>Ga0214919_10002194_pt1 | contig 30987 bp, 25 predicted proteins | sample LL1503_MetaG_FD_177994 | JGI IMG/M metagenome (GOLD analysis project Ga0214919, IMG submission 177994) | Freshwater microbial communities from Lake Lanier, Atlanta, Georgia, United States - LL-1503 | ecosystem: Environmental > Aquatic > Freshwater > Lake | place: USA: Georgia | collected... | reverse complement strand
ACAGCGTCATGCATTGGTACGTTTTTTTCTTTTGTTTTTAAGCAATACGCTTTAATCATTTTTGAAGTGTCCATTTTGTATAAATTTTAAAGTGAATATTTCTAATTGAAAGTAGGTTATTTATTGTTATTCATTTACGGAAAGCCTTGATTTTTTGTTAAAATGGCCAAAAAACGTATAAAATCTGGGGTTTAAGCATCAATTTTCGCGTATTTGGCATGTGTTTCAATGAATTCTCTTCTAGGAGCAACATCGTCACCCATCAGCATACTGAAGATACGATCTGCTTCTGCGGCACTTTCAATAGTCACTTGTTTTAGGGTTCTGCGCGCTGGATCCATGGTGGTTTCCCATAATTGATCTGCGTTCATTTCTCCCAAACCTTTGTAACGTTGAATGGTCACTGAGTCTTCTTTACCACCGCCTAATTTTATAACTAAAGCTTTTCTTTGTTCTTCGCTATAAGCATATTCTTGCTCTTTACCTTTTTTTACTAAGTATAAAGGGGGTTGAGCAATGTATACATATCCGTTTTGCACTAGCTCGGTCATGTATCTGAAAATGAAAGTAAGAATAAGTGTAGCAATGTGTGATCCATCCACATCGGCATCGGTCATAATAATTAATTTATGATAACGAAGCTTTGCAATGTTTAAGGCTTTTGGATCTTCGGGTGTTCCCACTGTTACACCAAGGGCTGTATACATATTTCGAATTTCCTCATTCTCATATATTTTATGTTCCATTGCTTTTTCAACGTTCAAGATTTTACCTCGTAAAGGTAAAATAGCTTGGTAGCCTCGATCACGACCTTGTTTTGCTGTTCCGCCCGCAGAGTCTCCCTCGACTAAGTATAATTCGCATCTTTCTGGATCTCTGTCAGAACAATCAGCCAATTTACCAGGTAACCCACCACCTGTAAGTACAGTTTTGCGCTGTACCATGTCACGTGCTTTTTTAGCTGCTACACGCGCTTGGGCTGCTAAAATAATTTTCGAGATTACATACTTAGCTTCTTTTGGGTTTTCTTCTAAATAAGCTTCTAAAACGCGAGAAACGGTAGTTTGCACTACACCACTAACTTCACTATTCCCTAATTTAGTTTTTGTTTGACCTTCAAATTGTGGTTCTGGTACTTTCACTGAAATAATAGCACTCAGTCCTTCTCTAAAGTCATCACCTTCAACAGTGACTTTAGCTTTTTCAAACAAACCCTCTTTATCACCATAACTTTTAAATACACGTGTAAGTGCTGTTCTGAAACCTGTTACGTGGGTACCACCTTCAATGGTATTGATGTTGTTTACGTAGGAGAAAATGTTTTCTTTAAAATCGTCATTATAAGTTAAAGCAACTTCTACCATTACATTGGAAGCCTCGTCTAAGCCTTCTACATACAAGGGTTGAGAGATGATTGGATTTCTATTTCCGTTCTTATCTAACATTTGAACGAATTCCACAATTCCTCCTTCGCTATAAAAATTCTTAGAATAAAAATTTCCAGCTTCGTCTTTCTCTCTTAAATCGGTAATTGTGATGCTAATTCTTTTATTCAAGTAAGAAAGTTCACGTAAACGACTCTCTAAAATTTCTCTTTTGTAAACAGATTCTTGGAAAATGCTTAAGTCAGGCCAAAAGTGCACACGAGTTCCTGTTTTATTGCTTGTACCTGCTTCTCTTACTGCATATTTGGGAACGCCAATTGAATATTCTTGTTCAAATATCTTTCCTTCTCTTTCAACAGTCACATGTAATTTAGTACTTAAGGCATTTACACAACTTACCCCTACACCATGTAAACCACCAGATACCTTGTAGGTATTTTTATCAAATTTTCCGCCCGCATGTAGAACTGTCATTACTACTTCTAAGGCCGATTTCTTTTCCTTTGTATGCATAGCAGTAGGAATGCCACGACCATTATCTTGAACACTGATAGAGTTGTCTTCATGAATGGCCACTTCAATATGAGAGCAATAGCCTGCTAAGGCCTCATCAATAGAGTTATCTACAACTTCATATACCAGATGGTGAAGTCCTTTAGAGCCTACATCGCCAATATACATGGCAGGTCTTTTTCGAACTGCTTCCAAGCCCTCTAAAACCTGTATACTATCGGCACCATAATTCTTATTTTCTGCTGATTCGTTTGACTGTAAATCGTTGGACATAATTGTATTAAAATTTGTTTGTTTTTTGGCGCATTTCAAATGCATACAAACTTAAGATAATTAAGGGTTTAAAGCCTGTTTTGGACTTGATTTAGTTATCCCCATTTTAGGTATTTTGTGAATAGTTTTTTTACTAAAAAAGAGGGTGTTTTTTATGTCATTTTTGGGTCAGAATTAGAGCCTAAATAGTTCCTTTAGGCTTAATGTCCTAATTTTGTAAAAATGACACAGGTACAAGAACTCTTAATGCAAGTAAATTCAGCCCCTAGTTTTAGCGGGATGGCCCTACTTTACAGTAAAGAGCAGCGTATTCCGGGGTCTACCCAATATCAAATTAAAAGGTATTTGGCGCAGGAGGCTTGGGGCGCAGAAGATACCGGCATGTTTGTCTACCACTACAATGACCAAAAGCCCAAGGAAAATTACTTAGAATTAAGATTTTGTATTTCTGGAAATAGATACTGTGACAATAAAGTTTGCGGAGGTTGTAATCAATTGCCTACTGCAGATTGTATGGGTCCAATGAGAACAGTGGATGTTTTTTCTTTTCATTTCACAGCAACTTTTTTACATCAGTTTGTACACAATGTAAAAACAAATAATAAGAAAGATGAGTTGCTAGCCTTTAAACATACAAACAATTTTACTAAAACATTTCCTTTAAGCGTAAAAAAGCGAATTACGCTTGATGCCTTATTGAATCATAGTTACAGCGGTTCTTTAGAAAATATTTTTGTGAATGCAAAAATTCATGAACTCTTAGTATACAGTTTAGAAAGCATTATTGATGAAAAAGAAGTTGTATTCACTTGTAAGTTTTTAGCAGATGAAAGAGGTAAGGAAAGTATCTATCAAGCGCGTGAATTTTTATTACAACATATTGGAGATCCTATTACCATTAAAGAATTGAGTCGTAAAGTAGCCATGAATGAATGTTATTTAAAAAAAGGCTTCAAAGAAGTTTACGGCACTACAATTTTTGATTTCTATCAACAACAAAGAATGGAGCATGCTAAGTATTTGCTTTATGAAAAATCGTTAAGTGTAACGGACGTTTCAGCGCTTCTTGGTTATTCTTCAATCTCTCATTTTTCTGCAGCTTTTAAAAAGCATACTGGCCTTAAACCTTGCGAGTTATTGAACTAATTTTGCACTAAGTTATATATTGAAGGCTCAATTATCATTTATTTTTTCTTACCAATTTTTAGTTATTTTTATTATCTAAACATTTTACCATGCGTAATGTATTTGTCATAGTTATAGTATTATTTTGTAGCTCTTGTATAAATCAAAGAGTGGATTTAATTGTGCATCATGCACAAATTTATACTGTCAATAATGAATTTGCAATAGCGGAAGCCATGGCTATACAAGATGGTAAAATTCTAGCAATTGGCACCAATGACGATATTTTAAAAGAGTATCAATCAGACTCAGTAGTGAATGCAAATAATGCCATTATATACCCTGGTTTCATTGATGCACATGCACATTTTTTAGGTTATGGACAATCTTTGTATGCTGTTGATTTAATGTTTGTACCAAGTTGGGAAGAGGCCATTGAAAGAGTGAAAGCCTTTGCAGTAAAGCATCCTGGTAAAGGGTGGATAAGGGGAAGAGGTTGGGATCAAAATCGTTTTGCAGGCAAACAGTTTCCTACTAATACAGCTTTAAATATTTTATTTCCAGATAGACCTGTTATTTTAGAAAGAGTTGATGGTCATGCAAGTATTGCCAATGATTATGCATTAGCACTAGCTGGTGTGAAAGCAGGTCAAACAATTGAAGGAGGCCAATTCACTGTGCAGAATGGGAAATTAACGGGTTTATTAATTGACAATGCAGTAGGGGTTATTGAAAAAGAAGTACCTGCAACTACTAAAGAAGATTATAAAAATTGGTTAACTGCAGCACAGCAAAATTGTTTTGCAACAGGTTTAACTACTATTACGGATTGTGGTTTAAGTCCTGAAGATGTCGAATATGTAGATGCTTTGCAAAAATCTGATGATCTAAAAATGCGTTTATATGTAATGTTAAGCGATAAGCCTAGCACCTATACTTCAAAATATTTTACAGATGGCGGCTATGTAACCGATCGTTTAGCCGTAAAAGGAATTAAAGTGTATGGAGATGGTGCTTTAGGTTCTCGAGGGGCTTGTTTATTACAACCTTATTCAGATAAAGCAGGTTGGCAGGGTTTTTTATTAAGTAGCCCTGCGCATTTTGATAGCGTTGCCGCTAAATTAATTAATACCGATTTTCAAATGTGTACTCATGCTATTGGCGATAGTGCCAATAGAACTATTTTAAAAGTATATGCAAAGTATTTAAAAGGTAAGAATGATAAAAGATGGAGAATAGAACACGCACAAATTTTAAACCCAGCAGACTTTCATTATTTCGCAGACAATAATATTATTCCTTCTGTTCAACCGACACATGCAACTAGTGACATGTATTGGGCAGGTGATAGACTAGGAGTAGAGCGTTTAAAAGGAGGCTATGCCTTTAAACAATTACTTGCGCAAAATAATTGGTTACCCCTTGGAACCGATTTTCCTGTAGAAGAAATAAATCCATTTAAAACATTTTTAGCTGCGGTGGCAAGACAAGATGCCAAAGGTTTTCCAGCAAGTGGTTTTCAAATGGAAAACGCTTTAACGCGAGAGCAAACTATTAGAGGTATGACCATTTGGGCTGCGAAGGCAAACCGTATGGAAAAGCAAGTGGGTAGTATTGAGATTGGTAAAAAAGCAGACTTTATAATTTTAGATAAAGACTTAATGAAAGTACCTACTGATAGTATTCTGCAAGTGAAAGTATTGAAGACTTATTTGAACGGTGAAAGAGTATTCTAAAAATTCATCTGTGAATATTATATTTCATTGCTGTGCTATTAAGAGAATAAATACCTATTTCTCTCTCTCGATCGCTGCGCTCAAAGTTCGTTCGAAATAGTATTAATTCTCTTTTTCGCACAGATCTAAATTAAAAAGTTCAACAGTGAATATTGTATTTCACTCCTGAACATCGAGACATAGCGTATGGAAATTTGTAAATTCTGACTTTTAGTTAGAATTTATGAATTTTAGCGTCATGGCGAGCCGAGAAGGATGAAATACAATATTCACTGATGAACCCTTCTAATTACAAACCGACCATATCTTTAGGAATCACCCAAGCATCAAATTCTTCAGGGGTTACATATCCTAATTTCACTGCCATTTCTTTTAAGGTCGTACCTTCTTTATGTGCTTTCTGTGCAATTTCTGCGGCTTTGTAATAACCAATCTTAGTATTCAGAGCAGTGACAAGCATTAAGCTATTATTAACGTGTTTATTAATATTTGATTCAATAGGCGCAATGCCTACAGCGCATTTTTCATTAAAGCTTACACAACCATCGCCAATTAAACGGGCACTGTGTAAGAAATTATAAATCATTACTGGTTTGAATACATTTAATTCAAAATGTCCCATAGAGCCACCAATATTAATAGCAACATCATTGCCCATTACTTGTGCAGCAATCATTGTTAAAGCTTCTGATTGTGTTGGGTTTACTTTACCTGGCATAATTGAAGAACCAGGTTCATTATCTGGGATAAAAATTTCTCCAATACCACTGCGAGGTCCTGAAGATAACATGCGCACATCATTGGCAATTTTCATTAAACTTACGGCTACTGTTTTTAAAGCGCCGTGTGATTCGACAATAGCATCATGTGCAGCCAATGCTTCAAATTTATTCGCAGCAGTAATAAAAGGTAGGCCAGTTAATTTGGCAATATGCTTTGCTACATTTACAGAATAATCTTTTGGAGTGTTAATACCTGTACCCACTGCAGTACCTCCTAAAGCTAACTCACTTAAATGTGCTAATGTATTATGAATGGCTTTTAAACCATGATTTAATTGACTTACATAGCCGCTAATTTCTTGACCTAATGTTAAAGGAGTAGCATCCATAAAATGGGTACGACCAATTTTAACAATATGCATAAACTCAGCACTCTTTGCTTCCAATGTATTTTTTAAAGCAATAATACCCGGAATAGTGGTTTGCGTTAAAATTTGATAGGCTGCAATATGCATAGCCGTTGGAAAGGTATCGTTAGAAGATTGAGATTTATTAACATCGTCGTTAGGATGTAAAAACTTTTCTTTATCACTTAAGCTTCCACCTTTAATAACATGTGCACGATAAGCAATAACTTCATTTAAATTCATATTGCTTTGTGTACCGCTACCTGTTTGCCAAACTACTAAAGGGAATTGGTCGTCTAATTTACCATCAATAATTTCATCGCAAACTAGTCCAATTAAATCCGATTTTTCTTTAGGTAATACACCTGCATCCATATTTGTAAGGGCAGCTGCTTTTTTTAAATAAGCGAATGCTTTAATGATTTCCTTAGGCATTCGATTAATATCCTGTGCTATTTTAAAATTGTCAATACTTCTTTGTGTTTGAGCACCCCAATAAACATGAGCAGGTACTTTTACTTCACCCATCGTATCTTTCTCGATTCTGTATTCCATACTGTAATTTTTTCTACCGCAAAGGTACTAAACTGCCCATAAATTAATAAGTAATAGGTGAAATTAATTCCCTTTGAATTCAGGCTTTCTTTTCTCTATAAAAGCAGTAATACCTTCTTTTGCATCATGGGTAGTAAAGCATTCGCCAAATAATTTGGCTTCTATATCATAACCATTTTCAGCCTCGTTCCAAGCAGCGTTCACGGCTTTAATGGAATTAGCGACCGATAAAGGTGCTTTCTCATGTGTCACTCTTAATATAGAAAATGCTTTATCTAATAATTCAGTTTGAGGTACCACATAATTTACAAGTCCATAATTCATGGCCTGGGTTGCATTTATAGTTTTACCAGTTATGACTAATTCCATTGCTCTTCCTTTACCCACTCTTTGAGTCAATCTTTGTGAGCCACCATAGCCAACCATAATACCCAAGTTTACTTCAGGTTGTCCAAAGACAGCACTTTCAGAGGCAATAACAAAATGGCAAGCCATTGCTAATTCACAACCACCCCCTAAAGCAAATCCATTTACACAGGCAATCACTGGCTTTGGAGAATTCTCTATTTTAAAAAATACATCTTGTCCTCTTTTGGCAAGGGCAGTGGCATCCGCTTTTGATAAGGTTTCAAATTCTTTCACATCGGCACCCGCCACAAAACTTTTTAAACCTGCACCGGTTATTACCACGCTTTTAATTTCTGGAAATTTATACACTCTATCCATCACCGCATCTAAGTCTTTCATCACTTGCTGATTCAATGCGTTTAATTTGTCGGGACGATTAATGGTAATGATCAAAGTGTGATCTTCCATTTTTGTAAACAAAGTTTGAAATGATGACATATAGTTGCAATTTAGAAATTAAAAAAGCTGTTTATTGATGGTTTTCGGCCACCCATTGTTTTATATAGCTTGCAATATCGGCAGTGTTGGTTCCGGGCGCAAATAAAGTACCAATACCCATTTCTCTAAGAGCAATACTGTCTTGTTCTGGAATAATTCCACCGCCTGTTAATAGTACATTGGTTAAACCTTTTTCTTGCATCAGTTGATACACTTTTGGAAAAACAGTCATGTGTGCGCCAGATAATATACTAATGCCTATGGCATCAACATCTTCTTGTAAGGCAGCTTGCACCACCATTTCAGGGCTTTGACGAAGGCCCGTATAAATAACTTCCATGCCTGCATCTCGAAGGGCAGTAGCAATTATTTTAGCACCACGGTCATGCCCATCTAGTCCAACTTTCGCAACTAATACTCTTATAGGTTTCATTACTATTAAGTTACATTATTTTCCTGAAATCAATTGCAAACTATACTTAATTCTTGCGTTCGCATCAGAAAGTTCAATTGATTCAATTATATCAAATACACCTGGTCCAAATTTACCACCCACTAGCATAATTCTTAGAGGTAGTAATAAATCTCCAGGTTTTATTTCATGTGCAGTGGCTAATTCTTTAAAACTTGCTTCAAGGGTAGCTGCAGGTAAAGTTTTAATGCCAGCTGTAATTTTTTTAGCATATTGTTTTACTAATTCATCAAAGAAATGCTGCTTCTTTTCTTCCCATTTAGGTAAAATAGCTGCAATGTCAATAGTGCTAGGTGCCGCAAAAAAGAAATGACTTTGCGCTATAAAGTCGGCTAATAAATGACAACGATCTTTTACGAGCCCAATAACTTTTATTAGATAAGAAGCTTCATGTACTTCAATTTTTGCATTTTCTAAAAAGGGTTGAAGTAATGTTGCTAAGATTTCATTATCTGTTTTTTTTATCCATTCTTGATTGAACCATTTTGCTTTTTCATAATCAAATTTAGCACCACCTTTATGCACTCTTTCAATATCAAAATTTTTAATTAATTCATCCAAGCTAAATATTTCTTTATCTGTTCCGTCATTCCACCCCAATAGGGCTAAGAAATTTATAAAAGCCTCGGGTAAAAAACCTTTTTCTTTAAATCCAATAGTGGTTTCCTTGGTGTTGGGGTCGTTCCAATCCATCGCAAATACTGGAAAGCCTAAACGCTCACCATCACGCTTGCTTAATTTACCACTACCTTCTGGTTTTAATATCAAAGGCAAATGAGCCCACTTAGGCATATTATCTAATCCAAATAAATACTTCCATAATAATATATGCACGGGTGCACTAGGTAACCACTCTTCTCCTCTAAAGGCATGTGTAATTTTCATTAAGTAATCGTCCACTACCACCGCTAGATGATAAGTAGGCATACCATCTGCTTTTAATAACACTTTGTCATCAACGGTGCTTACATCAAAGCGTACTTCACCTCTAATGATATCTTTAAATACTATTTCTTCTTGATCCGGTATTTTAATACGAATAACATAAGGTGTTCCTTTTTTCAATAATTCAGTCACTTCATTTTCACTTAATGAGATAGAATTTTTCATTTCCATTCTATGTGCACGACTGTATTGAAAATTGGGTATTTGTTTTCTTTTCTCTTCTAAATCTTCTGGAGTATCAAAAGCATAATACGCAAAACCTTTTTCAATTAATATTTGAGCATATTGAGTATAAGTAGCTTTTCTTTCACTTTGTCTATAGGGTCCATAGGCGCCTCCATGCATTGGGCTTTCATCTGGTATTAGTCCACACCAGTTTAATGTGTTTATAATATATTGTTCTGCGCCAGGTACAAATCGAGATTGATCGGTGTCCTCTATTCTTAAAATAAAATCTCCTCCATGATGCTTTGCAAATAAATAATTAAACAAAACAGTCCTTACTCCACCTAAGTGAAGACCTCCAGTGGGGGAGGGTGCAAACCTGACTCTAACCTTTGAATCCATGCTCTTTTTTATTTATACAAAGATAATATTCAAATGGGCAAAAGAACTATTTATCTTTGGGTATGTATTTAGTAAAAACACCTTTTTGGTTGAGGGCTCTTTACCCCTCTTGTACATGGAAAATACCCAGTACTGAAAAGGTTATTTATTTAAGTTTCGACGATGGCCCGCATATTGAAGCTACTCCCTTTGTTTTAGAAATATTAAAAAAATACAATGCAAAGGCTAGTTTTTTTTGTATTGGAAAGAATGTGGAAGCGCATCAAAATTTATTTGCGCAAATTATTCAGGAAGGTCATACAGTGGGTAATCATACATATAATCATGTAAATGGATGGAAAACTGAAACAAATACCTATATTCAAAATATGAAATTGGCAAGTAAATTTATTGATTCAAATTTATTTCGACCACCCTACGGTAGAATTACTAAATCGCAGATTCTAAAAATAAAAGCAGATAAAACCTTACCTCAAGAAATTATTATGTGGGATGTGTTGAGTGGGGACTTTGATTTTCGCTTGTCAGCCGAAGCCTGCACTAAAAATGTCATTAAAAATACGCGAGCAGGATCTATTGTTGTTTTTCATGATAGTGCTAAGGCTTTTGAAAGATTAAAAATTGCCCTGCCAGCTATGCTCAATCATTTTATTAATTTGGGCTATACATTTCAGGCCATTAAGTAATTCCTATTTTGAACCATTAGAAGCAAAAAAAAGGCCAAGGTAGAAACCTCAGCCGGTATAATCCGTACCCTATAAAAAACAAAGTTTGTTGTAATACTAATAAGACTATTGTTGTCTACATAGCTAAAACGACATATTATTCGGTTTATTATGTAATGAGTAAAAAATAGTGTTTTTTTGTAGTCTAAGTAACCCTTTTAGTAGTATGAGATTTATTGATACACATGCCCATCTTTATTCTAGTCCATTAAAAGAAAATATAGAGGGCATAATGAAAAATGCCTTAGATAATGGTATTGATACTATTATAATGCCAGCTATTGATAGTAGTACTTTAGATGCAATGTTGGAAGTAGAAAAAACTTATCCTCAAAATACCATGGCCATGATAGGCTTGCACCCATGCTCAGTGAAAGAAAATATGAAAGAAGAATTATCCATTATTGAAGCCCAAATACAAAAAAGAAAGTTTATAGCAATTGGAGAGATAGGTTTAGATTATTATTGGGATAAAACATTCAATGCTCAGCAGATGGAGGCATTTCAAATTCAAATGCAGTGGGCAATTGAATATAAATTACCTATAGTCATTCATACACGAAATGCAATGGGAGAAACCATTGAAGCAGTAAAGCCCTTTGCTAAAAAAGGATTACGCGGTATTTTTCATTGCTTTAGTGGAAGTAAGGAGTCTGCTGAACAAATTATTTCTATGGGTTTTCATTTAGGCTTGGGCGGGGTGTTAACTTATAAAAATGCAGGAGTTGCAGAAGCAATTACTAATATTCCAATGAAGTGTTTGGTATTAGAAACCGATGCACCTTATTTATCACCTGTACCTTATAGAGGTAAAACGAATGAGCCATCTTATATGATACAAGTGGCCATGAAATTAGCAGAGATTAAAAATTTGCCTTTGCATGAGATAGCAGCTATCACAACAAGCAATGCTGAAAAGCTATTTGGATTGGGTAATCCCTAAAACACCAATAATTTATTTTACATTTGCAGTCCTAATAGAGAGGTGTCCGAGTGGTTTAAGGAGCACGCTTGGAAAGCGTGTATACGGCAACGTATCGGGGGTTCGAATCCCTTCCTCTCTGCAAAGCCTGTCATGAAATTGATAGGCTTTTTTTATTGCTCTTTTCTATTGTGATCCATGCGCTCATTATATTCCAAGGGTTCGTCTTTCCAATTCTTGTTATAAGAAACAAACCAACCTAACCAAATAGACCTCGATAAACGCATTAATATAGGTTGAATAAAAAGTAGTGTTATAATAGCGGTACCCATCCAATAAAAAATTCTATTATCATCTAAATTAAAAGTCATTCCAATTAATACTTTCCAAGCAACAAAGGTTGAAACAAAGTAAGCAACTGTTAATGCATAGCTCACATAGCCAGTTCCATAATAAAAACCAACTTCAATTTCCGTGGGTTGTCCGCAAACTGGACAATTTTCGTTCATGGTAGTAATGGAAGATAAATTATAAGGGTTGTTAGAAACAAATAATTTTCCTTCTCTGCATCTTGGACAGCGGTTATTAAGCGTGCTCCATAAATAGTTTGTTGCCATGCTGCAAAGGTATAAAATTAAAAATTAGATTTGGAATAAAACTGAATCTGATAAGTAAAGCTTAATCTAAAGCAATTATTTTTTCCATTTGAATTCCTCTAGAGCCCTTGATTAAAAAGAAATGATCGGTAATTTTTTCTTGATCAAGCCATGATTTAGCTAAAGCACTATTTTCAAAATAGGTAAATGAATGTTGACATTTTTCAAATTCCTTACCTACTAAAATAACTTTTTCAAAATGTGCAGTTTTAATTTGCTCTAATAAGGCTTGATGTTCGGCTTGACTTTCTTTGCCTAATTCTCTCATGCCCCCAATGCAAAGTATTTTTTTTACATTTTTTATTTTTGCGAAATTTTCAATGGCTAGTTGCATACTACTTGGATTCGCATTATAGGCGTCAAGTATTACTTTATTATTTTTCCACTCTATTAATTGGGAACGGCTATTGGTAGGGGTATAGTTTTCAATGGCTGCGATTATTTTTACTACAGGTACTTCAAATGTTAAGCCAATGCTAATTGCGGCAAGTACATTTGGTAAATTATAATTTCCAACCAATTGAGACTTGATGACTTTATTTACTAATGCTGCATTTGAGCATTTAGTAATTTTTAATTCTAAAAAATTATTAGTCGTATGTCCATTTACGGCTTCGAGTGTTTCCCCTTGCAATTGACCACTATGTATGCCATAGCTAATAATTGTTCCAATACCTTGACTCATTTTTACTAAATAATCTAAATCGCTATTTATAAAAGCAATGCCATTATGCGTTTTTAAATAATCATATAATTCTCCTTTGCCTTTTCTTACACCTTCTTCACCACCAAAACCTTCTAAATGTGCTTTGCCGCAATTATTTATTAACCCATGTGTGGGTAGGGTATAACTACAATATGATTCTATTTCCTTTAAATGATTAGCACCCATTTCAATGATGGCAAATTCGGCATCTTTTTGAATACTTAATAAGGTAAGAGGCACGCCAATATGATTGTTCAAATTTCCTTTAGTAGTATAGGTTTTGTAATGACTATTTAATACGGCAGCTACTAATTCTTTAGTAGTTGTTTTTCCATTACTCCCAGTAATAGCAATAAATGGAATGTTAAATTGTTCACGATGAAATTTAGCAAGAGCTTGTAAAGAACTTAAAACATCTTTTACATATATAATACGGTCTTTTAATTGCTCGTTTACTGTTACTGGTTCATCTACAATGGCATAAGCGGCACCTTGTTCTAATGCAACTAGGGCAAATTCATTCCCATTAAAATTGGGTCCTTTAAGTGCAAAGTATAGATCGCCTTTTTTTAATTGACGAGTATCGGTTTGTATTTGAGAGAATGACTTATATAATTCATATAAATCGGAAATTGAAAGGGGAGCATTAGGTGTGCTAGACTGCTTCATATGTTTAGCAGATTTAACTATTGGCTTCAGTTAATAAACAAGTAGCCATGGCTACTAAACCCTCTTCTCTTCCAGTGAATCCCATTGTTTCAGTAGTGGTAGCTTTTATTGAAATATCTTTATCTCCTATATTTAATATGCTAGCAATACACTGCTGCATGGCAATTACATAAGGTTTAATTTTTGGTGCTTCTAGACATAAAGTAGCATCTATGTTTACTATTTGATAGCCTTGCGCAGTTATTAAATCATATGTTTTTTTAAGTAGAATTTTACTATCAATATTTTTATAAGCAGCATCGGTGTCTGGGAAATGCGTACCAATATCACCTAAGCTTAAAGCACCTAATAAAGCATCGCAAATAGCATGTAATAATACATCTGCATCGCTATGTCCTAATGCACCCTTGAAATGAGGAATTTTTATACCACCAATGAATAGGTCTCTTCCTTCAACTAATTGATGAAAATCAATGCCAGACCCAATGCGTAGTTTCATCTATGAATTAATTTAAAATATTCTTTTCCACCAAGGTTTGTTGTCATTATCGGCACCTGGGCTGTCTACACCAAAAGCTGAAATGGCGCATCTAAATCCAATGGTACTATTTGATTTATCTTGATCTAAAAATCTTCTGGTGCCTGGGTTTAACCAATAAGGTCGGTCTTTCCAGCTGCCCCCTTTATATACTCTTGATTTATTAGAGATCAAAGTATTTCCTCCTGTTTCATAGCTAGCAATATTGTTATCATCACCATCTAATGTATTATTTCCACGATAAGGATTAATGTCGTCCATGTCTATGTTGTTCATAGGACGGTAAATATCCGCTACCCATTCGTTGACATTTCCACTAATATTATAAAGCCCCATACTATTTTGTAAAAAAGTATTTACTTTACTAGGAAAGCCTGCGCCATCATTAGCATAACCCACCATCCCCATATAATCGCCACTTCCGTTTTTAAAGTTGGCTGTATACATTCCTTGCTTGCCATTCTTTTTTGAAGTACTTGTATTTCTAATACCATCATTTCCATTGTTTACCCAAGGAAAGGCGCCGTCTGTAGTCACTAAGCTAGCATTGGGGTGGCTAGAATTTGGACCTCCAGAAGGTTTGTTATTGTTGGAATTATTATTTAAAGAAGCTTGCTTGGCAGCATACTCCCATTCAGCTTCAGTGGGTAATCTAAAGTCTGGAATCATAATAAAGTCATCTATATTTCTTCCTCTGTTTACAGTGGTAGAAGTTTGGGTAGAAATAGTATTTGAAGACTTACTTGAATCATTTGAATTAATTTCAATCCCCATTTTTCCTACATATGGATTCTTTGGGTCAATTAATTTAAATTTAATTAAAGTACTTTCATTGGCTCTGTCTGTTCTCCATCTGCAATAATTATTAGCTTGTTCCCAAGTCACACCAACTACAGGATAATCGTTAAAAGCGTTAGATCTAAAATATCCTTCCACCATTGGGTCATTATATGAAAGTTCTGTTTTCCAAACACTGGTGTCTGGAAGAGCTGCTTTTACAATTGAGTCTCTTCCAATTGGAATAAAGATTTTCTCAAGCCAATGAATATATGCTCTATACTTTTTGTTGCTTACTTCATATTTGTCAATTCTAAAAGAACTCACCGTTACTCTTCTTAGATTGTTGTTCCATTCGCCCATAATGCTCTCCTGGTTCATGCCCATTGCAAAGGTACCCCCACGCATAAGTACGGTTTCGGCATAAGGGTCGTCTTTGGGTGCCAAAATAACAGCATTCGATATGGCTTTATTTTCATTGTTAGATAGCATGCTAGGTCCAATTAATAGGACAGCAAAAAACAATAAAATACTATTTATAAAATTCATTGTTATAAATTAATCAATAATGGGGTTAAATGATAGTGCGAATATACTTTGTTTTTTAATCATTTATTCAGATGGAACTATATTGTTCTGTTACTAAAACCCTAATTTTAGTATATGAGAAGGGGTGTTTTTATAGTTTTTTTGGGTTTTATGTTTTCTCCCTACTTTTTAGGGGCTCAAAATGCTATATTTAATACTGGTCAATGGGCTAAAATAGCTATTTCCAAGCAAGGCATTTACCAACTTACAGGTGCCCAGTTAAAGACTTTAGGTTTTTCTTTGCCCATTGCTTCTACACAATTACAGTTATTTAATTATAATCTTAACCAGCTCACAGAAAAAGTGACGGCTACTGTTTCAACTGCATTAACAGAAAATGCCATTCAGGTTATTGATGGAGGGGATAATCAAATTGATGAAAAAGACTATGTTTTATTTTATGCGCAGGGTGCAGTTGAGTGGAAACAAGAGGCATCAAAATTTTCAGCCACTCATTTTAAAAATACAAGCAATGATTCTGTTTTTTATTTTATAAGTATTGGATCAAATGGCAAAAGAATGAGCACAATGGGTAAGCTTAACTCGACGGCTCAAATAGTAGATCAGTATGATGAAAGATGGCTAATAGAAATAGATAGTATTTCTATACTAAATAGTGGAAAATTATTGTTAGGTCCTAGTATGGGACAGGGGTTGGGCAAGCAAGTAAAATTATCATACTCCATTAATATTAATGGTATATTACTTTCTAGTCCCATGAAATTAGTTAGTAGGTATGCAGCCACCACTTATCAAAATGCTGCATATTTTAATTTTAGCATAAATGATAATGCTGTTAAAACAACAGCAGTGGCTCCTATAAGTGGTTTATTATATGATGAGTCTGCCAATATCATTTTGGATAGTTTTAATTATTCTTTAAACACCAATACGAATCTTAGTAGCCCGGCTTCGGTAAATATAAGTTTTCAAGCAGATAATGCAGCTGCTTCAGGATGGATAGACTTCATAGAATTATCGGCTAAAAGAAAATTAGGTTTTTGGGGGGCTAATAGCTTTGGGTTTAGAAATACAACAAGTTCTGTAAAAGGAAATATATTGCAGTATCAAATTCAAAATGGGGATGCTAGCACGGAGGTATGGGATGTAACAAACCCCACACTTCCTAGAAAAATTCCTACTGATTTTTCTGCAAATAATTTAATTAGTTTTCTCCACCAGGCAGATACCTTACATGAATTTTTCGCTGTCAAGCAACAAGGCTATGAAATACCTAATTTATTAGGACCCATGAATAATCAAAACTTGGCAGGTATGAATGTACCAGACTATATAATTGTTTCAGCACCTAATTATTTAAATGCTGCCAAAAAATTACAAAATTATCATGCCACTTTCAATGGTTTGAAAACAGCCCTTGTAAATGTGAATGAAATTTTTAACGAATTTTCTGGAGGTCAAGCAAGTCCCATTGCCATTAGAAATTTTGTAAAATATTTATTGAATAAAGCTGCTATTAATAAAGTATCAGCACCTCGTTATTTGTTATTATTTGGCATTGCTAATTATAATATTAGAAATTATAATAGTGCTTCACAAATTCCTGTTTTTGAATCGGCGGCCTCAACGGGTATACTTACAAGTTATCCAACTGATGATTTTTATAGTATTCTAACTGATAATGATGACATTAATAATTTTACTAGCATAAAAAAACTTTCGCTGGCGACAGGACGACTACCAGTAAGAAATATCGCAGAGGCCGACACGGTGGTTGATAAAATAATTAACTATCAAAAAAATACAAATGGAGGGGCATGGAAAAATAAAATTACTTGGGTGGCAGATGATGGTGACTATAATTTGCATTTAGAAGATGCAGAAGCCATTGCAAATCAATTGCAACAAAAAAATCCAAAGTGGAATCAAAAAAAAATTTATTTAGACCTCTATGCGGCTTCTAAAAATATTGCAGGTAATACTTATCCATTAGTAAATAGTGAAATTATACAAACGGTCAATGAGGGTACTTTAATTTTAAATTATACGGGGCATGGCAACTATGCAAGATTAGCGGAAGAGGCAGTCATTAGTCAATCAGATATTGTGCAATGGAATAATACTAATAAATTACCCTTAATGATAACGGCCTCCTGCGATTTTGCGCCCTATGATCAGCCTCAATTAAGCCCTTTTGGTTTTGATGCTTTAACTAAAAATAGTAAGGGTGTGATTGGGTTAGTAGCTGCTAGCAGACTGGTTTTCGCCTATAGTAATAAGCAAATAAATGATCATTTTATTCAACAATTATTGGTGCCTGATTCTTTAGGTAATTTTTTAACAATTGGAGAAGCTTTGCAAAGAGCAAAAATGCAAGCATGGTCTGCAGAGGAAGACCGCATGAATGCATTTAAATTTAGTTTATTGGGAGATCCAGCTATGCATTTATCGAAGTCTAAATATGAAATTGGCATTTCAAGTTTAAATCAAAAAATTTTTACGGGGAAAGATACTTTGCAAGCAGGTAATAAATATTCGCTCAAAGGGTCTGTCAATAATATGGGGGTATTGCAAAACAATTTTAATGGGCTGCTTGATTTTGTTTTATATGATGCAAGTACTACTAAAAAAACTTTAGCCAATAGTAATACAAGTAAGGTCACGACGGTTGCTGTGCAAGAAAATATTTTGTTTAAAGGAAAGGTAACCGTGACGAAGGGTAATTTCACTGTAGATTTTTTATTACCTAAAGAAGTAAGCTTGCTAAAGAATTTAAAAATGCAATTGACTGCTTATAATGAGTCGTCGGATGCGATGGGTGTTTATGATCAAATATTAGCAGTAGAGGCTTTGGGTGTTTTAATAAACGATAATCAAGGACCTGATGTTAAAATATTTTTAAACGATAGTAATTTTATAAATGGTGGATGGGCCGCTGCAAAGTCTAATTTAATATTAGAATTGAAAGATAGCGCAGGTATTCAAACTTCTGGCAATGCCTTAGGGCATGATATGGTATTGGTTATTGATAATGATTATAAAAATACCATTATACTTAATAATTATTTTCTTTCTGATGTCGATACTTATCAAAAAGGAAATTTAATCTATGCTTTACCTATGTTAGCAGAGGGGGCACACACAATCATGATTAAAGTTTGGGACTTATTAGGCAATTCCACCACTAAAACCTTGAATTTTATAGTCCCCCCCACTGAAATATTAAGTTTTAAAAATTTATATAATTACCCCAATCCTTTTCAAAACTTTACTCAATTTAGTTTTGAGCATAATAAAGTAGGTAGTAGTTTAGAAATAAATCTAAGTTTATATGATTTAAGGGGAAATTTACTATTCACAAAACCATTGAATGGAACTTATATAGCCAATAGAGTTTTGGCTAATTGGGATGGCGCTGGCATGGGGTCTGCTCAAATACAAGCAGGTGTTTATTATTATAAATTAAGTATTTATGACGGTACTGTAACTAAATTTTTAACCAGTAAGCTTGTAAAATTTTAAAAATTCCCCTCAATGTATTTTGTATCTTTACATTTCAATTGGAGCAATTCTGAAATCTTATGATAAGTAATAGGTATAGGTATCTTTTTTTATTTTTGATATTGGCTTTTTTAAGTCAAAGGGTAGTGGCGCAAGTCAATCCCATTAAAATTCAAAGTACAGCTGTACCATTTATGTTAATTTCTCCCGATGCCCGTTCTGGTGGTATGGGAAATTTATCATTAGCGATGTCACCAGAAGCCAATGATCTTTTTGGCAATACTGCCAAGCTTCCTTACTTAAATGAAGGCAGAAGTTTTTTAATTAACTATACACCTTGGTTAAAAGATTTAGGTTTAAACGATGTGTATTTAGCTAGTGCAGGATTTTATAAAAAATTAGATTATAAAAGCAGTATCAATAGTTCACTTCGTTTTTTTAGTTTAGGGAATATCGACTTTTCAGATGAAGCAGGCAATATAAATTTGCCATCTCAAAGACCCTCTGAATTTAGTTATGATTTTGGCTATAGTACTTTATTGAATGATAAAATTAGTATGGGCGTAACACTTCGTTATATTCATTCTAGATTAGTTTCAGGATCTTATGGAGGCTCAGCTATTAATTATAGAGCAGGTAATACCTTGTCAGGAGATATTAGTATGTTTTATAAACAAAATGAAGATATGCACGGATTTCATGCAGGCTTATTACTATCTAATTTAGGTGGTAAAATAAGTTACTCTAATGAAACGAAAAATAAATATTTCATTCCAGCCAATTTAGGTTTGGGGATAGGTTATTTAAATATTCTAGATGCAGAAAATTCCATTGAAGTGGGTTTTGATGTTAATAGAATTATGGTCCCTGCGAATCCGGATAATTCAAATACAGAATCGGTAAATCAGTATTTTTCACAATCGGTGGTATCAAGTTGGTTTAATTCATTTAATAATAAATATGGAATGCCTATTGGTGAATCTTTAAAAGCCTCCTTGGGTATAGAATATAATTATACTAATCGTTTTTTTATAAGAGGGGGCTACTTTATTGATAATAATAAGAACTTAGGAAGTATGCAGTATTTCACCCTTGGTACGAGCTTTCAATATCAACAGTCTAAATTTAACATTTCTTATTTAGTGCCATCTGGTGGAGGAATCACCAAAAATCCTTTATCTAATACACTTAGGTTTGGTAGCATTTTCTACTTCTAATTGCCTATTTTTGTTGATATGTCAACAGCGGTAAAAATAGTTAACAAAAGCCATCATCCTTTACCGGAATATGCAACTAATGGTTCATCAGGAATGGACATTAGAGCCTTTTTGACTAACCCTATTACAATGGCACCCATGGAAAGAGTTTTAATTCCTACAGGATTATTCTTAGCATTGCCTGAAAACTGGGAAGCGCAAATTCGACCTAGAAGCGGACTAGCCATTAAGCAAGGACTTACTTGTTTGAATACACCTGGCACCATTGATGCAGATTATAGAGGTGAATTAAAAGTTATACTCATTAATTTATCCAATGAAACACAGGTGATTTCAGATGGAGATAGAATTGCACAAATGGTTTTTCAAAAAGTGGAAAAAGTAATTTTAGAAAAAGTAGAAACTTTAGAAACTACCCAAAGAGGAACTGGTGGATTTGGCCATACTGGCAAAAAATAATAAGTCAATGAAAAAAGGTTTTTATATACTTGGATTAGTTTTGTTTTTAGTTGCTTGCTCAACTTATAGAAAAGTACAAGTGATAAAAGACGCTTTATCAATTAACGATTCCACTAATGCGGCACTACTTGCAAAAAAACCGAAGGTAGATTCTGCCGCAATTATTAAAGGCTTGTTGAATAAAGTTGATTTAGCAAAAATTGACTTTACCACTATGAATGCAAAGTTTAAAGTAGACTATGAAACTTTAAAAAATGCAGACAATTATATAGTTAATGTAAGTATTCAAAAAGATAAAGCCATTTACTTAACAGTGAGAGGTGCTATGGGTGTAATAGGTTTAAAGGCTCTTATTAATAAGGACAGCGTAGTTTTAATTTATCCTTTAAGTAAAAAAGTAGAGCGTAAGCCATTAAGCTATTTGCAAGAAGTTATTAAAATTCCATTTACTTATGCCACTGTAGAAGATTTAGTGGTAGGTAATCCTATTTTTATGAATGCTACCAATATTATTTCATATAAAAATAATAATGGAAAATTACAGGTAGGATTAATGGGTACTTTATTTAAAAATTTAATCATTTTAAATGAGGACAATACTAAAATTTTACATTTAAAATTAGATGATGTAGATATTAATCAACACCGTACCTGCGATATCTCATATAGTGACCATACCAGTTATGGAAAATTTCAATTTCCCCAATACCGCGATATTTCAATTGTGGCAAACAATAAGTTGGAGATACATATGGAAGTGAAAGAATTTGGTTTCGATGAACCATTAAAATATACTTTTGCTATACCAAAAGCAGGTAAACGCAAATAATTTATCGATCTAATACAAGAAAAAATGATTAAAAGGTTTTTTATTATTTTATTTTCAATAGCGGTGTTTTCTATGCCTGCCTCGGCGCAAACAAATAGTTCAAGAGAAGACCTGCAGAAACAAGAACAAACATTAAGAAAAGAATTAGATGAGCTAAATCAGTTATTGGAGCAAACTAAAAAAAATAAGAAAAATTCTTTAGGTCAATTAGAGGCTATAAGAAGTAAGATAAATAAAAGAAAATCGCTAATAAATGGAATTGCAAAGCAAGTTAAAATTTTAGACGACGCTATTTATAACAATCAATTAGATGTTCAAAAATTAAAGAAGGATTTAGATACTTTAAAATCTAGGTATCAAAAAAGTATTGTCTTTGCCTATAAAAGTAGAAGTGGATATGAGTATTTGAATTTTTTATTTTCTGCTAATAGCTTTAACGATGCAGTAAAAAGAATAACTTATTTAAAAAGTTATAGACAAAACAGAGAAGCACAGGCGAATGCTATTGATTTATCTCAAAACGATTTAAACGCTAAAATAAATATTCTAGGTGCTAATAAAAAAGATAGATTGAAGACATTGGAAGTGCAACACGAACAATTGAAAGTACTTGTGGTGGATCAGAAAGAGCAAGATAAAATTGTAAATCAGCTTAAAAGTAAAGAACAAGAGATAACTGCGCAAGTGCGTCAAAAAGAAGCGCAAAGAAAGAAAATGCAGTCTGCTTTATTAACCATTATTAGAAGAGAAACTTTAGAAGCAGAACGTAAAGAAAAAGAAAGATTAGCCAAATTAAAAGCGTCTAATGATGCGTCGAAAATTACGGCTAAAAATAATTCAGATGAATCCAACTCATTAAAGACAACTTCTAAAAATTCAAAAGTTGGTAATGTTGAAGGTGGATTGACAAGCACCACTGATAACCGACCTTATTCAGCACTTGAAACTACTGAAGAAGGAAGGGAAGCTTCTATTTTATTTGAAAACAATAAAGGAAACCTGCCTTGGCCAGTAGATAGAGGTAATGTGTATATACATTTTGGAGTGGAGAATATTCCAGGTACCAAATTAAATCGTAAAAGTGATGGTATTGAATTAGCATTACCGAAAGGAAGTTCTGTGAAAAGTGTAGCTAATGGAGTAGTTAAATATATAGGAGATATAAATGGTGATTTAACCGTATTTATCCAACATGGAAAATATTTTTCTACCTATACCCATTTGAGTAGTATCACTGTAAGTAAAGACCAAGAAGTGAGGGCTGGTACTTTGCTGGGTAAGTCGGGTATAAATTTAGATGGAGAAGGAGCACTTCTATTTATGATTAATAATGAAAAAGGAACTTTCTTTGATCCGGAGAGTTGGTTAAAGAATAGAAGATAAATTCAAGTTACTTTTTATGCATTTCTTTTTTTATATTACAATCCATTAACCGATTGTTATGTCAAAATATATCTTATCCTTTGATCAGGGAACCACAAGTAGTCGAGCCATTTTATTTGATCATAAAGGTCAAATACATGCCACATCTCAAAAAGAATTTCAACAAATTTTTCCAAAGCCAGGATGGGTAGAACATGATCCTCTAGAAATTTGGAGTACTCAAATGGGGGTAGCAACTGAGGCTATAAGCTTGAAAGGTTTATCGGTAAATGAGGTGGCTGCCATTGGTATTACAAATCAAAGAGAAACCACAGTGGTATGGAATAAAATCACAGGACTACCTATTTATAATGCCATTGTTTGGCAAGACAGACGTACTGCCGATTTTTGTGATGCATTAAAAAAACAAGGCCATGCAAATATGGTTCAATCAAAAACTGGTTTGGTTATTGATTCTTATTTTTCAGGTACAAAAATTAATTGGATTTTAGATAATGTAACAGGTGCCCGCGAATTAGCTAATAAGGGAGAACTTATTTTTGGCACCATTGATACTTGGTTGGTTTGGAAATTAACTAATGGAAAAGTACATGTTACTGATGTTACCAATGCTTCTCGCACCATGCTTTTTAATATTCATACACTACAGTGGGATACTGAATTACTGAAATTATTAAATGTACCTATATCTATGTTGCCTGAAGTAAAAAGTAGCAGTGAAGTTTATGGACATACTACTCAGTTATTTGCGCAGCATGAAATACCTATTGCAGGTATAGCAGGAGATCAACAATCTGCATTATTTGGACAAATGTGTACCGAACAAGGTATGGTAAAAAATACTTATGGTACAGGCTGTTTCATGTTAATGCATACGGGTGAAAAAGCTGTTAGTTCAAAAAATAATTTATTAACCACAATTGCTTTACAAATAAATGGGCGGACTTATTATGCATTAGAAGGAAGTGTATTTATTGGAGGTGCTGTAGTACAGTGGTTAAGAGATGGACTACATTTAATTAGAAATTCTTCGGAAGTGGAGGCACTTGCTAAAAAAGTGGAAGAAACCGACGGCGTTTATTTAGTTCCTGCTTTTGCCGGATTAGGTGCACCATATTGGAATCAACATGCAAGAGGAACCATTGTGGGAATTACGCGTGGTACAACATCGGCTCATATTGCACGTGCTGCTCTTGAAAGTATTGCTTTTCAAAGTTATGATTTATTAAAAGCTATGGAAGCAGATGCAGGTATTCCTATTGCAGAGTTAAGAGTTGATGGCGGAGCTACTCATAATAATTTACTTATGCAATTTCAATCCGATATAGTAAATACAAAAGTAACTAGACCTACGATGGTTGAAACTACTGCACTTGGAGCTGCATATTTAGCAGGCTTAGCTGTTGGCTTTTGGAAGGACATTGAAGAACTAAGATCGAAATGGCAAATTGATCAAACTTTTCTACCCACTGTCAATGAAGAAAAAAGAAAAGATTGGATTCAAGGCTGGGAGCGTGCTATTAAGGCTACTAATAATTGGTAATCAAAACTTATTTCCATTTTATTGATTTTAATAATTTTTTTGTTTAACTTAATTTATTCTTTCAATTAAATAAAAAATATATGACACCTTTTATAGCTGAACTATTGGGCACTGCAATTGTCATCACCATTGGAAATGGTGTAGTCGCTAACAATTTATTAAATCATTCTAAAGGAAATAATGGTGGGCTTGTTACTATTGTGTTGGGATGGGTGATTGCAGTATTTGTTGGAGTATATGCTACGAGTAGTATCAGTGGAGGTCATTTAAATCCTGCAGTCACTATTGCATTGGCTTCTGCAGGTAAGTTTGATTGGGCAATGGTGCCTTCCTATATTTTAGCCCAAATTTTAGGGGCAATGTTAGGTGCATTGATAGTTTGGATGGTTTATAAGGATCATTTTAATGAAACTAAGGATGCAGGGGCCCAATTAGCCGTTTTTTCTACAGGTCCAGCTATTCGTAATATTCCTCAAAATTTTATTGTAGAAACCCTAGCCACAATGGTCTTTTTATTAGGCATATTTTTATTGAAACCAGCTGGCTCAGATTTGGGGTCTTTATCTGCCTTACCCGTAGCCTTACTTGTGGGGGGTATTGGCTTTGGATTGGGTGGTCCAACAGGCTGGGCAGTGAATCCAGCTAGGGATTTAGGGCCCAGAATCATGCATTTTATTCTACCCATAAAGGGAAAAGGCAGTAGTGATTGGGGCTATGCCCCTGTTCCAATTTTTGGGCCTATTGTGGGAGGAATTTTAGCTGCGATTATCTATGTTCAATTTTTGCAATAAACCACCAATACCTTACCTTTGCAGCCGAAATAGTATATTATGACAACAAAAGGTAAAATCAAACAAATTATTGGTGCTGTTGTAGACGTTCAATTCCCAAATCAGCAATCACTTCCAGAAATTTATAATGCACTTACAATTATAAGACCAGGCGGTGAAAAATTAGTTCTAGAAGTGCAACAACACTTAGGAGAAGATAGTGTGCGTGCCATTGCTATGGATGGTACTGAAGGTTTGGTAAGAGGAATGGAAGTAATTGATAGTGGTAAACCCATTTCAATGCCAATAGGCGATGATATATATGGTCGTTTATTTAATGTAACAGGTGATGCGATCGATGGCTTACCTCAATTAGATAAAACCAATGGTCGTCCAATTCATGCTACACCCCCAATGTTTGAAGACTTAAGTACCGCAACTGAAGTTTTGTTTACAGGTATTAAAGTAATTGATCTTATTGAGCCTTATGCAAAAGGGGGTAAGATTGGTTTGTTTGGTGGTGCGGGTGTAGGTAAAACAGTATTAATTCAAGAGTTAATTAACAATATCGCAAAAGGACACGGAGGATTATCTGTGTTTGCGGGTGTAGGAGAAAGAACACGTGAAGGAAATGATTTATTACGTGAGATGATTGAAGCAGGCATCATGAAATATGGTGATAATTTCAAACATAGCATGGAAGAAGGTGGATGGGATTTAAGCAAGGTTAATTTGAAAGAATTAAAAGAGTCCAAAGCAACTTTCGTATTTGGACAAATGAATGAACCACCAGGTGCCCGTGCGCGTGTGGCTTTGAGTGGTTTAACAATTGCTGAATATTTCCGTGATGGAGATGGAACAGGAAAAGGAAAAGACATTTTATTTTTCGTAGATAATATATTCCGTTTTACACAAGCAGGTTCTGAGGTATCGGCTTTATTAGGTCGTATGCCGTCAGCGGTAGGTTACCAACCAACATTAGCTACAGAGATGGGACTTATGCAAGAGCGTATTACTTCTACTAAGAGTGGTTCTATTACTTCAGTACAAGCAGTATATGTTCCTGCGGATGACTTAACAGATCCAGCACCGGCAACAACATTTGCACACTTAGATGCGACTACTGTACTTTCTCGTAAAATTGCTGACTTAGGTATTTATCCTGCGGTTGATCCTTTGGATTCTACCTCAAGAATTTTAACACCCGCTATTGTAGGAGATGCACATTATGAAGCAGCGCAAAAAGTAAAAATGATTTTACAGCGTTATAAAGAATTACAAGATATTATTGCCATCTTAGGTATGGATGAATTAAGTGATGAAGATAAATTAATTGTATCTCGTGCGCGTCGTGTTCAGCGTTTCTTATCTCAACCATTCCATGTTGCTGAGCAGTTCACTGGTTTAAAAGGAGTATTCGTTTCCATTGAAGATACTATTCGAGGTTTCAATGCCATTATGGATGGTGAAGTAGATGAATATCCAGAAGCAGCCTTTAACTTAGTAGGTACATTAGAAGATGCTATTGAGAAAGGAAAGAAAATGATGGCACAAGCCTAATTATTTTAAATGATTATTTTAAACGATTACTTTAAATTGTTTGCATGTTATTAGAAATTTTGACACCCGAGAAAAAGCTTTATAGCGGAGAAGTGCAAGGCGTTCAATTGCCTGGTATTGACGGGTTATTTGAAGTATTAGATAAACATGCTCCCTTGGTAAGTGCTTTAGGTGTAGGGCAAGTGAAAGTATTAAAAAAAGGACAAGCTTCTGAAACCTATGCTATTCAAGGCGGTTTTGTAGAGGTAATTAATAATCATGCTACTGTTTTAGTGGAAGGTGTTTTATAAAAAGCGTTAATAGCATCTTAATTTTTTTGGATGTTTTTAAATAATTGTCCCGGTTGCCCATGGTAGCCGGGATTTTTTTTATATTCACATATGAAAAAAACATTCCCTGTCATTTTTGTTTTAATAGCGCTCTCTATATTGGGTATATTGTTTATTCAAATATCTTGGTTGCAGGGCTTGATGTTTTTACAAAAAAATCAGTTATCTGATAAGCTTAATCAATCGGGTGTATTAGTATCTAATGATGTAGGTAAAAAAATGCATAGTGGATTATCATTTCGCTTACCTAAAAAGGGATTAGGATTAAATGACGATTATCATTTACACAATTTTGAAGAAACCACCATTTCCGATATATACAACTTTGAGGAAATGCAAAAAAAAATTAAGTTAGCTTTAGAAAAGTATGGTTTAAGTGACTTGCCTTTTGAATTTGCCGTTGCAGATAAAAAAGGCAATATCGAAATGAAGAGTAAGAAATTTGAAGATGTATTTTCAGATGAAATTAATACGCTACAGGCAAGAATTACCGTAATACCTTCTGATATTATGGAACCTACGGGCCCCTTCGAAACTATTATTATTGTCGCCCCTAATATCCGTTATTATTTATTACGCTCTTTATTATGGGTAATTGTGGGGGTGGTGCTATTTATCATTGTGGTATTAGCTGCTTTCTTTATTACTTTTCGTTCATTAATGACACAACGAAAATTAGTAGAGATTAAAAGAGATTTTATAAATAATATGACCCATGAGCTCAAAACTCCTCTAGCTACTATCTCCCTTGCGGTAGATGCTTTGAAAAGTACGAAAGTGAATACAGATCCTAATTCGGTAGAGTATTTCAGTAGTATTATTAAGGAAGAGAATGTACGAATGAACAAACATGTAGAGACTATTTTACAAGCAGCTCAATTAGATAAAAAGGAAAATGAACTAAATAAGCAAGAAGTAGATTTGCATGATTTAATATTAGGTGTGGTAGATAGTTTTAAATTACAATTAGAAAGTAAACCTTCCAATGTTCAAACAATTTTAGAGGCAAATCCTTCCTCTATTAAGGTAGACGAAGAACATTTGCTTCATGTATTATCTAATTTAATTGACAATGCAATAAAGTATTCTAAGACAGAAATTGACATTGCTATTCAAACAAAGACTTTGCAAAATAAAACTAGTATTCGTATTATAGACAAAGGCATTGGAATGGATGCCAATGCAAGAAAGCATATTTTTGAAAAATTTTATAGAGCGCATTCGGGTAATGTGCATGATGTAAAAGGATATGGTTTAGGAATGAGTTATGTGAAATGGGTTATTGATTCACATAAAGGTCAAATTACAGTAAATAGCGAAATAGGTATTGGTACAACTATTGAAATTTTACTTCCTAATTATTAATCGTAAAAAAGCAGCCATCGCCGTAGCTTAAAAATCGGTATTGGTTATCTATGGCATGTTGGTAAATAGTTTTCCAATCTGTTCCTGTAATTGCTGCAATAATTAAAAGCAAGGTCGATTTTGGTTGATGAAAATTAGTGACCAGTCCATTTGCAATTTTAAAACTATAACCAGGTATAATCATTAATTGTGTACTGGTAATAAGTTGGTTCATTTGATGTGATTGCATCCAGTTTAATAATTTACTTAATGCGGCTTTAACTGTTATTATTTCATGGCTAGTTACATTATTGCTTTTATAATTAGTATCGTAAGCATCCCATTGCATTAAGTGTAGGTCCTTGTTTTTTTGTAAACTTGGTTTATTTATTAATTTCACGCCCAACCAATACAAGGTCTCCAGCGTTCGCAAGGTAGTAGTACCTACTGCAATTACTGGGGTATAGGCTGCGGGGTTGATTTCTTTTTGTTTTGCAATTTCTATTAAGTGATTTAGGGTAGTGGTTTTAATTTCAAAAACTTCTGCATGCATTTCGTGGTCTGTAATATCTTCCGTTTTAACAGGCATAAAAGTACCTGCCCCCACATGTAAACAAATAAAATTTGTGGTACATTTTTTTTGTGCAAGCGCTTCAAATATAGTGTCATTAAAATGTAAGCCTGCTGTAGGTGCTGCCACAGATCCTTCTTGCTTAGCATATGTTGTTTGATATCTCTCTTTATCTTCTTCTGTCGTATCACGTTGAATATAGGGTGGAAGGGGAATATTACCAATATGCTCAATAATTTCTGAGAAACATACTGTATCATTATTCCAAGAAAATTCTATTAAAAATTTACCCTCAAATGATTTAATTTTCTTTGCACGTACTTTAATAGCAACACTTTTATTATTTTTTGATGCTAGTTTATCTTTTCCATTCTTTAATGGTGTAATAATTTCAAATTCTTTTTCTAAAAAATCTTCTTTCCATTTTTTAGCGCCACCTACTAAACAAATCCACTCAACTTTTTGTGTGGTCTGCATAGCCATCGAAATAGGTTGATAATGTTTGCTTGGTTCTAAACAGAAAATTTCAATAAAAGCATTATTAGTCTTTTGAAAATAAATTCTTGCAGCAATAACTTTACTATTATTAAAATACAGTGCCGCCTTTTCAGGGATGAAATGGGTAATATTATTATAAGTGCTTTCAGCAGTAATCTCTTTATTCCATACTAATAGTTTGCTATCGGATCTATTGCTCGCAGGTGTATAGGCAATACTTTGGTCTGGTAAATGGTAGTCAAAATTCTCAATAGGAAGATTAATAGATGGCTTCATGGTCCAAAGGTACATATTGCCTTGATTTTCACTATAATTCACCTCTTTTTCACATAAAAATTAGGGTTTTCCACAGGTTTACACAACCCTAATTTTAAATTTTATCTATTTTATTGCTTAATCTCTTTACTGTATTGATTTTCAGCTTGGTTTATTACTTGTGGAAAAATAGAAGCTCTGTTTTAGCCTTTGAAAGTGGGAAATTGTGTTAATTTGTGTGAACAAGTGGTAAAAATTACTCTAATTATCAACAATGACAGGCTTTCACGGAGAATATCAATCAACTATCGACGCAAAAGGGCGTTTCCATTTACCTGGCAGTCTTAAAAAACAGCTGGTTGAAGGGGATCATCGCTTTATTGTAAGTAGAGGTTTTGAGAAGTGCTTGACACTATATCCGTTGAAAAGTTGGCAAAGTATATTAGATCGAATTAGCCAGTTGAACGATTTCGATCCAAAAGTGCGTCAGTTTAGACGTCAATTTCTTGGGGGAGCCACCGAAGTAGAATTGGATGCAGCAGGAAGAATTTTATTGCCTCCCACTTTGCGTGAATTTGCTTTACCAGGTAAAGAGATTGTTTTAGCCGCCGCTCTAGATCGTTTTGAAATTTGGGATGCAAGTAAGTACAAACAGCTCTTTGAGGATTTCTCTGCAGATGCATTTAGTAATTTGGCTCAGGAAGTAATGGCAGGAATTAAAAATCAAGAATAAGTAAAACAGATGCAAAATCAAACCATTGATTCCGACGCATCTAAAGCTTTTGCTTCTTCTTATCATATCCCTGTCTTATTTCAAGAATGCCTTTCACATCTAAATATAAAACCAAATGGTATTTATGTAGATGCCACATTTGGTGGTGGGGGACATAGTAAGGGTATCTTATCTATGCTTGGCCCTGAAGGACGACTTATTGCTTTTGATCAAGATGCTGATGCGCAAAAAAATTTACCAAAAGATAATCGTCTTGTTTTTATTCCAGAAAATTTCAAGTATCTACAACGTTTTCTGCGTTTAAATAAAATAGATCAAGTAGATGGTGTACTTGCCGATTTAGGCGTAAGTAGTCATCAATTTGATGAAGGTACAAGAGGATTTTCAACAAGACATGATGGCCCTTTTGATATGCGCATGGATCAACGTCAAAGCCAAACAGCTGCGCAAATTATAGAATCCTATTCTGAGGAAGCTTTGCATAAGATGTTTGAGCAATATGGAGAGGTAACCAACTCTAAAACTTTGGCCAAACATATTGTCATGCAGCGTAAACATGTTAAAATAAATACAGTTCATGATTTTAAAACATTAATCGCACCTGTAGTCAAAGGAAATCCGAATAAATATTGGGCACAAGTTTTTCAAGCCATTAGAATAGAAGTGAATGAGGAAATGGAAGCGCTTAAAGTTTTTTTAAAGCAACTGCCATTCGTTGTGAAGTCAGGAGGTCGAGTAGTCATTATCACTTTCCATTCCATTGAAGATCGTTTTGTGAAAAATGCTTTTCGAGTATCGCAAGAAGAAGCCGAAGATGCCCATCCTTTTTTATCCGTAGAAAAGGAAGTTTTTTGGAAGATCATTACAAAAAAACCTGTAGTGGCTTCTGAAAAAGAGATGAAAGAAA
>Ga0214919_10002193_pt1 | contig 30989 bp, 26 predicted proteins | sample LL1503_MetaG_FD_177994 | JGI IMG/M metagenome (GOLD analysis project Ga0214919, IMG submission 177994) | Freshwater microbial communities from Lake Lanier, Atlanta, Georgia, United States - LL-1503 | ecosystem: Environmental > Aquatic > Freshwater > Lake | place: USA: Georgia | collected... | reverse complement strand
GCCAGCAGGTCCAGTCCATCGCCGTCGGGCAGGCCACGGTCCAGCAGCACCAAGTCGAACCACCCTGGCAGCGCAATCGCGCCGCGTGCAGCTGCCAGCGTGGCAACCGCTTGCAGCTGCCAGCCGCGCTGTTGCCAGCGCAGCGCCAGTTCGTGGGCAATGGTCGGGTCGTCTTCTATCAGCAACATCCGCATCGGGTGAGCCCAGGGTGATCGATAGCTTGCCGCAAGGTGACGCAGATAGGCTGTGGTCCTTTTTGGCTTCCAGGCCATTGTCTGCCCGGTTCAAGATGATTCGATTTGCTCCATCCCTTGCCTTGTTCCTTGTCGCGTTGGCCGGGCCTGCACAGGCTTGCGCCGATCTGGCGCCCGCTGACGCTGCGGCGCTGAGTTTGACGCAGGCGCTGGCGCGGGTGGCCGATTGCCACCCCGAGGCGCGCGCGGCGCGTGCAGCGCTGTCTATTGCTGCCGCCGATGTGCTGGTGGCGGGCCAGGCGCCGAATCCGCAGCTCACGGTGGGCGCAGGCTCGGTGGGCAATGCCTTGGGCAGCGGCTCGCCATGGCGCAAGACTTTCGACCACTCGGTTCGGCTGGATCAGCTGTTCGAGCGCGCAGGCAAGCCTTTGCTGCGCCGTTCTGCGGCCGAGGCCTCTCGCAGCGCTGTACGTGCCGATCTGGCCGATACCTGGCGCCGGGCGACCTCGGCTGTGGCCCGTGCACACCAGGACCTGTGGGCAGCGCAGGGTCGGCGGGCTCAGCTCGAGGCTGCTGCGGGCTTGAGCGCCGAGTCGCTGCGTCTGCTTGACCAGCGAGTGCGTGCTGGCGACGCGCCGGCGCTCGATGCGACCCGGTTCCGTCTCGACGACGCCCGTTTGCAGGCCGACCTGCGCCAGTCCGGCGCCGACAGCCAGGAGCTGCAGCGCCAGCTCGCGCTGCTGATCGGGGCCTCGGCCCTGGCCGACCGCTTGCAGGCCCAGGCCGCCGACTTGTCGATGCCAGTGCCGGTCGATGCTGTAGCCACCAGCGTTGCGGTCGAGGGCCGGGCCGACGTGGCAGCGGCAAGGGCTAGGCTCAGTGCGGCGGCTCAGCTGCGCGACTTGGCCGCCGCCGCGCGGACCCGTGACCTCAGCGTCGGCCTGCAACTCGACCACTGGCCCACCGGGCCGGGCAATGGCAGCGGCACGGGCAACACGGTCTCGCTGAGCCTGAGCGTACCGCTGTTCGTGCACCATGCTTACGAGGGAGAACTCGCGCGTGCCGAGGCCGATCTGGCCGCCGCCCAGGAAGCGCTGCGAAGGGTGCGCGACAACGCGGCCGCTGAACTGGCGCGCACCGAAGGCCAGGCCCGCGCAGCGCAGGATCGCCGGCGCCTGGTGGTCGAGCAACTGGAGCCGGCTGCCGAGCGGGTTGCTGCCGGTGCCGAGCTGGCTTACCGGCGTGGTGCGAGCACGGCGCTGGAACTACTCGACGCGCGCCGCAGCCTGCGATCGGTGCGGCTCGAGCGCGTCAACGCCGATGCCGAGCTGGCCAAGGCCTTGGTCGACTGGCGGGTCGCGGCCATCCCGGCAGACCTGAGCCTCAACCCCTGACCCGAACCGACCTCGTCCATGAATTCACTGTTCTTTTGCCGCCGCCCGGCGCTGTCGACTGCCTCTATCCTGCAGTGCTTGACCATGGCTTGCTTGACGACGCTGCTGGGCTGCAGCAAGCCTGAGCCGAATGCCCCGGAAGCCCGGCCGACGATTGCTGGCGAGCTGATCACTTTTCCGGGCAACCAAAACCCCACGACCTTGCGCCTCGCCACGGTGGCCAGCCCCGGCGATCACCCGGTGACCTTGCCTGGCCGGCTGGCCTGGGACGAAGATCACACCAGCCGTGTTTACGCGCCCTACGCGGGCCGGGTCGAGCGTTTGTTGGTGGGCGTCGGTGAGCGCGTGCGCCAGGGCCAGGCGCTGGCGGTGCTGAGTTCGGCCGACATCGGCCAGGCCCAGGCCGACTTGCACAAGGCCGAGGCCGACCAGTTGCTGGCACGGGCGACCTTGGCCCGGGTGCGTGACCTGGTCGAGGGCGGGGTGATCGCCCGCAAGGACCTCGACCAGGCCGAGGCCGACCTCGCGCGCAGTGGCGCCGAGGCGGCGCGCGCCCGCGCTCGGCTGGCGCAGTACGGCGTGGCGGCCGGCGCGGTGAACCAGACGCTGACGCTGAGCGCGCCGCTGGCCGGCTTGGTCGTCGAGCGCAACAGCAACCCCGGTGCCGAGGTTCGAAGCGACGTCGCGGGCGCTGCGCTGTTCACGATCAGTGACCCGGCCACGCTGTGGGCGACGATCGATGTGGACGAGACCCAGCTGGCGCTGCTGCGTCCCGGCCAGGCGATAGCGCTCGTCACGGCGGCCTGGCCGGACCAGCGGTTCGCCGCGAAGGTGCTCAGCATCGGCGCAGCGGTCGATCCGGCTTCGCGAACCGTCAAGGTTCGGGCCAGGGTCGCCAACCCCGATGGCCGGCTCAAGGCCGAGATGTATGTCAGCGCCCAGGTCGCGGCCAGCGGTGGGCTGCCGCTGGTGCCGGTCGATGCGGTGTTCCTGCGCGGCGATCGCCTGGGCGTTTTCGTTCCCAAGGGCAACGGCCGCTTCGAGCGGCGCGAGGTCAAGGTCCGCGCTGCAGGACCTCAGTCTTGGCAAGTGGTCTCGGGCCTGGCCGCTGGCGAGCAAGTGGTGGTGGGCGGCGCGCTCTACCTCAACCAGTTGCTGGACGCCGTCAAATGATGCGGCGTTTCGTCGAGTTTTCGCTGCGCCAGCCCTTGTTCATCTGGCTCGGGTTGGCGCTGTTCACCGGGGCTGGCGTGCTGGCCTTCCAGAACCTGGCGGTGGAGGCTTTTCCGGATGTGTCGGACACCCAGGTCAACGTCATCGCGCTCTACCCCGGTCGTGCTGCCGAGGAAGTCGAAAAACAAGTCACGTTGCCGATCGAGATCGCGCTGACAGGCATTCCGGGCACGGTGCGGCTGTTCAGCCACACCCAGTACGGCCTGATGTTCGCAATGGTCACTTTCGACGACAAGCCGGGTGACCAACTGGCGCGCCAGCAGATTCTCGAGCGACTGCGCGGGGTCGACCTGCCGGCCGGGGTTGAGACCCTGGTGCCGCCGCCCTCGACCGCGATCGGCGAGATCATGCGTTTCAGGCTGCGCGGCGATGGCTACACGCCGCGCGAGCTGCGCGAGACCCAGGACTGGGTGGTCGAGAAAGCGCTGCGCCAGGTCGGTGGCGTGGCCGATCTGGTGACCATGGGCGGGGCGATCAAGCAGTACGAGGTCAACCCCGACCTGGCGCGGTTGCGCGACCACAAGGTCACGCTGGGTCAGCTCTTTACCGCACTGCAGCGCGCCAACGGCAACGCCGGTGGCGGCGCGATGACCCAGGGTCGACAGCAGTTCCTGGTGCGTTCGTTGGGCAGCTTTCGCAGCTCGGTCGACATCGAGCGGGTGGTGGTGGCCGAGGTCGCCGGCACGCCGGTGCTGGTGCGAGACGTGGCCCAGGTCAAGGTCGGTCAGTACCCGCCGCAAGGGCTGGTGGGCCAGGACGACGCCGACGACATCGTCAACGGCATCGTCGTGATGCGCAAGGGCGAGAACCCGTCCAAGGTGCTGGCCGGCGTGCAGACCAAGATCGACATGCTCAACACCCGCGGCTTGCCGCCGGGCATGAAGATCATCCCCTACTACGACCGCAGCTGGCTGATCAAGAAGACGCTGCACACCGTGTTTGCCAACCTCACCGAGGGTGCGCTGCTGGTGATGTTCGTGCTGTTCTTGTTCCTGCAGAACCTGCGCGCGGCGGCGATCGTCGCGCTGGTGATTCCGCTGTCGCTGCTCGCCACCTTCCTGGGGCTGACCTTCGTCGGCATCCCGGCCAACTTGTTGTCGCTCGGGGCGATGGATTTCGGCATCATCGTCGACGGCGCGGTGATCGTGGTCGAGAACATCTTCAGGCGCCTGGGCGAGTTGAACGAGACCCAGCTCAAAAGTGCGAACCGGCGACTCAAGGCAGTGCTGCAAGCCACCGTCGAGGTCGGTCGACCGACGCTGTTCTCGATGATCATCATCATCGCCGCCCACTTGCCGATCTTCACGCTGCAGCGCCACGAGGGCCGGATCTTCTCGCCGATGGCCTGGAGCGTGACCTCGGCGTTGGTCGGCTCGTTGGTGATGGCCTTGTCGCTGGTGCCCTTGCTGTGCCTGATGCTGCTGCGCAAGAAGTTGCCGCACGAGGACAACGCGCTGGTGCGTGCCTGCAAACAGGTCTATACCCCGGCACTCGCTTGGGCGGTGCAGCGGCCGCGCAGCGTGATGGCCGTGGCCGCTCTGTCGCTGGCCGGGGCTGTGGCGTTGGCGAGCACCTTGGGCTCGGAGTTTCTGCCCGAACTCGATGAAGGCACGATCTGGGTCAATGCGACCCTGCCGCCATCGGTCTCGCCCGACGAGGCCAAACTGACCGCCTCGCGGATACGGGCCCAACTGCGTACCGTGCCCGAGGTGGTGACGGTGGTCAGCAAGGTGGGCCGTCCCGACGATGGCACCGACCCGAAGATCTTCAACGGCTTCGAGGCCTTTGTCGAGCTCAAGCCCGACACCGAGTGGCGGCCGGGCATGACCAAGCCCAAGCTGGTCGCGGCGATGGACGATGCGGTGTCGAAATTGCCAGGCATCGATGTGTCGTTCTCGCAACCTATCCGCGACAACGTGCTCGAGAGCATCTCGCAGATCGACGGCCAGATCGTCGTCAAGATCAAGGGCGATGACCTGGGTGAGCTCAACAAGCTGGCCAACAAGGTCTTGGGTTTCTCGCGAACCACGCCAGGCGTGATGCGCGCGTTCATCGACCGCGAAGGCCAATTGCCACAGCTCAAGATCGACATCGACCGCGACGCGGCTGCGCGCTTCGGCCTGAACATCGGTGACATCCAGGACCTGATCGAGACCGCCGTGGCAGGCAAGCAGAGTTCAGAGCTGTGGGAGGGTGAACGCCACTTCTCGGTGGTCGTGCGGCTGGCGCAAGACCAGCGCAGCCTGGACAAGCTCGCCGGCCTGCTGGTGCCCACGCCCTCGGGCGCGCAGGTGCCGTTGGGCCAGCTGGCCCGCATCACCCAGACCAGCGGTGCGATGAACATCGCGCGCGAGAACGGCCAGCGCGTCGCGGCGGTGGGCATCTTCATCCGCGACCGCGACATGGGATCGGTGGTGGCCGACTTGCAGGCCGCGGCCGAGCGTGAACTCAAGCTGCCGCCCAACTACGAGGTGATCTGGTCGGGCGAATTCGAGAACCAACAGCGCGCGATGAAGCGTTTGTCCTGGGTCGTGCCGCTGTCGATCTTGTTGATATTTTTGCTGCTGTTCGATGCCTTCAAGAGCTTTCGGAGCGCCTTGCTGATCATCGCCAACATCCCGTTCGCGATGATCGGCGGCATCGTCGCGTTGGCGCTGACCGGCATCCCGCTGTCGGTCTCGGCGGCGATCGGTTTCATCGCCTTGTTTGGCCAGGCGGTGCTCAACGGCGTCGTGATGGTGACCTATTACAACCAGCTGCGCGAGGGCGGCATGGGTTTGATCGAGGCGGTGATGGAGGGCAGCTTGACGAGGCTGCGAACCGTGCTGATGACGGCGCTGCTGGCGATGCTGGGCTTGCTGCCGATGGCGCTGAGCCACGCCATCGGCGCCGAAACCCAGCGCCCGTTGGCGATGGTGGTGATCGGCGGGCTGGTCTCGGCCACACTGCTGACCTTGCTGGTCTTGCCCACGCTCTATGCCTGGGCCGCGCGCAATGATCCTGTGGGCGGTCGGCCGCGCGAGGAGGCCGAGCCCGACGACGACAGCGCCGCGTGAGCGCAATGCCGGTCCTGCGCTCATTGCACCTGGCAGGTGGGCCTCGCGGCGTGTTGCTGTTTCATGGTTTGTCGAGCAGTCCGCAGGAACTGCAGTTCGTGGCGCGTGGCTTGCACCGCGCCGGCTATACCGTCTCAGTGCCGGTGATCGAGGGTTACAGTTTTGGCGGTGCGGACCAGGTTCTGGGAACGCATCGTCAATGGGCTGACGCAGCGCTGGCCGAATTCGATGCACTGCGCCAGCGCTGCGCCAGCGTGGCAGTCGGCGGGCTGTGCATTGGCGCGGTGTTGGCGCTACAGGTGGCGGCGCTGCGTGCGGCGCAGGTCGATGCCGTGCTGGCGCTGTCGACCACGATGCACTACGACGGCTGGGCCAATCCTTGGTACCGCCGGTTGTTGCCGTTGGCCGCCTGGGTGCCGTGGGTGGGTCGTTTCGGCGTTCGTGAGTCCGCGCCTTATGGGGTCAAGGACGAGCGCCTGCGCGGCTGGATCGCGAACCAGATGCGCGACAGCGGCAACTCGGATGCCGGCGCCGCGGTCCTGAAGGTGCAAGACCTGCTCGAAGCAAGCCGGCTGATCGCCAACCTGCGGCGCCGGTTGGCCGACATCACCAGTCCGACCTTGTTGTTGCATGCGCGCGAAGACGACGCTGCAGCGCCAAGAAGTGCATTCGAGGTGGCGTTGAGGGTCAATGCGCAGCGGGTGCGCTGTGTGCTGCTGGCCGACAGTTACCATATGATTAGCATCGACCGCGAGAAGCACAAGGTATTGGCCGAAATGCTTGATTTTCTGCAACCAACTGCCACGGTTGGCGGCACGTCGCCAAGTGGATAGGATCATCTGGTTCTCTTTTGACCGATGCACCCTCAGGACAGACCATGATTGCTTCTGCTGTATCACTGCCTCCCGGCGCCACCGCGCTCGATTTGCTGCGCCAGGTGCTTGGCCATTTCAGCGACGCCTTGCCCGAGCAAATTGTTCCCGAGGCCGACCTGGTCAGCCTGCAGGTCGATTCGCTGACCTTGGCCGAGATGCTGTTCGAGCTGGAGGACCGCATCGGCGTGCCGATGGCCGAACCCAGCGAGAAGCCGCAGACGGTGGCCGACATCCTGCGATTGATCGAGCCTCATCTCGACCTGATCCGGGCTCGGACTGCGGATTGAGCCTGGGCCGCTGACGATGCTGCCGCGCCGCGTTGTCGTCACCGGGCTTGGGCAGGTCGCGCCGCATGGGCGCGACGTAGCGGCAGGATTCGAAGCTTTGCTGGCTGGCCGCAGCGCGATTACGCGCAATACAGTGGGGGAGCCGCCGCACAGTTGCTCGCTGGCCAGTGCGCAGTGCGAGGGCTTCGATGCTGCCGCCGAGCTTGGCCGGGCCCGGGTTGTCACGATGGACCGCTTCAGCCAGTTGTCGGTGCTGGCGGGTCGTTCGGCCTGGTCGGATGCAGGCCTTGACGCCAGCGATGCGCTGAGCGAGTCTGTGCGTGAGCTCGCCTGTGTGATGTGGGGTACCGGTGGCGGTGGCTTGCAGACCCTGGAACGGGGCTATCGCGACCTGTTCGTCAAAGGCCGGCCCAGGATTTCACCGTTGAGCGTGGTGATGGGCATGAACAACGCCGCCGCGGCGCAGCTGGCTTTGTTGTTCGGTCTGGGCGGTGCCTGTCTGACTTATTCGGTGGCCTGCGCTTCGTCGGCGGTGGCGCTGGGCGAGGCCATGCGTCGGGTGCGATGGGGCGAATGCGACCTGGCGCTGGCTGGCGGCGCCGAGGCGGCGCTGCCCTATGGCACGGTCAAGGCCTGGCAGTCTATGCAAGTCCTTGCCTCGGCCGATGAGACTGGCACGGCTTGCCGGCCCTTCGATGCCGGGCGCATAGGGCTGGTGCTAGGAGAAGGCGCTGCCGCACTGGTGTTGGAATCACGTGACCATGCATTGGCACGCGGCGCACGCATCTATGCCGAGCTGGCTGGCGCGGGCAGCAGCTGCGACCACCGGCACCTCAGCACGCCAGATGCAGCGGGCCAACTGCGGGCACTGCAGGCCGCTGTTCGCGATGCCGGCATCGATGCCGCTGAGGTGGCCTATGTCAATGCCCATGGCACGGCCACCATCGAGGGCGACGCTGTGGAGGCTGAGGCACTGCGGCGTTTGTTCGGTGCCAGGGCGCCGAGGGTGGCGGTCAGCGCCACCAAGTCGATGCACGGTCACCTGATGGGCGCTGCCGGTGCACTGGAGGCCTTGGTCAGCGTGATGGCGGTGTACACCGGTCACATTCCCCCCACAGCCCATTTGCACCAGATTGATCCTGCTTGCGCCGGGCTTGACCATGTGATGGGCAGCGGACGGCACGACGTCGGGGTGACAGTGGCGCTGTCAAACTCGTTTGCTTTTGGTGGCAGCAACTCGGTGTTGGTGTTTCGACGCGACGCGGTGGCATGACGATGGCGCTCACCCGTTGGGCTGTGCTGGTGCTGTCTTTTGCCCACTGCGCCATCGCGGCCGGCAGCGACAAAGAACCGGGCGAGTTCAAGCTCACGCTCGGCCAGTACCAGCTCGGTGCTGGCAGCCAAGGCACCGATCTCAACCTGCGTTGGCGGCGCGACGGCCGAACGCTTTGGCTTGGCAACTACCGCGATGGTGATTTCGGCGCGCAGTGGCGCGCCGGCTGGGACGAGCCGTGGACCTTGTCCACCGATCCGCTGCTGCCGGTCCAGTTGCTGCCCTCGCTGCAGTTGGCCAGCGGTGGGTTTGCCGGTGGCAGCCTGGGCCTTCAGGTCGGCGCGCCTTTCTATGCCCAGTTCGGCATCGGCCGAACCAACCTCAAGCCTTACGCCAACCTCAACTTCGACCCCAATGACGCGCTGACGCTGGCCTTGGGCTGGCAAGGTGAGGGCGGCCGGCAATTGTCGGTGTCGGTGATCGCCGACGACCGGCTCGGCACCGGCCAGCAGCACCATCACCTGAGCTTGCGCTGGCCGCTGCCGGATTCGCTGCGGCTGAGCGCTGACTTGTTGCACAAGCAGGGCCAGGGCGACGCCGGGGCGGTCAATGCCTGGGGCTGGAGCCTGGGTCTGGATGGCCGCGAATGGTTCGGGCGACTCGCCCGTGACCCCAAGCAGAACTTCTCGAGCCGGGACGCCTGGCGGCTGTCGCTTGGCCGAAGATTCTGACGACCGGGCGACCCCAGCTCAGGGCAGCCAGGGCGGAGACAGCAAGCGCAAGCCGATCGAAAACCAGTGCTCGCCGTTGGCAGCTCCCAGGCGATTGCCGACGGTGGCGTCGATCTGCACCCGGTCTGTGATGAGCCACCAGCGCGTGCCCAGTTGCAGGAATGGGCGCCCTTTGTCCTGCGAAAAGGTTTCACCGATCAGGCCCAGCCTGGCGTTGATCTGGTGCTCGACGCCCAGTCCCCAGGTCCATTGCTTGTTGCTGGTGACGGCTTCGCGTTTCGCACCGAGGTTGGCATGCAGAAAAGTGCCGTCGTCGAGCAGCGACAGCGTCATCGGCAGGTAGCCGTAGACCTCGCGCGAACCCGTTGCAGGGTCGCTGACGACACCGAGGGCCGCGCCCCACGACCAGCTGTTGCTTGTCAGTGGCTTGAACAAGGTCTTGGCCTGCATCACGACGCTGCTGCTGTGCGCTCCGACGGCTTCACGCACCTGCGAGCCGCCCAGCGTGAGCTCCAGATTGCCGGTGAAATTGCAGCCAGGCAGCGCCCAGCGTTCGGTGCTGGCCGGATTGTTTCGGACCCAGCTCTCGAGCTGGCACGATCCCGGCTCGACGATTCGGGCGTCGTCGGTGTACATGGGGCGCGCTGCGTGCGCCGCATTGATCATCGTCAGCAGCAGAACGGCCATCAAGTGACGGAAAATTTGGGGGCGGCACTGCATCGATGACTTGTTCATGTTGTTTGCCACGCTGACGCGTATGGTCTAAATCGTCGGCCAGCCTACCAAAGTCATGTGACAGCCCTCGCTCGGTGAACTGCGCGGCCATGGCGCTGCCACAATCATCGTATGAATCCGCAGGAGTCCTTGTTTGCCGACGAAGCCTTGCCCACAGGAGGCCTTGTCCCTGAGCCGTCTGGCACCCTCGACGTGCCCTTGGCTGAGCGCCTGCGCCCGCGCACGCTTGACGAGGTGATCGGCCAGACCCATCTGCTGGGGCCAGGCAAGCCGTTGCGGGTCGCTTTCGAAACCGGGCGGCTGCACTCGATGATTCTTTGGGGGCCGCCGGGTGTGGGCAAGACCACGCTGGCGCGACTGGTCGCTGGCGCCGTGAGTTCGCACTTCATCGTGCTGTCAGCCGTGCTGGCAGGGGTCAAAGACATCCGCGAGGCGGTTGAGCAAGCGCGTGCGGCGCGACAGCGGCGATTGGGCACGGTGGTCTTCGTCGACGAAGTGCACCGCTTCAACAAGGCGCAACAAGACGCCTTCTTGCCGCATGTCGAATCGGGGCTGTTCACCTTCATCGGTGCGACCACCGAGAACCCGAGCTTCGAGGTCAACTCGGCTTTGCTGTCGCGCGCCACGGTGCATGTGCTGAAATCCCTGGACGATGCCGAACTGTCGCTGCTGATCGAGCGCGCCCGCGATGCGCTGGCCGCACCGCCGCTGACCGACGCGGCGCGGCTGCGGCTGATCGGGCACGCCGATGGCGATGCCAGGCGGCTGCTCAACGCGTACCAAAACCTGATCGAACTGGTGCACAGCGGCCAGGCAGAGCCCGTCGTCGAGATCGGCGAGACGCAACTCGAGCAAGCCCTGGGCGAGATGCTGCGCCGCTACGACAAGGGCGGCGACCAGTTCTACGACATGATCTCGGCGCTGCATAAAAGCGTTCGAGGTTCCGACCCCGATGCCGCGCTGTACTGGCTGGCGCGCATGCTCGACGGCGGCGTGGACCCGCGCTATGTGGCGCGCCGGGTGCTGCGCATGGCGGCCGAGGACATCGGCCTGGCCGACCCGCGTGGCCAGACGCTGGCGCTCGAAGCGGCGGCGGTCTACGAGCGCTTGGGGTCGCCCGAGGGCGAGCTGGCGCTGGCCCAGGCCGTGGCTTACCTCGCGGTCGCGCCCAAGAGCAATGCGGTCTACCAGGCCTGGAACCAGGTGCGTGCGCTGGTCAAGCAGGATGTGACGCGGCCGGTGCCTATGCACTTGCGCAACGCGCCAACCCGGCTGATGAAAGGTCTGGGGCACGGTGACGGCTACCGCTATGCGCACGACGAGGCGGGCGGTTTTGCCGCGGGCGAGCAGTACTTGCCCGACGGGTTGACGGCGCAGACCTTCTACCAACCGGTGCCGCGAGGATTGGAGCTGCGCATCGGTGAGCGACTGGCCGAACTGCGGCGGCTCAACGAGCAGGCGCGCCGTGTCGGCGCCAAACCTGAGCAGTCTTAGGCGCTGCTTTTGGGTGTATTTTTTGGCCGATTTCCGAAGCCGGTTTTGGACGGAAGTTCGCTTGAGGGCCGGCGCCGCGCCGCTGCGGCTGTCGCTCGCGTCGCGCTGAGTTCTCAACCCTACAATCCGCGCAAGCTTCGCAGGTCGGTCACGGCCGAGGACGGCGACAAACGAGCCTGGCAGCCGCCCGGTGCGGCCGTCCCGGTCGTGTCATGGGCCGGGCCAAGAACCGGAGATCCCGCGCATGGACACCTTGTTGCAACAGGTCATCAACGGTCTGGTGCTGGGCAGCATGTACGCGCTCGTCGCACTCGGCTACACGATGGTCTACGGCATCATCAACCTGATCAACTTCGCGCATGGCGAGGTGCTGATGGTCGGTGCGTTGACGAGCTGGACGGTGCTGCGGGTGCTGGCCGAGTCGGGTCTGCCGGGCTGGGTCTTGCTGCTGATCTCGCTGGTGGCGGCGGTCGTGGTCTGCGCCGCGCTGAACTACGCGATTGAGAAGATCGCTTACCGGCCGCTGCGCAACGCGCCCAGGCTGGCGCCGCTGATCACCGCGATGGGCATGAGCCTGTTGCTGCAGACACTCGCCATGATCATCTGGCAGCCCAGCACCAAGCCCTACCCGATCCTGTTGCCGAACGAGCCTTATTTCATCGGCGGCGCGGTGATCAACCTGACCCAGATCCTGATCCTGGGCACCACAGCTGTCACGCTGATCGGGCTGATGTACCTGGTCAACCGCACCAAGCTGGGCCGGGCGATGCGCGCCACCGCCGAGAACCCGCGTGTGGCGGCGTTGATGGGTGTGCGGCCCGACCATGTGATCTCGGCCACCTTCATCATCGGCGCCGCACTTGCCGCACTGGCCGGCGTGATGTACGCCGCCAACTACGGCACGGTGCAGCACACGATGGGCTTTCTGCCTGGCTTGAAGGCCTTCACCGCGGCGGTATTCGGCGGCATCGGCAATCTGGGTGGCGCGGTGGTGGGTGGCGTGCTGCTGGGCGTGATCGAGGCCTTGGGATCGGGCTATATCGGCGCGTTGACCGGTGGCGTGCTGGGCAGCCAGTACAGCGACATCTTCGCCTTCCTGGTGCTGATCCTGGTGCTCACGGTGCGGCCGCAAGGCCTGCTCGGCGAGCGTGTCGCCGACCGCGCATGACGCTGCAGGATAGAAAACACCATGAAGAACAAACTCGTCGTCTTCCTGATCGCTGCGGTCGCGCTGCTGGTGCTGCCCTTGCTCGCCCAGCATCTGGGCAATTTTTGGGTTCGGATGCTCGACTTCGCGCTGCTCTATGTGCTGCTGGCGCTCGGCCTGAACATCGTCGTCGGCTATGCCGGCTTGCTCGACCTGGGCTATGTCGCTTTTTACGCGGTGGGCGCTTACATGTTCGGGCTGCTGGCTTCGCCGCACCTGGGCGAGAACTTTGCCGGCGTCAAGGCCTTGTTTCCGAACGGTCTGCACACCCCGTTCTGGGTCGTGATCCCGCTTGGTGCGGCGTTGGCCGGCATGGCGGGTGTGGTGCTGGGCGCGCCCACGCTCAAATTGCGCGGCGATTACCTGGCGATCGTCACGCTGGGCTTTGGCGAGATCGTTCGCGTCTTCATGAACAACCTCGACCGGCCGGTCAACATCACGAATGGTCCCAAAGGGCTCCAACAGATCGACAGCATCAAGATGTTCGGTGTCGACCTCGGCAAGACCGGCGACTTGTTCGGGCTCGAGGTGTCGTCGGTGACCAAGTACTACTACCTGTTCCTGCTGCTGGTGGTGGTCAGCGTGGTGATCTGCTACCGGCTTGAGCAAAGCCGCATCGGCCGGGCCTGGATGGCGATCCGCGAGGACGAGATCGCTGCCAAAGCGATGGGCATCAACACCCGCAACCTGAAGCTGCTGGCTTTCGGCATGGGTGCCACCTTCGGCGGTGTGTCGGGGGTGATGTTCGCCACCTTCCAGGGTTTCGTTTCGCCCGAGTCGTTCTCGCTGCAGGAGAGCGTGATGGTCGTCGCGATGGTGGTGCTGGGCGGCATCGGCCATATCCCTGGCGTGGTGCTGGGCGCGGTGCTGCTGGCCGCGCTGCCCGAGGCACTGCGCTGGGTCGCCGGCGAACTCGACCTGCAGCGCCTGACCGACGGTCGCATCGACGCTGCGATCCTGCGCCAGTTGATGATCGCGCTGGCGATGATCGCGATCATGCTGACCCGGCCGCGCGGACTCTGGCCTTCGCCCGAGCATGGCAAGGCGGTGGCGCAGCCTGTGCCCTCGGCCAACCCGCGCTGACCGGAGAACGACAACATGAGCGACATCGTGCTTCAGGTGGTCGGGGTTTCTAAACGTTTTGGCGGACTGCAAGCCTTGTCCGACGTCGGCGTCACGATCCGCAAAGGCCAGGTCTACGGGCTGATCGGCCCCAATGGCGCGGGCAAGACCACGTTCTTCAACGTCATCACCGGGTTGTACACGCCCGACGCCGGGTCATTCGACCTGGGTGGCGTGCCCTACAAGCCCAGCGCGGTGCACGAGGTGGCCAAGGCTGGCATCGCGCGCACCTTCCAGAACATCCGGCTTTTTTCCGAGATGACGGCGCTGGAGAACGTGATGGTCGGTCGCCACGTGCGCACCCGCTCCGGCCTGGTCGGGGCGGTGTTTCGCACGCCAGGCTTCAAGGCTGAAGAGGCGGCGATCGCCCGTCGGGCCCAGGACTTGCTCGATTATGTCGGCATCGGCCGCTACGCAGACTACAAGGCCCGCACGCTGAGCTACGGCGACCAGCGCCGGCTCGAGATCGCCCGTGCGCTCGCCACCGACCCCAAGCTGATTGCGCTCGACGAGCCCGCTGCCGGCATGAACGCGACCGAAAAAGTGGTGCTGCGCGAGCTGATCGACCGCATCCGCCAGGATGGCCGCACCATCTTGCTGATCGAACACGACGTCAAACTGGTGATGGGCTTGTGCGACCGCGTCACGGTGCTGGACTACGGCAAGCAGATCGCCGAGGGCACGCCTTACGACGTGCAGCGCAATGACAAGGTGATCGAGGCCTACCTCGGCGCAGGCCACAAAGCACATTGATGGCCCACCCCCGAAGCGCCTGCGGCGCTCCCCCTCAAGGGGGCGGACGCCAGCGGCCCGGCCAAGCCGGATCCGCAGCGTCTGCTGGGTTGCACCACGGCACGCTCAGACTCTCTAAGCAGGAATGACCATGGCAACCGGCAAAAACAGCGACATCCTGCTCGAAGTCAGCGGCCTGAAGGTGGCTTACGGCGGCATCCAGGCCGTCAAGGGCGCGAGCTTGCAGGTCCGCCAGGGCGAACTGGTCTGCCTGATCGGCGCCAATGGCGCGGGCAAGACCACCACACTCAAGGCGATCACTGGCACGCAGCCGGTGGCCGACGGCGACATCCGCTTCATGGGCCACAGCGTCAAGGGCCAGGGCGCCTGGGACCTGGTCAAGCAAGGCTTGGTGATGGTGCCCGAGGGCCGTGGCGTGTTCGGCCGCATGACCATCGTCGAGAACCTTCAGATGGGCGCCTATGTGCGCGATGACGACGAGGTGCAGGCCGACATAGACAAGGTGTTCGCGATCTTCCCGCGACTGAAGGAGCGTGCAGCACAGTTGGCCGGCACGATGAGCGGCGGCGAGCAGCAGATGCTGGCGATGGGCCGCGGCTTGATGGCCAGACCCAAGGTGTTGCTGCTCGACGAGCCGTCGATGGGCCTGTCGCCGATCATGGTTGACAAGATTTTCGAGGTGGTGGCCGACATCCACAGCCGCGGCGCCACCATCTTGCTGGTTGAGCAGAACGCCAGCCGCGCGCTGGGCTTGGCCAACCGCGGCTATGTGATGGAGTCGGGCGAGGTGACGATGAGTGGGGATGCCAAGGCCTTGCTCGACGACCCCAAGGTTCGGGCCGCGTATCTGGGTGAGTGAGCTGAGGTCTGCCTGTCTTGCCGCTGGCGCCGCCTGACCAGGCTGCAAGTCATGTTGTTCCCACCATCCAAGGCCGCGAGAGCCACCGATGGGCCTGAGCCCGGTTCGACCTGATCCCTCCCTGAACGGTCGCCGGCGCCTGCTAACAGTTCTTCGGCATCCCCAGCGCACCGGTGGCCACGCTGGCCGATGCGCGCAAGGCCTGGGACACCGATTCGGCGCAGTGGATCGCGCTGTCGGCCAAGCTGGGCATCACGCTGGATTGACGCTCGCTGCTGGGCGTCCAAAGCCTCGTGCTGCCAACCGTGGCACAGTCGCTCTCCATGCTCGCTTACCGTCACGCTTTTCACGCCGGCAACCATGCGGATGTGCTCAAGCACGCCAGCTTGGTTGCCGTGCTGGGCCACCTCAACGCCAAGGACAAGGCCTGGCGCCTGGTCGACACCCACGCCGGCGCGGGTGCCTACGCGCTACACGCCGACCACGCGCAAAAGCATGCCGAGTACAAGCAAGGTATTGCCAAGCTTTGGCAGGTACATGCACTGCCCGGCCTGCTGGCCGACTACCTGGCCCAGGTCCAGGCTTTCAACCCGCATGCCGAGTTGGCGCTGTACCCGGGTTCGCCGCGCATTGCGCGTGCGCTGATGCGCCCGCAAGACCAGCTCCGGCTGTTCGAGCTCCATCCCACCGACCATGCGCTGCTGGCCGAGAACTTTGCCGGCGACCGGCAGGTGCTGGTGCAACGCACGGATGGTTTCCAGGGCCTGAAATCGCAGCTGCCACCGCCGAGCCGGCGCGGTGTGCTGCTGATGGACCCGAGCTACGAGATCAAGACCGACTACGCCGAGGTGGTGGCCGCATCTCGCGATGCGCTGACACGCTTTGCCGAAGGCGTGGTGATGGTCTGGTATCCGCAACTCGACCTGCGCGAATCGGCGCAACTGCCGCAGCGGCTCAAAGCGGTGGCCGATACCCAGGCCAAGAAGGGCTGGCTACATGTCCGCCTGACAGTGGCTGAGCCCAACGACAGAGGTTTCGGCATGTTGGGCAGCGGACTGTTCGTGATCAACCCGCCGCACACGCTGGCCCCTGCGCTGCGCGAGGCTTTACCGGTGCTGCTGCGCCTGCTGGGACAGTACAGCGGCGCTGACCATAGACTGGAGACTTCGGCCGGGGCTTGAGCGCATGGCGCTGGGCGATGCGGATTCAGTGTGTCATGGCCAGCAGCCAGGCCGTGACGCCGTCAGTCGTCGCCATCGCCAGGGTGGCACTGCGCTTGTCTGCGCTCAACAGTGCGATGCCTGCCAGCTGCAGTGACTTGTCTGCGCACTGCTCTGCGACGAGCAAATCGACCACTGCTTTGGCTTCGGCGCGAAGTTTGATCTGGCCCGCATAGCTGCAGCCAGTGCTGCCGGTGCCGCTGAGCATGCCGGTGGCGGTGATGTGCCAGTTCAGCGTGCCGGGGCCTGACCTGACAGTCCAATCGCCGGCATGCTCGGCCAGGGTGGCCGCTGTGCCGTAGCGGCTCTGGTAGCCCATCGCATAGGTCTCGGTCACGCCCGCAGTGGTCAAGGTCATGCTCAGGCTGGAGCTCGCGGTCTTGTCAGCGTTCAGGTCGATGGTGCCGACCGTGCTGGTTCCCAGCAGGTAGCGCTTGCCGCTGCCGATGAAGGCGCTGCTGTAGCCGCTGCCGCTCGCCTCCAGCTTGGCGATGACCAGGTCGATGTCACCGCTGGCCTGGCTTTGCGCCAGCCATGTCTGGCCATCGGGCAGCACCACAGCCGAGGTCTTGACGCCCGCGTTGCTGCTCTCCCAGATCCCCTGCAAGTCTGCGGTGGCCGGCGCAATAGCAGGGCTGGTCGTCGGCGTCGGCAATGGCGTCGCAGGCGCGGCAATGCCGCCACTGGCGCCACCGCCGCCGCAGCCCGCCAGGGTTGCCAGCGTTAATAACCAGATTTTGCAGCGTCTTTTCATGACGTTCCGGTTCTTGTGGCGAGGGTTCAAAACCAATAGTTGGTGTCGAGTGGCGGTGGCGCGTAGCCAACCAAGCTCAAGGCCATGAAAGCGGCTGCTCCGATGCCGTGGATGACACCGTTGGCCAGGCCATCGGTGTCGAACGCGCCGCCATCGCTGAGATGGAAGTCCAGTCGGGTTTTGCCATCTGCGTTGCTCACCTGGCCACCGTAGGCGGCGCTGGCCAGGTTGGTCCAGGTGCCGTTGCTGCTTTGCTGCCAGAAACCGTTGACCCCCAGGCTGGCATCGACATACAGGCTGAACGATCTGGTTTGACCCGGCGGGTCGAGCATGGCGCTGAAGTCGATCAATCCCAGCGCCATCTGCATCTCGGCGGGGATGTCACTGGGCGCTGCCAACTGGGCAAAGGCGGTGATCGCTGCGTGGGTTCCTGTCGCGCTCTGGCCCAGCAATACCTCGACCACCAGCGTCGCATACAGAACGCTGTTGCCCGGCCCCTGCACCGGGTTGGAGACCACGTTGGCCTGCTGGGCGTCGGCCATGCCGTCACCGTTGCCGTCACCCAGCAGGTGCTGGGCGCGGTCGACCGCGCTCAGACCGGGCGCTTGCGCTTCGAATAGGTCGGGGACGCCGTCGCGGTCGCTGTCGACCAGGGCCGGCAGGCTGAGGGTCAGCGACCGATCGTCAAATTGCGCAGTCTCTACCCCGACCAAGTTGTCGGCACCGTCTGGCCCGGTCACAACCCAAGCGCTGAGCGATTGCGCAACGGTGTACTGCGCCAAATTGCCGTGAAATACCGCAGTGTCCTTGCCTGCGCCGCCGATCAAGCGGTCGTTACCGGGGCCGCCAATCAGCGTGTCGTCGCCTGGGCCGCCGTCCAAGCGGTCGTTGCCACGCCCGCCGTTCAAGATGTTGGCTGCGCTATTGCCTGTCAGCAGGTCGTCGCCGTCGCCGCCGTCGGCGTTTTCAATCACTGCGCCGCTGGCCAGCAACAGGCTGTGGCCAGCTACGCTGCTGATGGTCGTCGCAGACAGGTCGAGCGACACAGGGCCGGTGCATGCCGCAGCGTTCAGCGTGTCCACCCCAGCGGTGTCGACCAAGGTGGCGCGGGCCGGTTGGAGGATGCAGGATGCCGAGAATTCGTCCGTGTAGATGTAGACATCGTCCGCCGATGCCGGCTTGCCGATCAGGTTCAGGGTCCAGGCGTCAAACTTCCCCACGTCCCCTGAAGCGTGGTCGATGACCCGCAGCGACCAGGTGCCCAGCGATGACTCGCCCCAAGACAGCACGGTGTTGAAGCTGAAGTTGATGTTGTCCTCGTCGGTGCCAGACGGGTCGAGCAAGGTCTTTTGCGGTTTCGAAAGCAGGTAGCTTTGGGTGCCGCTGGGCGAACTCAGGATGACTGACAGGTCGCCCACGAAAGGATGGGTGACCTGCAGGATCACCTCGACCCGTTCGACCTCCAGCGACTGCGTCACCTTGATGCGGTCGACGGCGCCTGCGGCCTGATTGTCCGGAATCACCAGCGCCGGGCTGTGGCTGATCAGCACCTGCTGCCGATTGGCAGCGGTGTGCGCGCTGGTCGACCAGGTCTCTGCCAAGCGCACGGCCATCCGTGCGTCGACCAGTCCGTAGCCCAGGTGCTGGTCGACGGGGTCGTAGTGCAGGCCGCCGCCGTTCCAGTTCGTGGCACCGTTGAAGGCCCAGGCATGGTTGCTGGTGCCGCCTTCTCGCGCGCTGTAGGCCAGGATCTCCTGGACATCGCGATAACCCAGCGCTGGGTTGGCCTCCAGCATCAGCGCCACCACGCCGGCGACGATGGGCGCTGCAAACGAGGTACCGGCCAAACTGGTGTAGCCGCTTGAGTCGAATCCGGCGCTACCGACACGGTCGGTGGTGACGATGTTGGTCAGTGGGTCGGCGCCACCACCACCACCGCCGGGCGCGCTGACCAGTACCGAAGCACCGGGTGTGCTGTAGCTCGTGACATTGCCGTAGAAATCGCTGGCCGCGACGGTGATGATGTATTGGCTGTTTTGAAAATTGTGCAGATTGGTGTCGTCGCCATCGAGGTGCCCATTGGCTGCGGACTGAACCACCACGGTGCCGAGTCCGCCGCGACCGTTGGCCGCGAGCTTGGCCAGCGCGATGCCGGCCGCTGAAAACACAGGCTCGCGGAAGTTGTCGTAAAAAGCCCAGGTCGCGCCACTGGCAAACCCGCCGGCGAAACCCCAGCTGTCGTTGAGGATGTCGGCGCTTGTGGCGGCGTAGGTGTAGGCGTTGCTGATCTGCTTGGCCAAGCCACTGAAACTCAAGGGCGAATAAATGCTGACCAATTTCGCGCCGTAGGCCACGCCGACGCTGCCAAAGCCATTGAGCTCGGCAGCAATCGTGCCGGCCACTGCCGTGCCGTGGTTGTCAGCGGCCAGCACAGGCGCACCGCCTGCCGACAGGTCTGCGGCGTTGCGCCCCAACGCGGTCAGCAATTGGCCCTGAAGATCTGGATGTTTGGGGTCGATGCCTTGATCGAAAACAGCGATTCGCACACCTTTGCCGTTGTAGTCGGCCCAGGCCGGGAATGCATCGATGCCGTTGCCGGGGTAGAGGTACCACTCCAGGCGCAGCAGCGGGTCTGCGGGCAAGGGGTAGGGGTTGTCGTTGTCGACGATGAAGCCATAGACATCGGTGCCGTCGAGCAGCGCGTGGCTCGGGTTGGACAAGACCACATGGACCGATTCAGTGGGCTCGAATGTCTTGTCGCCCAGCACCTGAACCGTGAAGCTGGCGCTGGTCTTGCCGGCGGGAATCCTGACGACCGACGAGAAGGGGAGGTAATCGACGCCTGCCATCGCGGTGCTGTTGTTGACCGTCGTGACCTGCACCGAAACTGCTGCTGATATGGCGCTGGCGATATGCAATGTGAAGACCAGGTCGGTGCTGCCGCTGTCAGCTTCGATCACGGTGGCGTCGGCGATCGAAAAATCAGGGGCCTCCAGCGGGTCCAGGCTGAAGCCGGCGTTTGATTCATTCATTCGGAAGAACTCCAGGCAACCGTGGCGCTAGTTGGTCACTACCTCGCCCGCGCGGGGCTGATGTCTGGCATGCGCTCACGAGCCGAGCGCTGTCGGTCGTCAAAGCGCGGCAATGGCGGCAGCCGGTCGATGGTGGATCGCCATGTGTGGTGAGGAATTGATGTCCATCAAGCAAGGCCTTTCGCTTGTCGACGGGGTGTGTTTCAGCGCACTGGGCTCGCTGCGGACCCAGCCCCTGGCTAGGGGTGCGTCCTTACGTGGAAACCACACCGGTCACGATGGGGCAGACTCTCTAGAATCGGGGTCGTGTTCGAACGTCGAGGAGACATGCAGTGAAGATCAAGAGCCAGAAGGATTTCTGGTCGGGGTTGATGTTCGTGGTCATAGGCATCGGTTTTGCCTGGGGCGCCACAAACTACAGCTTTGGCTCATCGGCCCGACCTGGGCCGGGATTTTTCCCGCTCGGTTTGGGCTTTTTGATGGCAGCCCTCGGTGGCATCGTGCTGTTCAAGGCCTTGGTGGTCGAGACCGAAGATGGCGATCCGATTGGCGCCTGGGCCTGGAAGCCGCTGATCACGATCATGGCTGCGGTGGGTTTGTTTGGCTTCACGCTGCCACTGCTGGGCATGGCGGCGGCGCTGCCGATCATGATCGTGATGGCCAGCCTGGCAGGTGACGAATTCCATTGGAAGGAAGTGTTGCTCAACTGCGCAATACTGACGATCGGATCCTGGCTCATCTTCATCAAAGGTCTCAACCTGGTGATCCCGCTGTGGCCAAAGTTCATCACCGGTTGAGGAGAGCCACATGGAATTGATCAACAATCTGATTTTGGGTTTTGGCGTCGCATTCACGGCGCAAAACCTGCTTTATGCTTTGTTCGGCTCGGTGCTCGGCACGCTGATCGGCGTGCTGCCCGGCTTGGGGCCGGTGGCGACGATCGCGATGTTGTTGCCGTCGATCTATGCGCTAGACGCCACACCAGCGCTGATCATGCTCGCCGGCATCTATTACGGTGCGCAGTACGGTGGTTCGACCACCGCGATCTTGATCAACGTGCCGGGCGAATCGAGCTCGGTGGTCACCGCCATTGACGGCTATGCGATGGCCCGCAAGGGCCGCGCCGGACCAGCACTGGCCGCTGCCGGCCTGGGCTCGTTCTTCGCGGGCTGCGTGGGCACCGTCATCATCGCTGCTTTCGCACCTCCGCTGACCGAACTGGCTTTCAAGTTCGGCCCAGCCGAGTATTTCTCGCTGATGGTGCTGGGCCTGATCGGCGCCGTCGTGCTGGCCTCGGGCTCTTTGGTCAAGGCGATCGCGATGATCCTGCTAGGCCTGTTGCTGGGTCAGATCAACACCGATGTGATCTCTGGCGTGCCGCGCTACAGCTTTGACGTCCCTGAACTGACCGATGGCATTGGTTTCGTCGTGATTGCGATGGGCATCTTCGGCTTCGGCGAGATCATCAGCAACCTCGGCCAACCCGAGGAAAATCGTGAAGTCTTCACCAAGGACGTCAAGGGCTTGTGGCCGACCATGCAGGACTTCAAGGATGCCTGGCCGGCTGTGATCCGTGGCACGGCGCTGGGTTCGCTGCTCGGCGTGCTGCCAGGTGGTGGTGCGCTGCTGGCATCGTTTGCCGCCTACACGGTCGAAAAGAAAATGCGCCTGCGTCCAGGTGAGGTTGAATTCGGCAAGGGCAACATCCGCGGTGTGGCTGGCCCCGAGTCGGCCAACAACGCTGGCGCGCAGACCAGCTTCATCCCGATGCTCACGCTGGGCATTCCGCCCAACGCTGTGATGGCGCTGATGGTGGGCGCGATGACGATCAAGGGCATCCAGCCCGGCCCGCAGGTGATGACGAGCAACCCGCAGCTGTTCTGGGGCTTGATCGCCTCGATGTGGGTGGGCAACGCGATGCTGGTGATCTTGAACCTGCCGATGATCGGCATCTGGATCAAGCTGCTGACGGTGCCCTACCGTTTCCTGTTCCCGGCCATCGTGGTGTTCTGCTCGATCGGCTGCTACACCTTGAGCAACAGTTCATTCGATGTCTACATGACGGCATTGTTCACGCTGGTGGGTTACGGCTTCTACAAGCTCGGATGCGAGCCTGCGCCCTTGTTGCTGGGCTTCATCCTCGGGCCGATGATGGAGGAGAACTTGCGCCGCGCGCTGCTGTTGTCACGCGGTGACTGGACCACCTTCGCGACCCGGCCGCTGTCAGGCGGGCTGTTGCTCGCTTCGGTGCTGATGATCGTGGTGGTGATGCTGCCTTCGATCAAGAACAAGCGTGAAGTCGCGTTCAAGGATGAAGGCTGAGCCAGGGATGTGTTGACGCGCTGAATTCGATGGCCCCGCGAGGGGCCATTTTCTTGAGGCGTCCGGACAAAGCTCAGGTCGACCGCTGTTGCACCGACTGTTTTCTACCTGAGCTCGATGCCCGCACCGACCAACACGCCCGCCAGGCATCAACCCGAGCTCGCTGCTGACGAGGCCGCCGGACTGTCGACCGGCCCATGGCTGGCGATGGTCGGTGCCATCGCGTTTTCCGGCAAAGCGATCATCGTCAAACTGGCCTACCAGCATGGCGCGGACGCGGTGACCGTGATCATGCTGCGCATGGCGGTGGCGCTGCCGTTTTTCCTGCTGATGGCCTGGTGGGCCGGTCGCCACCAGTCTGCGCTGGGCTGGCGCGACCGGTCGATCGCTGCGGCGCTGGGTTTCATCGGCTATTACCTGTCGAGCTACCTCGACTTCCTTGGCTTGCAGTACGTCACAGCCAGCCTCGAGCGCTTGATCCTGTACCTCACACCGGCGGTGGTGCTGTTGCTGTCCTGGGCGCTGTACGGCCGACGCGCCAGCGCCCGGCAATGGGTCTCGATGGCGGTGGGCTATGGCGGGCTGCTGCTGGTGTTCGGCCATGAACTGCAGCTGGGTGGCTCGCGGGTCGCGCTGGGCGCCGGTCTGGTGCTGGCCAGCACGCTGAGCTATGCCACTTACCTGCTCTACAGCGGCGAGGCTGTCAAGCGCATCGGCTCGTTGCGCCTGACCGGCTGGGCCAGCAGCGTGGCGAGCCTGCTGTGCTTGGCGCAGTTCGCGCTGCTTCGGCCCATCGGCGGCCTGGCGCAGCTACCACCACCATTGGCTTGGCTGTCGCTGATCAACGGCACGGTCTGCACCGTGCTGCCGGTGTGGCTGGTGATGCGCGCGATCGAGCGCATCGGCCCGGGCCGCACCGCGCAGTACGGCATGGTCGGACCGGTGTCAACGATCGTGCTCGGCGTGTTGATCCTGGGCGAGCCCTTCACCGCTTGGGTCGCCGCAGGGTCGACCTGCGTCGTGCTTGGCGTGATGCTGCTGGGTCGCGCCAGATAGCGTCGGTCCTTCGGTGTCGCCGATACACTGGCGGCCCAGACGCTCTCAACGGTTTTTGCCTTGTCCGACCGCTTCGCAGTCCTGCCGCAATACCTGCTGCCCCAGCAGGCCTTGACCCGATTTGCCGGCGCCGTCGCGCGCTGGCGCGGCGGGGCGATCAGCACCGGCCTGATCCGCTGGTTTGTCGACCGCTACGGCGTCGACATGACCGAGGCCGCCGAGCCGCGCATCGAAGCCTATGCCAGCTTCAACGACTTCTTCACCCGCGCGCTGCGCGTCGACGCCAGGCCGCTCGCCACAGCCGACTGGATCTGCCCGGTCGACGGTGCAATCAGCCAGTTCGGCCGCATCGAGCACGACCAGATCTTCCAGGCCAAGGGTCACCGCTACAGCAGTACCGCGCTGCTGGGTGGCGAGGCAGCGCTGGCCGCGCCTTTCGACGGCGGCAGCTTTGCCACGCTCTACCTCAGCCCGCGCGATTACCACCGCATCCACATGCCTTGCGCCGGCACGCTGCGCCGGATGCTGCATGTGCCAGGCGCGCTGTTTTCGGTCAATCCGCGCACCGCGCGCGGCGTGCCTGGACTGTTTGCGCGCAACGAGCGGGTGGTCTGCCTGTTTGACGATGCGCACGGCCGGCCCTTCGCGCTGGTGCTGGTGGGCGCGACCATCGTCGGCAGCATGGCCACGGTCTGGCACGGGCCAGTCAACCCGCCTCGCCCGGGGCTGCTGCGCGATTGGCGCTACGACGATCGCATGCCACCGGTCGCACTGGCCCAGGGCGCCGAGATGGGGCGCTTCTTGCTGGGCTCGACCGTGGTGATGCTGTTTCCGAACGATGCGGGGCTGGTGTTCGACCCGACCTGGGCTGCCGGTGGCGCGATCCGCTTGGGCCAGGCGATGGCCCAGCGCCGGCCCTAAGCTTTAGCGCACCGATCAGTCCTCGGCTCGAGGCTTGGCGCTGGCTGCTCAGCCGCCCGACAGGCTCTTGCTGTCCACGGCCGATCGGTCGTCCAGGTGGTCGGTGTTGTTGAGCTTGCTGACCCGGTGTGGCGGCGCTGCGCTGGCCAAGGTCAAAGAGGTGTTGGCCAGGTGTTCGGGTGGCGCCATGCCGTCTGGCAGCAGCAGCGGGCCGCGCCACAGCCATTCGCGGATCACCAAACCGTGGGTGACCACCGCCAGCGGCCCGCCGGCAGCGGTCTGGTGCTGGCGCAACAGCGCCCAGGCGGCGGCGCAGCGTTGCCGGAATTCAACCTGCGATTCACCGCCCGGTGCTGCGCCTTCGGCGGTCAGCGGGTCATGGTCTAGCGTGTCGTAGGCCCGGCCGCGCAGGTCACCGAAATTGCGCTCGTGCAGCAGCGCAGTGGTCAGCACAGGCAGCCCACAGGCACGTCCTATGGCTTGTGCAGTTTGCAGCGCACGGGGCAGGTCGCTGCTCAGGATGGCCGCCAGACCGACGCTCTTGAGCGCCAGCGCCAGGGCCTCGGCCTGGGCCTGACCGTTGGCCGACAAAGGCGTGTCGGCCGGTTGCAGCACGCGCGTGACATTGAGCGGCGTTTCGCCGTGGCGGATGATCAGCAGGCTCATGATGAGTTCAGGTCCTTGAAAAAAGGGGTCAGCCGAAACTGGCCGCTGCGGCCATCGCGCCCAGGCGCTGGTTGATTGCGTGGAATTCGGCGACAGTGTCGTCGATGATGTCTTTGACTGACTTCACGCCGTGGATCAGCCCTGCCGACTGGCCTGCCAGCGCTGGCGCAGCGTCCATGTCACCGTCGAAATAGACCTGATAGATGCTCTTGAAGGTGTCGGCAGGCATCAGCCCGGCTTCGTGGATCGACTTCGTGAAAGCCGTCTTGAGCGCCCTGATGCAGGGCGTCGACTTGGTGTTGAGCACCCAGGTACCCGTGGCTTCGGCGCTGACGATCGCGGCCTTGTAGTGCGCGTGCACCGGGCTCTCGGCGCTCGAGACAAAGCGCGTGCCCATCTGGATGCCCTCGGCACCGAGCGCGAAAGCCGCGGCCATGCCGCGACCGTCGACGATGCCGCCCGCGGCGATCAGTGGCACATCGCAGCGCTCGCGGATCGCTTGCAGCAGCACCAGCGTCGAGACCTCCTCGGGGTTCTTGAAGCCGCCGCCCTCGCTGCCCTCGACGACCAGGCCGTCGATGCCGGCGTCTACGCATTTGAGCGCGGTCTCGAGCGTGGGCACGGCGTGGTAAACCTTGATGCCTGCAGCCTTGAGTGGCGCGATGAATTTGGCCGGGCTGCCTGCCGAGGTCGTCACGAAGCGTATGCCGGCTTCGCAGACGAAGCGCAGCATCGCGTCGTCCTTCAGGAATCGGATCGGCAGGTTGACGCCGAAGGGCAGGCCGCTGGCGACCATCGTGCCGATCTCGCGCTGGCACGCGGCGGTCTCGCCCGAAGAGGTCTCGATGATGCCCAGTCCGCCGGCGCGCGATACCGCCGAGGCCAGTGTGCTGCGGGCGATCCAGCCCATGGGGGCTTGCACGATGGGGTAGCTGGCGCCGGTATCGGCGAGCACTCGGTTCATGGTGAATCCAGGGCTAGTCAGTCGAAAGACGAGTGTCGGCGTGGCCCGACCCGGCTGCAGTCGCCTAGGCGCCAGCGTCGATTGGGTCGGTCGGCGAGGCAGCAGGCGTCCAATCGCTGAGCAAGTCTTGCGGGCTGGCGCGGGCGCGGCGCGCTGCGCTGCCGGCGCTGCCGATCGAGACGAAGCACAGCGCCTGCTCAGCGCCAGCCAGCGCCATCGCGCGGGCAAAGCGCGGGCTGCGGACCGCCCGGCCGCTGGTCAGCATCGCGCCAAAACCCAGACCATGCGCGGCCAGCAGCAGGCTCATCAGCGCTGCGCCCAGCGTCGCCGCGCGCTCGGTGATCGGCACCTCGGGGTCGTCGGGCAAGCCCTTGAGCACGGCCAGCAGCAAGGTCGGCGCCCGGTAGGCCTTGTCGCGGCTGCGCACGATGTCGTCTGCGCTCGGGCGGTCGTGTTCGGTCTGAGCACGTTCTCGCGAGCAGGCCTCGAACACGTCAGCCAGCGCGTCGCGCTGGTGGTCGGCGATGCGTATCAGTCGCCAGGGCCGCAGTGCGCGGTGGTCGGGCGCACAGGCTGCCGCCTCGACCATTTGCAGCAGCTGCGCCGGGCTCGGTCCGGGCGCGCGCAGGCGCTTGGGCGCGACCGAGTGACGCGTGCCAATCAGCGCCAGCACCAGCGCTGCAAGGTCGGCAGGTTCGTCGTCAGGTGGCGGACTCATGGTGCTGGCCGATGTCGATCCGGCGCAGATCAACCAGGGGTCTTGATCGCCGCTGGGTCAGCGCGAGCCTGCCGCGATGACACCAGGATGCCGGCGACGATCAGCGCGAACGCCAAGCCGTGGAAAGGGCGCGGCCATTCACCCAGCAGCACGGCCGACAGCAGCGCGGCAAACAGCGGCGTGAGGTTGCCGAAGAATGCCGCGACCGCGGGCCCGGCGGCGGCCACCCCCAGGCCCCACAGCCGGTAGGCGATCAGCGAGGGCCCGACCGCAATGAACAGCAGTGCCGCGACCAACCAGGGCGTCCAGACCACCGGCTCGGGATGAGGTTGGATCCACTCACCCAGGCCCGCGCTGGCGGTCGCCCACAGCAGGCCGATGGCGATCTGCAGGCTCAGGAACTCGGCCCAATGCCAGTCAGGCCGCTCAGCGCCGCGCATCGATGCGGGTGGCCGCGCCAGTTGCCAGCTGTAGACACACCAGCAAAAGATCGCGCCCAGCATCATCAGGTCGCCCGGTACGAACTGCACGTGCAGCAACGCGGCCGGCGTGCCGCGCGCCAGCACCACGGCCACCCCGAGCAACGACAGCGCAGCGCCGACGAGCTGAGCCCGGCGTGGCTGCTCGCCATAGAACAACGCGCCGACCGCCAGCATCCACACGGGCAAGCTCGCGGCGATCAGCGTGACGTTGAGCGGCGTGCTGGTGCGCAGCGCCATGTATTGCAGCGCGTTGTACGCCCCTACGCCCAGCAGGCCCAGCAGCGCGAGGTGAAGCCAGCGAGCGCGGATTTCTGCACGTCGCTTGGCGCTGGCAAACACCCGCCAGCCCAAGGGCAGCAGCAGCGCCAGCGCCAGCGCCCAACGGCTCGCGTTGAGCCACAGCGGGTTGATGTGCGAGACCGCCAGCCGGCCGACCACTGCGTTGCCCGCCCACATCAGCGGCGGCACGCTGAGCATCAGCGCCAAACGCGGGCTCATCTTCATCGCAAGGCAAGGTTTGTGGGGATCGCCCGATTGTGACCTGCTGCGACCGACCGCCAGCGGTTAGGCTCGTATCCCCAAAGGAGATCCAGACCATGAACCAAGCCATCCAGATCCAACACTACGGCGGCCCCGAGGTGATGCAACTCGTCGACCTGCCTGTGGGCGAACCCGGCCCCGGCGAGATCCGCATCCGCCACCACGCTGTCGGCCTGAACTACATTGACGTCTACCAGCGCACCGGCTTGTATGCCAGCCCGCTGCCCTTGAACCTGGGCATGGAGGGCGCCGGCATCGTCGAGGCGGTGGGCGAGGGCGTGACCCACCTGCGGGTCGGCGACCGCGCGGCTTACGCCAGCAACCCGCCCGGCAGCTACTGCCAGGCCCGGGTGATGCCGGCCAAGTGCGTGTGCAAGCTGCCTGACGCGATCTCGTTCGAGACCGGTGCGGCGATGATGCTCAAGGGCCTGACGGCGCAGTACCTGCTGAAAAAGACTTTGCCGGCCGAAGGCCTGGTGGCGGGTGACTTCGTGCTGTTCCACGCCGCGGCCGGCGGCGTTGGCTTGATCGCCTGCCAATGGGCGCGCGCGCTCGGGCTGCAGCTGATCGCCACCGCCGGCAGCGACGCCAAGTGCCAGCTCGCGATCGAACACGGCGCGACACACGCGATCAACTACCGGACCGAGGATTTCGTCGCCCGTGTCAAGGCGATCACGGGTGGTGCCGGCGTCAAGGTGGTCTACGACTCGGTCGGCAAGGACACTTTCGAGGGTTCGCTCAACGTGCTGCGGCCTTTCGGCCTGCTGGCGAGTTTTGGCAACGCCTCGGGTCCGGTGCCGTCTTTTGCGCCCGGCATCCTCGGCGCCAAGGGCTCGCTCTACCTGACGCGCGGCACGCTGTTCACCCACATCGCCACCCGCGAGGCAACCCAGGCGATGGCCGACGACTTGTTCTCGGCGGTGCAAAGCGGGGCGGTCAAGATCCGCATCGACCAGCGCTACCCGCTGGCCGATGTGGCGCGCGCCCACCTCGAACTCGAGGCACGCAACACGACGGGTTGCAGCGTCCTGCTGCCTTGAGTGCCAGGCGGCTGGGTTTGGCGCGCGGCTGACGCCAGCGTGCTTCAGAGCATGAGCCGCTTTTCGGCACGCTGAATTGGGCACGCTGAAGTGCTTGGCAACTTGGGCGTCGGCCTGGACTCTGGGGCGCCCAGCCGGCGCGTCGCTGGCCCAATGCCGGACGGTCAGGCCAGCACGGTCATCACTTCGTCGAGGGTGTCGACCAGCATGTCGGCATGCTCGCGGGCAAAGACCAGCGGCGGGCGGATCTTCAGCGTGCTGGCCTGCGGGCCGGTGGCGCTGAGCAGCACGCCGCGCTGGCGCATGCCGTTGACCACCCGGGCGGTGAGTTCGGGCACCGGCCGCGGGTCGTCGCCATCTTGCACCAGGTCCATGCCGATGAACAGGCCTGCGCCGCGCACCGCGCCGACATGGCGATGGCGGGCGGCCAGGCTCTGCAGGCTGTCGCGCAGATGGGCGCCGACCATGCGCGCGTTGTCCTGCAGGTTTTGCTGCTCGATCACATCGAGCACCGCGCCGGCGGCGGCCATCGCGACCGGGTTGCCGCCAAAGGTGTTGAAGTAGCGGCACTGCTCGGCAAAGCGGGCCAGCACCTCGGGCTTGACCGCCAAGCCGGCCACTGGGTGGCCGTTGCCCATCGGTTTGCCCAGCGTCACGATATCGGGCGCCAGGCCATGGCGGGCAAAGCCCCAGAAGTTGTCGCCGGTGCGGCCGAAGCCGGGTTGCACCTCGTCGGCGATGAAAAGGCCACCGGCCTCGCGCACCGCAGCCACCGCATCGGCCAGCCAGCCGGGCGGATCGGTCAGCACGCCGTCGCTTGAGAACACCGTGTCGACCAGCAGCGCAGCGGGCGCCACGCCGCGCGCGCGCAGCGTGGCGATGGCCTCGCGCACGCCGGCTGCGAACAGCGGGCCAATCTGGTCGGGTGGCGCTCGCAATGGCAGCGCGACCGTGCACACCGCGTCGCCCAGGCGCATGCCCGGGCCCAGCGAGGGCGAGGCCTCGGCCAGCGCAGCGGTGACGCCGTGGTAGGCCCAGGATGTGATGATCAGTCCTTGCGCCCCGGTGTGGGCGCGTGCGATGCGCAGCGCCAGGTCGTTGGCCTCGCTGCCAGTGCAGGTGAACATCGCATGGCCCAGCGTTGGCGGCAGCGTTGCCAGCAGACGCTCGGCATAGTCCAGCACGCCCTCGTGCAGGTAGCGGGTATGGGTGTTCAGTCGCGCCGCCTGCTGCGCGATGGCCTGCACCACCTGGGGCTGCGCATGGCCGACCGAGGCCACGTTGTTGTAGGCGTCCAAATAGCGTCGACCCGCAGCATCGAACAACCAGACACCCTCGCCGCGCACCAGTTGCAGTGGCTCTTCGTAGAACAACCGGTAGGCGGGGCCCAGCAGGCGGGCGCGGCGCGCCAGCAAGGCGGCGCTAGGGTCGGAAGGGTTGGTCATCGGCGAGTTGGATCGTCAGGGTTCTGTGGCGCGGGCTCAGCAGCCGCAGGCGGTTCGCAGGGCCGCGCGGGCCTGTTGCGGTGGGATCGCAGCGCAGGCCTGCAGCCGGGCCCAGGAGATGGCGTTGTTTCGCAGCAGGTAGTCGGCGTGATGCGGCTGGCGGTCGGCGCGCCAACCGGTGATCGCCACCACCATCACCAGCCTGGCTTGTACCAGTGGCCACAGCAGGTCGAGTTCGGCGGCGCACAGCGGCGTTTCGGCATGGAAGGCGGCGGCGAACGCGGCCACCGTGCCAAGCGCGCCGCCGTCGACGTCGACCTGGTAGGCCGCAGCCACCGCCAGGTCGTCGATGCGCGGCGCGGCCAGCATGTCGCCGAAGTCCAGGATCCCGCTGACCTGCTCGGGCTGTGCCGGGTCGACCAGCAGGTTGTAGATGTTGAAGTCGTTGTGGGTGGGCTGTCTGGGCAGCGCGCCCAGGTAGGGCAGCGCCGTGCTTTCGAACAGCTGCAGCGCGCCTTGTGCCAGCGCGCGGCGCATTGGATCGGCCATCGCTTCGACCAGGCTGCGCACCTGGTGGGCGCGCTGGATGTCCCAGGGCAGGGTCAGGTTGGCAGCC
>Ga0214919_10002192_pt1 | contig 30995 bp, 18 predicted proteins | sample LL1503_MetaG_FD_177994 | JGI IMG/M metagenome (GOLD analysis project Ga0214919, IMG submission 177994) | Freshwater microbial communities from Lake Lanier, Atlanta, Georgia, United States - LL-1503 | ecosystem: Environmental > Aquatic > Freshwater > Lake | place: USA: Georgia | collected... | reverse complement strand
ATCGTGTTAGAAGTATTACTCAAGGGAGCAGCTCTTCCATTCCTACCAGCAGTTGACGTTATTGGTAACGTTACTGGAATCGTCAAAGCATTAGGCGGTGAAGGTGTTGTTGGTTTAGTGGCAGTATGGGTACTGTATTCAATTTGGAAGAACAAATAAGTCTTAAGTTCTTTTAGTTATAAAGCAAGCGTGGATATTCATTTATATTCACGCTTTTTTATTGGCTATTGTCTTAACCCTATTAAGATGTCTACGACATCTGCATTTCGCTTGCGCTCATGCTTTTCTTTCTAAGCTAATTAACTTTGACTCTTACTATGATTAATGTAAGTTCTTAATGCTTTATCTAGATCCTTCAGTCACAATTTACCTATCCGAGGCAAATTGCAACGATGAACTTTATCTGAGTCCTGTTCGCACACTAACTAAAAGAGATTGTAATCACATACACGGAAGCGGTCAGCCTGTACTCCCTACTCTAGATTTATCTGGCGGTAGCATTCATAGCCATAGTTAGCTAACTATGAACTGCTCTTGGGTCGGTTTGTTTCGGAGCCCAAATCATTTGGTTTTTACACCTATAGAACTGCACTTGCCGTCATGTGCTTAGTCTTATCTAAGCGTTCCACGTGCGGTACTTAAACGTAGCACGATCTCCTCATGACACAGTATTAACTGCGATAGTGGCTATTTTATTCTTTTATTATTAAATCTTTTACGGAGCCTTTACCAAGTTTAATTTGGATGATACCGTTGTAGTTGTTTTCTTTCAACAGCACACCTTCTTTAAATTGATAGTACGCTTCCATGTAGTTTGTTTCACCGCGGGATTTACATAAATGTATGATCTCACGTGTAAACTTGTCTTTTCCTAGCCTAGTCATATCTTCAACTAGTCTAGCAGATGAACCCCAATAGTCTTTCCAATCAGTTTCAACTGTTTCCCTGCGCTTGTTTTTCTTGCCTTTTAGAGGTGGTCTCTTTTTGATGGTAGTAAAATATTTGCGGCCTATATAATCATGGCCATTTGTGGTATTTGTTATTCTGTAGATAAAACCATAGTTGTCAAGAATATCCTCAGACTCAAAAGTTTTACCGAGATAAGTCCAGGGATATTCATATGACATAGAGTTATTTATTTAGAACCCAGTGCGTTTTTCTTCTCTTGGATTTCTGCACGTCTAGCCTTGGCTAGTTTAGCTAGATCACCTAGTGCGCCACGGGCACGTGCCGCTGAAGCTTTAACGCCTTTGCCTTCAAATTTTTCTGATTCTGCTTTGTATAGTTCAACTGATGCTAAAATATCGTCATGAATTGCCATGTTTACTTTTCCTTTTTAAAATTATACTACTCTTGCTTGTTTACGAGCGATTTCTTTCGTAATCTTTGATTTATCTTTCTTGCGCTGTGTCTTGCCAACTAGTTCTGTCAATTGTGCGATATTCAATGGACGTAGTCTTGGTTTACCACTTTTATATTGTAGTGGATGATTGTGTCTTTTACTTGGGTGAACTCTTGCTGTTGCGCCGCCGGCCATTGGATGGACTCCTTGCTATATTGTGTTATTTACTATTAAAATTGACATATAAAATTATTTCTTCTACGCAGGTATTTGGTTTAATCATAGTCGCATAATCGATAAATTCTGCTACATCTTTACAATCAACTCCGTTGCCTGTCCAACTTGGTCTAGATCTACTTAATTCAGTGTCTAGTCTGTCTAAAGTAATTAGCGTAGTTTTAAACTTGACTAGGTCATTCTTGAAAGCGGCGGTGCATTGCTTACTAGCATGTGCTAGTGCGGCTTTAGCAGTACGATAGGTTTCAAACATGGGTTCTGGACCTACTATAGATTTCTCACCAACACTACCGATATTAAAAATATATCCTTGTTTATCATTGGCTTTCCACTGTTGATAAACTTCGTATAATAAATTAGTTTGTGCAAAATTAGCCCAAGGTTCGTGTGGTGGGCCATCAAATGCATTATTGATGAATATGTCAAATTCTAGACTTTGTTCAGCAATCTCTTTTGCCTGCTTAGTGATATCGTATCCTTGTTGTCTTGAGATACTAACAGCATTAAAATGATTAACCAAAGTTAATCCTAGTCCACGATTACCGCCTGTTACTAACATCTTCATCTTTTACTGCCTCCTTGATCCCATACCTTGGTTAATTTACTACCACAGGTTAGAGCACACTCAAATATTCTACCATTGGCTAAATCTTTATTCCAGCTGTCAACGATATGTTGCCAAAATCCGTTAGCAAATATTTCCTCCAATGATTTAACGTGTATGTCTAAATTGTCTCGACCATACTGTTTAATTAATTCTTGAATTTGATTTTTACCATTTACGTTACTTAATTCATTATGTCCAGGCAAGGTATCTGCATCATGAAACCTCTTATCATATAGATTATGTGTAAAGAAATTACAAGGCATAACTAAACCTTCTCCTGTTATTGCTACTTTCTTTCCTAATAATGCATCACAGTGAATTTCTGTAGAATTAAAGTAGTCTTTTATATTATTGTATTCATTCTTCAATTCTGTCAACCTAATCATTGAACTATTTTTATATTGTGTATTAACTGGTGGTTCTAATGTATATCCGGGTGCCGGCCATGCAGACATTTCTTCTATCAGAGTATGATTAAAAAATCTACCTGTGTTACGAGGCAAGAACGATTCAAATCCCATGTCTTGACTTAATTGTCTGGCTAGGTCAACCTGATGTTCATTATGACGGAATACAATATAGTTCCACTGCGCCTTGCCACCAGCTGAGATAAATGCACGGGTATTAGCCATAACTTTATTCCAACCAACATTGCGTCTATATAGATGATTAGTATCTCCTAATCCATCTATGCCAAAATCTATTTTACCATAGCCGTTTAGTATAACGGCTAACTCTGCCCACCATTCGGAGCTGCGTATACCACCATTTGTGTGTAAGTATAACCAAACTGTAGGACTTTTGCTACGGAAGTCTCGTAAAATATCTAAAAAGTCAGGGTGTGCTATAGGGTCGCCATAGCTACCACAGAAAAATACTTGTCGCAATCTACTAACTAATTCTACAGGAAATGCACGATCAATGGTCTGACGATCTAAGTAAACCACAGGTAAATGCGGATTAACTTCTCCACCGTTGACATTACGAGGGCATTGAGGGCAGGCAGCATTACAATTGGTTGTAATTTCAATTTGGTATTCGGTTATATTATTATAATCAAACATCTGGTAAATCTTTAAAAAAATCTTTAGCTATGCTAACTAGCTCGCTGTTAGTTTTAAATATAGTTCCTGCTAATTTTGGCCCTGGCCGCCTTAAATTTATTAACCAATCAGTAGTAGGCGTAGCGAACTCGATTATCCAAACACCATTGTGTCCTAGATATAAATTGGGGCTGATGAATATAGGATCAGAATCTTTTTTATGTAGGTACACGGGATAAAATCTCCCACTCCATAATTCTTTTTCCAAAAGTACATCGTCGAGCTCGATGATTTTAATTTCAACATGTTTGTCGATAGATAATTCTCCAGTGTCGTCATACCCATGATCATGTTTAGTTTTACCATAATGTATTATCTTAAGCTCATGCATTCCGTCTTCGATGTCACAATTAAATTCGTATTCATCCTGTGCCTGGCCATCGTAAAGTGTTAGGTAATCATCAACAAGTATTTTTAATTGCGGAGCACCTAATCTACGTTCTACATCAAATTGAATTTTTAACTTCAATGTATAACTCCGGCTAATTTACGCAGACGTTCTTGGTATTTGTCCATCATAACCTTTAGTTGATCATCGCCTTTCCAAAAAGTATAGCCCAATTTAACGGCATGCTCTTGTGCTTCAATTCTGCGCATAATACGTTCTTTGTAATTTAATTCTGGGTTATCAGTACACACCCATTCTGTGCCCTGCGGTCGTTGACTATTGATACCGATAATGTTTAAAGTCTTTGGATTCTCATACATTTCTGTACCTTCTTCAATCGTTAATGTTGTTCCTAGATTAACTCCGATGATGGTCCCATCAGCAACATATCTTTGATATTTGGTTAACATATCTAATGTTTCTTGAAAATCTGCACGAGTTTCTGTAGGAAATCCCACGATTAATAATAAGTATACCTGCATTTTATATTTGCTATACATCTGCATATTATAATCTAAATCTTCATTGGTAAATCCTTTTTTCATATGATCACGCACACGGTCGCTGCCAGACTCTACTCCAATAACCATAGTTTCGGCACCCCCACCAGACATAAGTTCAAAATCTTTGGGTTTAAATGCTTTACGGCCATAAATGATAGCATGGCTACTATATCTAAAATATTTTTCAGGTAACTGATTTTGAATATAATAATCAATTAATGTCTGATTAAATTCACGAAAATCTCTTACGCTACCATTACATAGTGCGTCATGGAAAAAATAATTCCTTACATTGTATTTTTCATAATATGTAATCATTTCGTTGGCTAATTGTGTGCCACGTTTATATCTAAAACCACCTTGCATAGTTGGGATATCACAGAATACACAATGCCTTAAACAACCGCGACTCGTCTCCATTGGTAATACTCCGCCCTCATACCCACTTTGATATTTGGTGATAGCAAAGTCATCAAAATCCATTAGTTCATGCTCTTGCACATTGCTACGTAGTGCTAAAAAGTCTGTATTAATTCCGGCTACATTATAGTTACCTTTAATAATTTCAGGTATGGTTGTTTCAGCTTCACCTCGAATCCAGTGGTCGATTAATCCTTGATCTTTAAGATAGTGTGCAAAAGATGGAACAGTACTATAACTACCATTTTCTTCTCTGATTAATCCTTGCCCTCCGACAATGATCTCCCCAGTTGCTTTGGGTTTAAGTTCACGCAACAAACATTCAACAAATCTCTGAGCTTGCCAACTGAATACGCTAATAAATATTTTTTTAGGATTGTATTGAATAACATTAGATACCCATTTAGAAATAAACGAATCAAAAATGTCCTGGGTTTGTTGGTCTAATACTTTATTTTTAACAAATAAATAATCATCAATTTTATTAAAAATTTCTTGGTCAATTGTTTGTTTGAATTCTGTAAAATAGTCTAGATTAATATCTAAAATTTTACTAGATACATTATGACGATTAAGTATTCCTTTGATAATAGCCGGCGCCGCTGCAGGGCGTAACGGGGCTACTCTAGGAATGGATAGTATAACTGCATAGGTCATGTTATGTCTACATCTGTATTATACGAAGTAAAACCATTTTCTTTTACAACGGTTAATACATTATTTACACGCCCACCTAGCTCATCACGGTGTGATACTAGCCAAATTGATTTATGTGAATCACGGCTCATCTTCTTAAGGATAGCCATGGCGTTCTCTACACCACTAGCATCCATGCCACTGTCAATCAACTCATCAATAAACAACAAGTTGATTGGTTGATACAATGACTCCCACACATCACGGAAACTCCATGACAATGAAAGTATTAATCTATTACGTTCACCTCTAGACAAGTTGTCAAAGTCTAGTTCTCTGCCTAGTTCAGTGATGTTGACGCTTAGGTCATTCATAAACACCACAGTATGGGGTAAGCCAATACGGTCAAGATATTGGCTTAATCTCGCGTTCAAGTAGCTGAGATTTTGATCGATGATTCTCTTACGGATGTAAGAATCTTTATTAGTTAATAGTTTGTATAAGAACTCTTGATGATCCTTGACTCGACTCAATTCATTCATCTTGGTATAATCAATTTCAGCAAGGGCAGTAGCCTTCATATCTGCAATCTGTTCAGTATAAGGATCTTCTTCTGCGGTCTTGCTGGTGATCTGTTCTTGTATGCTGGCGATACTGCTACGATGTTGGATAGCATCACCTTCATTGTCATAAAATGTCTTAGGCTGTGATCCTAACTCACCTAATTCTTGTTTTGCTAAGATAAGTGCTTCTAAATCTCCAGCATGAATACCTTGCTGTGTTTCGGCATCACGAAGTTTGCTTTCTTTAATAGCCAATAGTTCTTCATGTTTACTATCATGTAAATCTTGTCCGCAGGTATTACACTTATGTTCACGTAAAGTAGCAATATCACCTGTTAAGTTAGCGATACCTTTGACTTCACGAGATAGATCCTGCTCACTGCGTGCTATGGCTTTGTCTAAATCTGTAATGTCTTTACTTTTTTGATTGTATATTAATAATTCTTTATGTGCGACTATCTCTGCATCGATATCTAATTTAAGTAATTCATCTAATGCTGTCTGTAATTTAGCGACGTCATCTTTGCGTTTAGTTAACCACAACATCTGACGACGCTGTGTGGCTTCGATCTGTTCTTCAATACGCTTATTGGCATCAGCCACTGCCTTGATGTTGGCTTCTTCCTGTTGTATGGCGTCCTTTGTAGCCTTACTCTGCTCTTTGAGTGCTTCTGCTTTCTCACTCAATAAAGTAATACCCAGGAGTTGCTCGATTATAGCACGCTGATCGTTTGGCTTTAATGCTAGGAATGGTTCTGTGTATGTATTCAGAGCCACCACGTGCTTGAACATCTCATGACTCATGCCCAATAAACGTTCAATTTCTTGTTGCGTTTCTCTGCTGTCGCCTTGACTGTTGTCGTCTTTGGCTTCTTGTTCTTGTTCGCCTATGTAGAATTTTAATACATTAGGCTTACGTCCACGCTCAATCTTATAGTCAACCCCATTGACTTCAAAGTCGATAGTGACCAACATGGCTTTGGTATTAGTTTTATTAACCAGATTATCTTTGCGGATGTTAGTCAGTGCTGTGCCATATAGTGCATACGACAATGCATTGATGATAGTAGTTTTACCTGTGCCGTTACGTGCACCTGTGTCGTCACCACCTAGGTCGATGTTTTCACCTAAGACCAACGTAAGGTCTTTACGGTCAAAGTTAACAGCCTGGGTTGAATTACCCACGCTCATAAAGTTTTTAACTGTTAGGTATTTTATTTTAAACATGTTTATAAATCAAATTAGCCAAATATTCGTGCCCATCTTCTAGTATATGTCCGTGCCCACCAATTGGGAATTGATCTGCGAGTTGATCAATATAAAATTCATTCCAACGATAAAATTTAGAAAAGTCTATTAGACTTATATAATACTGTATTTCTTTGTATTCGTCAAAGATTTGTTCGTCATTCATCATATCAATGTTAATTAAATCTTTTACAGAATCTTTAAAAGATTCTTTAGGAGCTAACCATTTAGATAAATTATTTTCCATGGTATTCAACATCAGATATTTTTTATCTTTTAATATTTGTTGTAACTGGATAATTTGTTGTAGCCATAATTTAAATGCAAATAATTCATTATACCAATATTTGTATAAGTTATGACCCCAATCATAATAAAAATTTTCATTTTCATACAATGAGTTTTCCAAATTGGGATTAAAATTAGTTTCAAAATTATTATCGCTTTTATAAAAAGTAAATCTAGAATATGTCGTCCAAGAAATTAAATATAAATCATAATTTTCTTGAGTGTTTTTTATAGTTTGATATAAAGTCCTAGCATTAGTACCACCATTGGTTGCATTATTATCAATTGTAGCTGATAGTTTTTCCGCTAATCTAGCAGGCCAGGCAGATTTGTTTGGATTTTTTAACTCATCGCCATAGGTAAAACTGCAACCACAAGCATATATCCTCATAGATGCCTATAGATATCTAATAATAAATTTGGATCGTAATGATCACTGGCGATGTTAGTTAATTGGCTGGTTACAATACTGTCAATACTTTCAAATTTGATGTTGCCTAAGATAATATCTTGGCCGATATCCATGTTCTTAACCGGTAGTAAGGTTAATTCACGTAATTGATACGTACCAACAAATGTTTCTTTGATAAATGTCGCTTCTTCGTAACTGATGTCAATGTCTAGATTAACACGGCAGTGCATGTTTGGTAATAATAATGATTCAGGAGTCTTGAGTACATCACTTAGGTTCAGCACACGATATCTAGGTTGCCCTGGCCAAGTGTGGAACACAGGCTCTTGTCCCCACTCAATGATCATCATACCACGAGCATCATCACCGGCATCTGCATAGTTATGCGGGAAACAGTTGCCCATATAGGTAATGTTGCTGCGTGTCTGACGTTTATGGAAGTGCCCAGTGAATACCTTTTCTACACCATTGAACGCACCTTCTTTGATTTCTCCAGTGTCCGGCATGGCCACCATGGCATTCATATAGAAGTGCGGTAGTTCTAAATGGCCAAACATATACTTGGCTGAGATCTTACCTAGTTTCTTATGATCATCACCAACTAGCCACGGAACGATACTGACATCACCTTCAGTGTAGAAGTCATTGATGATCTCAATGTTGGGAATATGTCTAGCCCACTCGGCTGATTGGATGTCACGTTTATCTCTATAGTAGAGATCGTGATTACCTGGGATGAAGAACACACGATCAAAGGCCTTGCCTAATAACTCTAGGGCAGTAAGACTGTAGTTGAGTGTGACTATGTTGATCGCCGCCCGATTGTTATGCCAGTCACCGGTCATGAAACAGGTATCACAGCCTTCAGCTCGGGCAGTTTCTATAAACCATTTAACAAAGTTAAGACAATCGTCGTTGTGTGTGGCACTGTTAGACTTTAATCCAAAGTGGATATCCGTTAAAACAGCTGCCTTCTTGAATAGATTAGCCATAGTTATAGTATACGCAGGTTAAGAGTAAAGTGCAAATCTAATGTCGCCAATTATTCTTCGTAGTGACCGCCACCAGCACCCCAGTCACCCTGACGAGTGTAACTAGGACTGTAGTTGTTCATCTCTAAAATATCATCACGGATATTTTGATTACGTTTTTCTATGTTTAGTACACGAGTGAAACTGTTGGTAATAGCCGCAGTATAGTAAGCAAAAGGATTTTGACTCTTTGCCTCATCAAACTGTAGACCAATCTGGCTTAACTGTAATAATGCTTGGCTACGCATCTCGTCGTTGTAGGTATATCCACGCCAGTTAGAACGTGTCGCATAGCGTTCACATAATTTGATAAACATATGAGCTAGTTTAGCAGTCATAGTACCATGATCTTTAGTAAACTTACCCTTTTCAATATCACCTTTCCAATGGCTTTTACCTACACATACCGGAGTTAATTCTTCTGTAACTTGATAGTGTTGGAATGGGGGGAAGTTAACTTTGGTATACTTGGTAACACCTTTGACTACTATAGGCTCATCATATTCAGTTTCAAAATTGTCTTCATCAGAGTCATATTCTTCTTGTGCTTTGGCATCAGCTTTCTTTTGTTTAACATCATCAATTGGTATATGCGCCCAGGTCATGACACGGAATACCACATCAGTCACGGGAATATCTTTAGTTGGCGTTAAAAACTCATCTAATTTACGTTTATTTCCTAACAGTAGTTCTGCTTCTTGTGCTTCTTTAGCTAGTCTCTCTGCACGAGCTTTGCGTGCTTCTTGTACAGCTTTTTTAGTGATCTTGTCAACGCCAAGGACAATCATGTCATAACTTTTTACCTCATCGCTGATAAAACTACAATAAGTTAATTTACTTTTTGCAATTTCTTTAAGAATATCTTTATTGTTTAGATAATTTACCTTTCTAGCCATGTTTACGTTTCCTTTTAAACTACTACTATTATACAACCTATAAATACATAAAAGCAAGAGGTATTTATATTATGGCTTTACCAAATTTTTCTAGCATAGCAAAATCAGTGACCAGCTTCGCACAAGGCACTAGTATGCCCAAGAGCGGAGGCACTGCTTTTGATCTATTAAATCCTGCAAATGCTCGTAGAGCGATATCAGGACTCCTGCCCGGCGGACTAAGCGGCCTAGCCAAAAATATCCCTAATATAGGATTTTCGGGTGGCCAAGGTGCTGGTGCTAGTGCTGCTGGTGAAGACGACTGGCGTGTACGACTAAGTCTAGCTGATAGTGCTACCATATTTTATAAAGACTCATCTGCAAATAATTCAATTATGGCTCCTTTAGTTGAAACCAATGGGGTCATTTGGCCATATACACCTAGTATACAAGTTAGTCATGTTGCTAACTATTCAACGGCCGTGCTTACACATAGTAATTATTCCGCGCACTTCTATAACAACTCAGATGTGAGTGACATCACTGTCAGTGGTGAATTCACCGTACAAAGTGTAGAAGAAGGAAAATACCTAATGGCTGCTATATATTTCCTAAGATCAGCTACTAAAATGTTCTTTGGTGGTGGTGCAAATGCAGGAAATCCACCGCCGATATTATTCTTAGATGGATATGGTAGTCACTATTTCCCACACGTACCATGTGTGGTTACTAACTTTACGCATAATCTATCTAATGATGTTGACTATTTACAAGTGCCTATCACACAGACTACATTAGAAGATGTTACATTAACCGCACCAGATAATCCAAATGGCGCTGTGAGTTACCTAGACAATGAAGGAATGAAATACATACCAGATATGGGACGAGGCACTAGTCCACAAAAAACTGTTACTAGTCAAAAATATACCAGTATAACATCAACTACACGGGTACCAACTGCTAGCACGGTATCAGTGACTCTACGTCCGGTTTACAGTAGACAGAATCTACATGATAAATTTAATCTTGCTGACTTTGCCCAGGGTAAACTAGTCGGCGACAAGAAAACTGGCTTTGGAGGATTCCTATAATGGCTGTAAATTATAGCAAGACTAGCCCATATGCTAACACAGAAACGTTTGCGTTTTTCTTAGATGTAGCAAATATACCAGTAATACCAATGGATCCTAGTGATACTGCGTATCGTATTGATAATATCTACCAGCACCGTCCAGATCTATTAGCCTATGACTTATACGGCAATTCGTCTCTTTGGTGGGTATTCTCGGTACGTAATCCAAATGTTCTACAAGATCCAGTGTATGACTTCCTACCTGGTGCTACTATATACATTCCCAAAAAGGATACCCTAACCGCTGCGTTAGGTCTATAACCCATGGCTTTATTTGATGTACAAACTACGGGAATTATCTATATTGGTGAAGACCCAGTAAGCGGAAAAAATCGATATTATAACCTTGACACCAATTTATCATCATTGAGCGACACAGCTCCTACAGCAGATCAATTAGCACAGTATAAAAAGGAGGAAGCACGCCAAGCACAACAAGAAGCTGCTGCAGAAAAACCACCATCACGATCAACAGCGGACACGATTCAAAAACAAGCTAAAGTCACTGCTATTGCCAACGGCTATGTTAGCAAAAGCAATGATGTTATAGGTACCGCAGAAGTTGTTGTTAATCAAGCAACTCCTACAGAATACAAAGCCGGATTAAGACTCGGTGACGCTTATACTACACCCGAGAAGTCTTTAGCCAACGCTTCAAATAAAAGTGCGTTGATCGCACAAAAAGTTGCTATTGACAAACAAATTATTGCCAATAACGACTTTCTTGCAAAATATGCACAAAGTAGTGATCCTGCGATAAACAGCGCAAGACAACAGGTACAGACATCTACGCTGCAACTACAAACTAGTTATGCTAAAATCAATGAAACCTTAGCAACTATAGATGGTGCCAGTACACCAATTCTAGCTACATCCGCCCCAAATACTCCTACACAAGCTGCGTCGGCCCAAACTACTGCAGCCACACAAGTTACAAATACATCAGCACCAGCAACAGCTGCCCCGACTAAGTTGTCCATGCCCGAATTATCAAAATTAGTTAAAAATAAATCAACCCCTGGCGGCGTCGGACCAGCCACACAAACCTCTGACAAGACTGAAGAGCCCGCAGTGTTTGGCCCAAATGCTAAAAATTATGATTTCAGTAAAATGACTCCTGAGCAGATTGCTGCCACTGGTACTTTAAGCGGAAGCTCATACTCAGATCCGGATGCTGTTGACCTATCTAAAGTACTACCAAATACACTATTACAATACGCTAGCTATACCTATGGACTAAGTCTACATCTGCTGTCGGCAGAGGAATATAACCTGGTAGTAGAAAAAGGTGAGTTTGTACCAAATCGTGTGTTAATAGCCAGTGCTGGTAGATATAATAATACTCCAGGCCCCTCACAATTTATACGCAGTCCTAAATTCAAAGAAGACTTTTATTTTGATGGTCTCAATTTAGAAACATTAGTGGCACCTAATGCGATATCTAGGAATAGTAATGCTATAAAATATGACTTTAGTTTAATTGAACCCTATGGATTTACCTTGTTGGATCGTATTATCAATATCAGCTATGAACTAGAATGTGAAAATTATCTAGACATGCCATATATGTTACAGATAGATTTCTTTGGTATCGATGACACAGGTACGATCGTCGGGATAATTCCAAATACTACAAAACATATACCTATCAGATTAAACAAGATGGATGTTAAAGTAACAGCTCGCGGTACAGAGTATCGCATAGAAGGTGTGCCGTACCATCATTCAGCATTTGATATTACCACAATATCTACTCCTGCAACGTTTGAAGTCGCAGCAAAAAATGTAGGTCAATTTTTTCAAAGCAATGAAACCGCAGGCGATACAACGGATACTTCTGCGCAAAGAGAATCAGCCCAAGGAGTATTATACGCTAGGAACGATGGCCGCTTGGTTGGCCCGAGTGGACAAATTGTACCTGTTAATACCCTTAATCAAAGTCTACTAAGTATCAAGACTAAACGTGAACTAGGATTGATTAAAAGTTTTGGTACTGCTCTGAATAATCACCAAAAATCATTGTACGACTCGCGTAAGATTGGAGTCAATGATACCTACGTGTTTAATTTCATTGATCCAGAAATCGCTGACAGCCCGTTCAATGAAGGTCTAGGAGCAGAGTTTACAACTCCTAAAGATACTGGCATGACAGATATTAGATTTCTTAATGCTATTAAAAAATCAGATCTGGGATATAATACTAATTCATATGATCCCAATCAACATATATTGCAGATCAATGCAGGTACACATATAGATCGCGTGATATCTTATGTGGTCAGACATAGCAAATGGATGACTGATCAGGTGGTAATCCCTGATGGAGAAAAGGATCCGGAAAAATATTTAACAGATCTGGCCGCCAAGAAAGACCAACCTTTCAAATGGATTAAAATTATTCCGTCGATAAAATTAGGTAAGTTTGATAGGATAAGAAAAATTTGGTCTAGGACTATTACCTATCACATACAAAAATATGAAATCAGGAATCTCAAAGTCAATATCGGCCCCGGAGCGACAGCAAAAAATCCAGTTAAATCATACAGCTATACCTATACTGGAAAAAATGTTGACGTCTTAGACCTTGATATTAAATTTAATTTTACATATTATAATGCATTTTCAGTGAACAGATCAGCATTGACTAATGTAGTTCCTACAGCTAATCCAAGCATAGAAACACAAACAGCAAATCCGCAGGGGTGGTATCAGAGTGAACAAGATGCTAATGCGGTTATGCCAATGGTCATGAAACCACAGATCATGGATACTGGTTCTCGTGCCAGTGGAGGTGCCATAACTCCAAAACAAGTTGCTATCACCGAAGCAGAAGCCAGTTTAATGACTAATAGCCTAGCAGACATGTTAATAGTTAAACTTAGGATCCTTGGTGACCCTAGCTTTATCAAACAAGATGATGTATTTTGGAAACCAAAATCAAACGCACAGGTCAGTGAAAATAAAACCAACGCTGATCCTCGACTAACACCCGACGGTAGTCTAAAAATGGACAATGGCATGGTCTATGTAAACTTAACTTTCCGTACGCCGATCGATATCGATGAATCGACAGGATTGATGAGATTTGATTCCCCTGAATTTAAAACCAACGTGAGTTTATTTTCTGGATTATATTTCATAACAGTAATAACCAACGAATTCCGCAATGGTCAATTTACGCAGGTACTAGAATTAGTTCGTCTGACCAGACAGGGTAAATTAGATCATACTACTAACAAAGCACCTACCAGTGATAATAGGAATACCCTTTTAGGGCAGACGGTACAGATGAACGACTATATGCAAGGCCCTAATTTTACTACTCCAGACGTACCTAAGATCGCTCAAGCAGTCGATGATGCAGCACAATCAGCTCAACAACAGGCACAAAATAACGGAAATAACGCAGCCCCTGATGTTAGAACCGCTGAAGAAAATAGTCTAGTAGAAATAAATGCCCTCGCACCAGAAGAACCGATATCAGAAAAGAATTTATTGACAGCAGTTCCGCCAGGACCAGCACCTAGTTCTCCAACCGCAGCTCAACCTGGATCGGTATTTGAAGGAATATCAGCAAGTGACTTACAATATATTCGTTCACAGTCTGCAGCACTTGGTCTTAATCCTAGTGCATTAAACGGATATCTTACAAATAGTCTTCAGGATTATCAACCAAATCTCAGAGCTAAAGTAGCCTCAGACGTGGTCAAACTTAAAGAAATTTTAAGAAAAAGGAATCAATAATAAATGGCAATAGATCAAAGATCAGGTACCAAGGTAATAAAAAATCTACGCAGAGAAGAAGCGATAGCCACTCGTGTTGATCCATATCCTTATATTGGTATAGTTAAAAACAATCTTGATCCTACACGCAGTGGTCGATTACAAGTATGGATACCAGATCTTGGGGCCGCGGAAGATGATCAGTTAAATTGGCGCACAGTAAGTTATGCTAGCCCGTTCATGGGATATACTTCGCATCAACAATCTGCATCAGATCCAATAAACACAGACAATACATTTGAGGGGGTAAATCATAGCTATGGTATGTGGATGGTACCACCAGATATTGGTGTACAGATTATTGTATTATTCATCGCAGGTGACCCAACGCGAGGGTATTGGTTAGCCTGCGTTAATCCTAATCTCAGTCATCATATGATTCCTGCTCTAGCAGGTAGTCCTAATGCTGTTGGAAATAAAGGCGCACCAGCGCCTGTGGTTGAGTTCAATGAAAACGTTGCAGAATATGTTACTAATCCAGCATTCTATAATCTATCAAAACCCATACATAAAATACAAGCTGCGATCTTAAAAGTACAAGGTCTAGATCAAGATCCTATACGTGGTGCTATCAGTAGTTCAAGTCAACGAGAAAGCCCCAGTCATGTATTTGGTATTAGTACCCCAGGTCGTCCTTTGAATGATCCGTTTGATGATTTGAATTATATTAGTAAACTAAATTCAGATACACTACCACCAGAATATTACAAAATTAAATCACGCAAAGGTGGACACGTCTTTGTCATGGATGATGGAGCTACCTTAGGGCAAGATCAACTAGTACGATTACGTACAGCCAAAGGTCATCAGATCCTCATGCATGATTCTAGCAATACTTTATATATTGCACATGCTGACGGAACCAGCTGGATTGAATTAACCAGCGATGGTCGTATTAATGCATACAGCCAAGGGGCATTCAGTGTTCGTAGTGAAAGCGAAATAAATCTACACAGCGATACTAATATTAATATCAATGCCGCTAACAATATCAATTTAAAAGCTGGCAATAAGATACAAGCAGAATCTGTTCGCACTACACTATTAACCGGTAGCCTAGGGGTTGAGGCAAGTGGTGATGCAGAATTTAAAACTGGAAGCCGTTTTAATGTAGAAACGGGTGCTAGCATGAGTCTCAAAGTAGGATCAACCTATGCTCTTGAAGCACAGACTATTTTAAATAATAGTGGTGGTACTGTGGGAGTAGGACAAATAAAAGGTTTTGTTATTGCTAATAAAGATCTAAACACTATTGTCACAGTTGCTCCAACACACGAACCGTTCTATCGCGGAGTAACTCCTGCATTCTTTAATCCTGAAAATGCAGGTTCTGGTATTACCCCACAAGCAGCCTATACTGGGTCAGTTGACGCTATTAAAAATGTTGGTGGCACCGAAGTTAAATCACCAGCTGGAACAAAAGATCTACGTAATCAACCAGATCCTACTGGTACAGTGGGCAATTTAAGCAAAGATCAGATGACAGCATATCTAGCACAGATAGGTAAGAGTGAAAGTGGCGGAAACTATAATACAACTAATCAATTGGGCTATGTAGGCAAATATCAGATGGGATATCAAGCATTGATTGATCAAGGATATGTAAAATCATCGGTGACTAGTAATGCACAATTAGATAACCCTAACTCATGGACAGGCAAAGATGGTATCACTGATAAGAGTAGTTGGCTTGGCAATGGTAGCGTACAAGAAAGCGCCATGATATCCTATACTCAAACCAATTACACTGCTATGGTTAAGAACGGTGCAATTACAGCAGATATGCCACCAGAAGATGTTGGCGGAATGTTGGCTGCCAGTCACCTATTAGGAGCAGGTGGTGCAAATACCTGGCGTAAAGGCGGCGGAGGTGCAGATGCCAATGGCACAACTGGCGATACCTATTTCCAAAAAGGTAAGTTTGCTATATCAGTCTTAGCACCGCAAGTAGCGGCAGTTAAAGCAGGATAAATATCTATATGGCTATCATGTACAGAGGATTTTCTACAGTAGGGCGCACTCGCAAGTTCCGCCTTACAGACTTTGAATTGGTTAAACAAGATTTGATCAATCATTTTTACATCCGCAAGGGTGAGAAACTAATGAATCCTGACTTTGGAACTATTATTTGGAACATAGTCCATGAACCCTTAACAGAAGACCTAAAAAGCGTTATAGTCACTGATATCAAAGCCATTGCTAGTTACGATCCTAGGATTTCAATAGACAATGTTGTGATAACAGAATACGATCAAGGCATACAAGTAGAACTACAACTACGCTACGTACAGACAAATCAAACTAACTTGCTTAATCTACAGTTTAACAATCAAAGCAATACTCTAACAGCAGCTTAATTAACTACACACTTTATTTTCCTGATAAATAGTATTATAACAGGAAAATATCGATGGCGATTACTACAAGACAAAGCAGTTTACTAGTTGCTGAAGACTGGACTAAACTATATCAAACCTTCCGTAATGCGGACTTTCAAAGCTACGACTACGAAACACTTCGTAAGTCAATGGTTGATTATCTACGTTTATACTATCCAGAAGATTTTAACGACTTTATTGAGTCCAGTGAGTTTATTGCCTTAATCGACTTAATCGCTTTCCTAGGACAATCATTAGCATTCCGTGGCGATTTAAATGCCCGTGAAAATTTCATTGACACAGCACAACGTCGTGACAGTGTATTAAAACTTGCACGTCTGATCAGCTATAATCCTAAACGTAATATCCCTGCTAGCGGATATTTAAAAGTAGACAGCATAAGCACAACAGAAACTGTCTATGACAGTAACGGACTTAACCTTGCTGGCCTAGTAATTAACTGGGCAGACAGTGCTAATGATAACTGGCAAGAACAATTTACCGCAGTGGTTAATGCTGGCCTTAATGCCAATCAAGCAGTGGGAAAACCTAGCAATAGTCAACTACTTAACGGAATTACTACTGAAGAATATCAAATTAATCTAGTACCAAATCTAACAGCTACTTATGCTGTTAGTGCATCAATTGAAGGAAGCCAAGTATCATTTGAAGTTGTTAGTCCAACGTCATCAGGACAAAGTTATATCTATGAAACTGCCCCTCGACCTAATAGCAGTTTTAATCTATTATATAGAAATGATAATCTAGGCAATGGCAGTAACAATACCGGATTTTTCTTATATTTTAAACAAGGTGCACTACAAAGCCTAGATATCAATTTCCAAGAAAGCCTACCTAATCGTGTTTATAATTTAAATGTCAATAATATTAACAACACTGATATCTGGCTATACAGCTTAGATAAGAATGGCAATTTTAGTACCCAATGGACCCAGGTTCCTAGTGTAGGTGCTACTAATATTATCTATAATAAAACTACTAATAAAAATATCTATCAGGTTAGTACCCGTGCCGGTGATCAAGTTGATCTAATCTTTGGTGATGGTGCATTTGCTAATATTCCACAAGGTCGTTATAAACTTTACTATAGAGTTAGTAACGGATTGAGTTATAAGATTTCTCCTGGGGAAATGCGTGGTATTGTTGTTCCTATCAATTATGTTAGCCGCACCGGTCGTACAGAAACTATTAATATCCGTGCTAGCTTACGTTATACTGTAACTAATGCAACCACTCGTGAAACAGTAGATGATGTGCGCCAAAAAGCACCACAACAATATTACACACAAGATCGTATGGTAACAGGTGAAGACTATAATATCTTACCTTATACATTATTTAACAGTGTGTTAAAAGTCAAAGCGGTCAACCGTACAAGTAGTGGTGTGAGCCGTTACCTAGACGTTATCGACACTACAGGTAAGTACTCGTCAACTAATATTTTCTGTCAAGACGGTATCTTGTATAGAGACGAAACAGTTAATTCATTTAATTTTAGTTTTAACACAGTCAATGATATCTATAGAGTCGTTAATAATCAAATAAAACCTCTAGCGTCAGAAAAAGAAACTCTACAATTTTTCTATTCTAAATATAATGCCATTGGCGTAACCAATACCTATTGGAATAAATCATTAGACGATGCAGGTATCACTGGTTATTTTTATGATGATACTGATAAAATTTTACAAGTTGGTCAATATGTTGCTGACAGCAAAAGTTATATCAAACAAGGTGCTATCGTAAAATTCTCAGCAGGTACAGGCAAATATTTTGATGCACGTAATACTATACAGTCAGGCACTCCTCGTAATAGCGGAGACAAATACTACATTTATGCACAAGTAATACAGGTACTAGCAGATGGTACCAATGGTGGTGAAGGTAATTTATCTAATGGTAGTGGCCCAATCACATTAAACCAGGTAGTACCATCTGAGGCAGAAGCTGTAAGAGTATTTCCGGTATTTAATAATGAATTCTCGGCAACATTAATTGCTGATATAGTATCATATACACAGGCCTACAAAGATTTTGGTCTACGTTATGATGTAACAAATTCTGAATGGACTATTGTATTACCGGAAGATTTAGATACTGGTAATTTTAGTCTAGGATATGCTGGTAATACCGGTGCAGGCGCACTTGATAGTAGTTGGCTGATACGTTTCCAAACGGTAGGTCAAACCTATACAGTGTATTACCGTGGATTAGAATACGTCTTTGAAAGTGTAAAAGAAACTAATTTCTACTTTGATGATCGTGTTAAGATTTACGACCCACGCACTGGATTTGTTATTAAAGATCAGATCAAAGTGTTAAAAATAAACACTAATCCCGATGATACTAATTCGTTGGCATTAGATTATACCTGGCACATTTATAATAATATTGTTGAAGTAGATGGCTATGCTAATCCAAGTAAAATCTTAGTTACATTCCCCGATAGTAATGATGATGGTATTCCTGATAATCCTGAATTGTTTGAATTATTAGTAAGTCCAGACACCAACGAACAAGAGAAATATGTCTATGTCCAAAACACCTATGGGTATGATAACTTTGTTATACAAACTCCAGTTAGTAATAGTCTAGTTGTTAGCACTTATGCTACATTAATTGCGGCACAAGCAGAAGCTACATTGTATCAAAATGGACAACTGTTTTATATTATTCCTACCGATACATTTTATCAACTAACAGTTAGTGGAGCAAGTTATACTCTTAATGCTGTTACTGGTTATACTGCAAAAATAGGCCGACAGGATTTGTATTTCCAATATAGACACAGCAGCCCAAACAATCGTCGTATTGATCCGAGCCCCAATAATATCGTTGATTTGTATATTCTAACTAAAACTCATGCTACAGATTATCTAGCCTGGGTACAAGATACTACCGGCACAGTCTCTGAACCAATTGCACCTACTCCTGAGATGTTAGGTGTGGATTATAGTAGTTTAGAAAAATATAAGAGTATCAGTGATACAATTATTTACAACCCAGCAAAATTTAAACCTATATTTGGTGACAAAGCAGCTGCATCGTTGAGAGCAACATTTAAAGTTGTTAAAAATTCTAGTGTAGTAGTCAGTGATAATGATGTTAAAACAAGTGTAATTGCAGCGATCAATACATATTTTGACATTGCTAATTGGGACTTTGGCGAAACATTTTACTTCAGTGAACTGAGTGCGTATTTACATAGTGTATTGGCACCCAATATCGCATCAGTGACTATTGTTCCGACTAGTACTAGTGAAACCTTTGGTAGTTTACTACAAATTAATGCAGAATACAATGAGATCATTGTTAGTGCTGCAACAGTTGACAACGTACAGATTATCACTGCCATTACTGCCGCACAGATCAACCAAGCGGTAATTGCATAAGTGATAGATAATATTCAAAAGAAGAGACTATAATGGCCGCAAGAAAGAGTATAAATTTACTACCTGGCGTATTTAGAACTGATGTCAATGACAAGTTCCTGAGTGCTACTTTAGATCAACTGGTATCAGAGCCAGTCCTTAAAAATCTTTATGGTTATATTGGACGTAAGTTTGCTCCCACATTTGCCAATGGTGATAGTTATATCACTGAAGATTCTGCTGATAGACAAAATTATCAACTTGAACCTGCTACAATTATAAAAGATGCACAAGGTAATACTATTTTCCTTGCTAGCTATATTGACTTTCTTGACAAGGTAAAGTATTACGGTGGATATATTAATGATCACAGCAGATTATTTGCCAGCGAATACTACAGCTTTGATCCTAAGATAAGTTTTGACAAGTTTGTAAATTTTGGTCAATACTATTGGTTACCAAACGGCCCAGCTGTAGTACAGGTTAATACCTCGGGTGTTGAATTAATTAAAACATTTGAAGTAATTCGCAACGATAATGAAAATACCTACGATTATAATATTGGTGGAATTAAAAATAATACTCTGGTACTAGCACGTGGGGGCACATATACTTTCACTGTAGATCAAGCAAGTGAATTTTGGATACAAAGTGAGCTAGGCATAGATGGTAAATTAAACGCGACTCCAACCATCAGCAGTAGAGATGTCCTAGGGGTAGAAAACAATGGGGCTATGTCTGGTGATATAGTATTCCATGTACCGCAAAAAGACGCACAAGATCGTTTCCTAGCGATGCCATTGGTAGCAAGTGTAGACTATGCTGTTCCTTTAGCATTCACAAATTTACATAACAGATTGTTAAGCGACTTTATCGCAGACTATCCACAGTATGCTGGCATCACAGGTCAATTGGATGGCAAGACAGTGATCTTCGTTGATCAAGAATCTCTCACAAACTACGGTGAAGAAGCATGGACAGTGGCAGGCGAAACAGACAGCATTACTATAGAATATGATAAAGGTGATGTTGTTGCTGAAGCTGATAGATATGGCATTTGGAAGATACAATTAATACCATCAGGTGATGATTATTTAATCAATGCTTATCCACATCAAAGTGTAGCATTGGATGAAAAAGTCTATGTCAGATACGGCCTAGTAAATGCTAATCAAGAGTTCTATAGAGAATATACAGGATTCTTTGAACGCATGCCACTGATTACCTGCACCTTAGATAATCTATATATACAAGATGGTACACGTGGTGATATCTATACTAAGATTAAGATAGTAGACTATAACGATTTCACCATTGATGTTGAGGATGATATTTTAGGTCTGGCTAATTATACCAGCCCTAACGGTGTAGAATTTACCAGCGGATTAAAAATACAATTTGATATTGATGTTACTCCAGCAACATATCAAAACAATACCTACTACGTAGAAAATGTTGGTGATAGCATCAGATTAGTTGATACTACATTACTAGTAACTCCTGAGCCATTCAATGATGAGATCGCTACCAACTATCCAATACAACAGATAATATTAGACACTGCGACCACTGCCGCAATTCCTGGTGGAACGATGATCACCATTGGTGATATGTCTGTAGAAACAAATACTGAAATAGCTGTAGGATCAATCAAGATCACTACATTTGATTTGGTTACAGATATTACTAAAGGTATGACTGTGACTGGTACAGGCATAGCATCTGGGACAGCCGTATATGATGCATTTGCTGAAACAGTATTCCCTGACTATATTACTATCAAGAGAGATAGTCTAGACTTAAATGCCTGGGCACGTAATAATCGTTGGTTCCATGTTGATGTTATAAAAGCCGCAGCAGGATACAATGATGAGGTACTAATCCTTGATCAACAACTGCGTGCCCAACGACCTATCGTACAATTTGAAGGTGATCTGCAATTATTCAATCATGGTCGCATTGGTAAGAAGTATATTGATATATTGGATACTAATACCACAGATGCATTCAATGAACTCGAAGGACAGATATTAAATGATGGTGGAGCCATAACCTATGACACCACAGTATTCCCAGCAAAGGTTTATTATGATGGAGTATTAGTTGGTACCAATGACCAAGTTAAATTTATAGGTGACGGCTTATTTGGTGTAACGGTGTTTGATGGTATGCGTGTATTGTTTGCCTCAGACCTAGATCCGTTGGTTAGAGATAAAATTTATGTGATCAATCTTGTACAATTTGACGTTGATACTCTTGGATTACCTACAGGTGCTAAACACGTTAAATTAACCATAGCTGATGATGGTGATGCAGATGAGTGGGATTCTGTGGTTGTTAAATCAGGGCAGTATAAAGGCAGTGCCTGGTGGTACGATGGGTCCAATTGGATAGAAAGCCAACAAAAAACTAGTCTACAACAAGATCCGTTATTTGATGTATATGACAATGATGGAAGGAGTTTATCTAACACTGACTACTATCCACGTAGTACTTTTGTTGGTACAAAAGTTTTTGGCTATCAAAGGAGCACATCAGGCACAGATGATGCTGTATTGGGATTCTCACTGGGCTATAGAAGTTTCCAAAGTCAGGGAGATATCCTTTTCTCTAATTACTTTAATACTGATACATTTGAATATGTTAGTGGCCAAACGACCTATACAAAAAATATCAACATTGGGTTTATGCAAGCTATCGTCGATAGAAATACTACTGCTAATAAAAATACTTGGCGCACAGTATCTGAACCTAGTCGCCAATACCAATTAATAACTTTTGAATATGATGGTACTAACAGCCCGTTTGTCTTAGATATCACACCAAAAGCACAATCGATACATAATAATACAAATACTATTCCCTATGTTAAAGTCTGTCAAAACAAAACATATCTTAAACAAGATAAATGGAGTTTAAGTACTGATAACAAATTAACATTATCAACAACATTGGCAGAAGGTGATATAATTGATGTGGAAGTCTACAGTTCTGAAGTTAGTGTTCTAGGTCATTATGGAATTCCATTGAACTTAGATCTCAATGCACAGAACGTTGACATCACAGATCTAACTCTAGGACAGATTAGAAATCATGTGGTAGAATTAAGCAAGAATAGTACTAATATCATTGGTGATATATTAGGGGCATGTAATCTCCGCGACGTTGAATTCAAACAGCAGGGCGGCAGCATTTTACAACACAGTGCACCATTACCATATGCAGAATTATTCCTATTAGACCCACAGGCTAATTTCGTTGATGCTGTACAATTTGCTCAAAGAGAATATAGCAAATTTAAAAATAAATTCCTTGAACTAAGTGCGAGTTTATCAGGAATAGATCCTGCAGATCCTATCGGTAGTGTTGACCTAATCCTTAAACAAATTAATATTAATAAGACTGCATCATCACCGTGGTTCTACAGTGACATGATACCATACGGTACCCTGAAAAATACTATAACTTATACAGTATTTGATCCATTGGTATTAAGCTATGAAATCACTAGTGTGTTCTCAAGTGAGACATTAAGCAACCAAGCAGTGTTGATATATTTAAATGATGAACAATTAATTTTAGGATTTGATTATACTTTTGATGCTAACAGACCAGCAATTACATTCAATGATGTCACGATCACCTTAGCCGTTGACGATATTATAACTATTGTAGAATATGCAAATACCGATGGTTGCTATGTACCAGAAACCCCGACAAAGATTGGTGCATATCCTAAATTTAAACCAGAGATAGTCGAAGATGACACATATAGAACAACTATAAATGTATTACGTGGACATGATGGTAGCATCATTCCAGCATTTGATGACTATAGAGATGATTTTCTATTAGAATTAGAACTACGTATCTATAACAATATTAAATTACCAGATAGTGGAGCATACCAGGACATATTCAGCGTAGTACCTGGTAAATTTAGAGATACTGGATATAGTTATGTTGAAATGTGGAATATATTATCTAAGAGTTTCCTAACCTGGGTTGGAAATAATCGAGTAGGGTTTACTTCAAATGAGTCATTTGAAAGCAATGATCAATTTACCTGGAATTATTCTAGGTTTGTTGATCGTCTCGACGGCGAATATATGCAAGGCAGTTGGCGAGCTGTTTATCAATATTTCTATGATACAATATATCCACATACACGTCCATGGGAGATGTTAGGTTTTTCTACCATGCCAGATTGGTGGGAAGGATATTATGGCCCAGGACCATATACTGGCGGTAATAAATTATTATGGGACGACTTAGAAGCAGGATTGATACGTGATGGTATAAGAGCTACCCAAGACGCCGGCTATGGTCCAGGAATCGATCCAAACTATCGTCGTCTTGGTCTGAGCCAAGTTATTCCAGTAGATGACAACGGATATCTATTAAGTCCGGCACAGGTAATAGCCAAAGCGACCAATGGAAAAAATGCGGCTACCTCTTGGGCGGTTGGACAACTAGGTCCAGTTGAGTGGGCCTGGCGTACCAGCAGTGACTTTCCGTTCGCAGTTCAGCAGGCAGTGGCCATGGCCAAACCAGCCGTATATTTTGGACAGTTCATTGACACGTATAAGATACAATATAATTATGAACTAAATCAATACCTCACGTTAGATAATCATCATGTGAGACAGACTGACATAACATATAACGGTGATGCTAGTTCAGGTACTGTTAGTAGAGGAGCAGGTTATTTAAACTGGATCGCAGATTATTTAAGAAATTTAGGCATAAACCCTAGCACTAAAATTACCACCATGCTTAAAGACTATAATGTCAAACTAGCATATAAGATGGCAGGATTCAGTGACAAGAAATATCTACAGATCCTAGCAGAACAAAGTAGTCCAACTAGCACCAATGCTAGTATCATGCTGCCAAATGAGAACTATGATGTTGTCCTGTATAAATCAACTCCTATTGATAAGATCACATACAGTGCAGTTATAGTTGAAAAAACTACCAATGGCTATAGTGTTAGAGGATATAATCTTAATAGTCCTTACTTTACTATCATACCAAGTGTGGTCAATAACAACGGTTATAAGATCACCGTACTAAACAGTTCTGGCACGGTATTTAACAACTATCAAAAAGTTAAATTAACCATACCATACGGATATGAATTTAAAAATCAACAACAGGTAGTTGATTTCTTAATTAGCTATGAGAGATATCTCGTTGCACAAGGGTTTACGTTCAATGATAGAGATGGTGATCTAGGCGAAACGAGAAACTTTAAATTATCAGTTAAGGAATTCTTATTCTGGGCACAACAAGGTTGGAAAACTGGAAGTATCATAGTAATGAGTCCTGTGACTAATTCTATAAGCCTAACCACTGTTGGTAATATAGTAGATGAGATCACTGATAGCCAACACGGTAGTAAAATAGTAGATCAAAACTTTAATCTGGTAAAAAATACAGGATATCAAATCTTACGTAGCCCTACTGGTTTTAAAGTTACATTAACTGATGACAATGTATTAGCATTAGTTGAACTGAATTTAATACAATATGAGCATGTGTTAACATTTGATAATACCACAGTATTCAACGATGTTGTATACAAACCAGAACTAGGGAATCGCCAGTACAGATTAAAATTAATTGGGCAGAAAACTGATCTTTGGGATGGTAGTCTACACGCACCAGGATTCATCTATAACAGTAAAACTATCCAATCATGGCAGCCAGGCGCAGATTATCTTAAAGGTGAATTAATATTGTTTAAAAATCAATATTATGTTGCTCTTAATAATGTTGCTGGTACTACTGATTTTAATTTTGCCGTTTGGAAACAGTTGTCATCATCAGAAATACAAACTGGATTATTAAGTAACTTCTCTACGATAGCAGTGGGCTCACAAAGCTTCTATGATAGTTATGGACAGTTACACGACAATAACCAACTAGCATATAGTCATGGTCTAATAGGGTATAAACCAAGACAATACCTCGCTGACCTTGGGCTAAGTGAAACAACACAGATTGAATTTTATAAAGGATATATCAAACAAAAAGGCTCAACCAATGCAGTTGATGCATTGACCAAGGCAAACTTTAATAATTTATCAGGCAATATTAGTTTTTATGAAGAATGGGCAGTGCGTACAGGTGAGTATGGCGCATTAACATCTAATCCTTATGTAGAAATTGCTCTAGACGAAAAAGCATTCTCTGTAAATCCAGCTGTAGCAGAATTTGTTGATGCTGGTAACGGTAACAAAGGTGACGGGATAACAATATTTAATAAATCTCAATTATATAAATCTACAGACGGATTCATTGGAAATATTGCCTTAGACAGAGATGCGCACAGTGACTATGACAATGACATATTGACCGCCGGGTATGTTAATCTCGATGATGTATCAACAACCATATATGATATTGCTAACTATGTTGATTTAGATAATCGTCTTGCTGATATAGGCATTGGATATACTATCTGGTGTGCCAAAGATTTTGATGGTAAATGGAATGTATATAGGGTATCTGAAACAGACAACTATGTCACAACATTAACAAATGCCTTAGACGGATATATTACTTGGACTTCAAATAGCCCACACGGGTTAGTAGAGAATGACATATTTTTAATAAAAGGATTTAATACAAATTTCAATGGATTCTATCAAGTTTATTCTGTGCCTGATCTTAATAGAATTACTGTTAAGTATCTAGGTGCTGCGGCTAATTTAGCTGGCCTTAATACTTTAACAGGCTACGGAGTTATATTTACACTTGCTAGTTTACGATTTACCTATATGGAAGATTCTAGGGTCTATGGATTAACACACCCATTGCACAGGTGGCGTGTGGGTGATAAGATTTGGATCGACGATGATGCGGCGACTACAACCACTAACGGGCAATCATATGACTCACCGAGCGGCACCTGGAAAGTATATGAAAAGACCGAATCGTGGTCATATGATCAAACCTTAATAAAATCAAGTTCAGAATATAAAGCCAATGATGGGTTTGGGACTAGTGTAAAACTAAGTTATGACGGATTGCTAGCGGCAGTTGGCAGTCCTTACGCAAATTCTTCACCGTACTATAGTGGAGGAGTTGAAGAAGCCACAGGACGTGTTAATACCTTTGATAAAAACTATGTAGGTGAATATGTAAACGGATTTACCCTAAGACCAGAATCTGGCAATGCTCTAGTAACTATGCGAGAATTTGGTACTTGTATTGATCAAGCTATTGATAAAGTAGCTGTAGGCGCCCCTGGTAGTTATGGTAATATTGGTGTTGTTTATGTCTATAATAGAGTCAACGGTACTACTAACTTTAGTAGACCACAGGTGTTATGGTCTGGTAATGCGGTATATGGAGCCGGTGATAGATTTGGATCTAGTATTTCACTTGATCAACACGGCACCTGGTTATACGTAGGTGCACCTGGTAATGATCGCGTGTATGTTTACGGTTTAAACACACATGTTTCATTACAGCAACAAACAATATCAATTAATGATCGCAATACTATACGTCTTGGATCAAATATCAGTGTCGCTAATGGAGCTATTATTTCAAATCCTAGCACAGGCGCGACGGCTACTATATTATCATATACAGGAAACACATTAGTTGGTGCCAACTGGGCATCTAATCTGATAGTTACCACTCTAACTGGATTTACCTCAGGTAATACAGCGGCCAATGTCTATATCAACAACGTTGATTCTGGGACCTACGCTAATATACTTTATAATATATCAAATACTAGTACTATTACTACTAGCTTTAGTCCCAACGTAGCTAATGCTGCAGAATCATTACTAGTAACAAATTCTAATAGGGTGTTTATTCCTAATTTAGATTATACTCTAAGCGGAAATACAATTACATTTACAGGCAATATAGCTCAAGATGTATACGTAATTACTCAACAACCTTATTACACATTATCAAATACTATCCAAGGACCAACAAGCAGCCAATTTGGTGCTGCGATGGATAGCAGTCTTGATGGTGCACAGCTTGGGGTTGGTGCCCCAAATGCTAATGTTCTTGTTGGTAACACTTGGATACAGGGTGCTGGTGCTGTTTATGTTTATGATCGTGTTATTGAAGCATTTAATTCAACCGGCACATCAGATTATACAACAACAGGTACTATAGATATTGTACACCGTGTTACTATTGATAATGTTGAGGTTGATAATTATTCTGTACTAACTTCTAATAGCATTAGGTTCACTGATCCTCCAGCAATTGGTAAAGTAGTGTATATTGAAACAAATCAGTTTAATCTATTAGAAACATTAGTTGGTGTTAATAGCCTGACAGGAGGCACGGATTCTATCCAAGCTAATGCGGCATTTGGTACTGATCTTACAATTTGTAGTAATAACTGCGCTATCTATGTAGGAGCTCCATACTATGATGCTGGATCTACATATAATACCGGCGCTGTTTGGAAATTCCACAACAGAGGTAGACTATATGGTACCAATAATGGATACACAGTAAATCCAACATTCAAAACTGGTGATAAGATACGACTAGACAACTTTGAAATTACAGTGGCTAATATTAGTACTCCGTCATCTAATGTTGCGTCATTGAATGATTTAGTAACAAACATCAACACCGCCGGTGTATTAGGGGTTACGGCATCAATTGAAAATAATACATTAAGATTAAATTCTGATAAAACTGTTGCAAAAAATCTATTACGTATCTTATCGGGTACTAATACCGCAGGCAGTGCCGGTGTGTATGCGGCAGCAGACATGCGTATATTTGCCTATATGCAGATTATTGTTAACCCATATCATACTCCTGGTGAGTATTTTGGTAATAAAGTTGTTCTAGCGCAAAATGCCTACATGTTAGTCATTGGCAGTGAACGTGGTACGACAAGATCCTATGCTACATTTGACACAGCCTCTACTACCTTAGATCAAACTAGCACAAACTTCTTTGATGGAGTGACGGGTAGTGGTAGCGTTTACATTTATGAATTATATGATGATCCACGTAATGCTGTTGAAAATCCAGGACGATATAGTTTTGCACAACAATTAAGACTTCCTAATGTAGATCCTAATGATCCCAACGATGAATTAAACACAGGAGATAGATTTGGTGCTGCTGTTGATATAATCGGTACTAATATTATAGTCAGCGCACCAGGGGATGATACTTCATTAACAAATGCAGGTAGTATTTACATATTTGCCAACCCAACATTAACCCGTGGGTGGAATTTAATTAGATATCAACAAGATAAAGTTGATGTCGAATCTGTAAATAGGATTTTCTTATACAGCAATTTAACCAACACTATTTTAACTAATTTAGAATTTATTGATCCTGCTAAAGGTAAGATCTTAGGAGTTGCTGATCAGGAAATTACCTACAAGACAGAATATGATCCTGCTGTTTATAATCGTGGTACAAATGCTAACACTAATTTTTATTGGGGTGCCGACCAGAATGGTCAAGTTTGGTGGAATCTTAGTCAAGTTCGCTTTATAGACTACGAACAAGGTAGCTTAACATATCGCAGTATCAATTGGGGTAGACTATTCCCAGGTAGCGTAGTTGAGGTCTGTGAGTGGGTAGAGTCAACAGTATTACCTAGTGGGTATATTGCTGCTGGGTATGATGGCATACCTAAGTATGCTGATGATAGTCAATATGTTGAAATCCTAAGAGTAGATCCAAATACCAACATCATTGGTAGTTTGTATTATTTCTGGGTCACAAATAAAACTAGTCTTGATGCAAATAATCCAACACGTAGTCTACCAATACAAACAGTAGCAAACTACATCAGTGATCCAAAAGGTCAAAGTATTTCTTACGCGGCCATTATTGAGAAAAATGCTGTTATAGTTTATAATGTCGGCAAATATTTATCAGCACAAAATACAATCCTACATCTTGATTATGAATTAATTAAAAACACTAGTGTAATCCATAGTGAATACGAATTAATACAAAAATCAAATCCTATTAGTTTAGTGCCTAATAAGATCAGCGACAAGATGATAGACAGTTTAGCTGGGTTGGATGTACTCGGTCGCGTTGTTCCTGACCCTAAGTTAAGTTCTGCAGATAGGTATGGTATTAGTATCAGACCAAGACAAAGTATGTTTATTGATCGCTTAAGAGCAATGAGTGATCTAATTGACTATGTTAATAGTGTATTGATAACTAAACCTATAACACGACAATACGATTTAACAACATTAAATTCAGCCGAGGAGCGACCTAGTTTTAAACTAGGAGAATATGATCTTGCTATTGCTACTGAAGAAGATTTAAATTATATTGATACAACTACGTTATCTACAGGATATAAAGTATTAGTTGAACAAAATACAACACAGGATAATCTTTGGACCTTGCATGAATTACAAGCGGATGGTACCTGGGATATAGTTAGAATACAAAGTTATAAAACTAGTCTCTATTGGGATTATATTGATTGGTATGCAAGTGGATATGATGATACTACGGTGATTGAATATGTAGTAGATACATTGCCTGACGCATTAAAACTCCCAGCGGCCGCAGGTGATCAAATTTTAGTTAAAGTTAATACCAGTGCGGGAGGTGGATGGAATCTACTCAATGTACTAGCTGACGGATCATTTGAAGTAGTGGGTATAGA
>Ga0214919_10002191_pt1 | contig 30999 bp, 26 predicted proteins | sample LL1503_MetaG_FD_177994 | JGI IMG/M metagenome (GOLD analysis project Ga0214919, IMG submission 177994) | Freshwater microbial communities from Lake Lanier, Atlanta, Georgia, United States - LL-1503 | ecosystem: Environmental > Aquatic > Freshwater > Lake | place: USA: Georgia | collected... | reverse complement strand
CGATGGTGGTCTTTAAAAATAACACCTTGAATAAGGAATTTTGTAGTAAATCCTTTGTGGTGCAAAATGTATGCAAATCATAAAAAAGGGTCCCAGCATTATTATTGCTGAACCCTTTGATATAATTCAGTGGGTCCATCCCGAGGACTCGGGATGGACCCACTGATTATGAGGGTTTAAAGTTGTATTCCATACCTATTCTTTTATTGATAATCAATAGGATACAAGATTGAAATAGATCTATATTTCTCATAATTCACCTCTTTTAACCCGTTTTTGGTGAAAACCTGGCCGAGAACCTGGCAGAGGTTTTTTTAAATATTATTAAGTGTTTGATAAAAGATCTCTTTTTTTCATTCTATCTGTAAATTCAATTACAATATTATCTTGAATCTTAAAGTAACTTCCATATTTTTTTGATTCATAAATATAAATCAAATAATTTTTATTTTTTTCCAGTTCGATAGTCTCTATATCATCTGGAGCTCCTCTTGATATTAGTAATTCATCTTGTTTCATCCCTTTCCAAACTTCTTTTAAGAAAAGTTTTGTTCCAATTTCTTCACCAAACTCTTTAATTAATGACCCTAATATTAAACCAGATTCTAAATAACTATTTCCCCATGTATACCTATCATGAGCATCAACAGCTCCTTCAGTTTCTCCATTCTCAAACTGCTCTAAAGTACCCCAAGATTCCATTTCTAACTTAACTTCATCGTAATAGAAAATTGGAATTTCACCCGAAATAACATAATTATTAAACTTATCTTTTATTTCAGTGCTTATTTCTTTAATTGTATTTTCATCAAAATTGTCAATTAAATCATATGATCTTCTAGTTTCATTATCTAATTCCGACCTTGATTTTTCATTTAAGTTTGTAATTTTCTCGTCATTATTTCCAAAAAGTAGTTTCTTTAAAAAGCTCATATAAATTATTTAAAATAAATATAAATAATTTATACAAATCAATAATATTTAATATGTATAAAAAAGAATTAAAATGTATTTTATACCTTTTCTTTTATTGATAATCAATAGGATACAAGATTGAAATAGATTTGTATTTCTCATAATTCACCACTTTTAACCCTTTTTTAGTGAAAACCTGGCAGAGAACCTGGCCGGGAATCTAATACAACAATATACACTTCTAAGTAATAGTGAACATTATGCTACATTTAGATTGAAAATCTGAATTCAATTAATGGCTAATACATTGTTATCCTATTACACTTGATACCAAAAAATAATTTTACATGAAAATTGCACAACTTTTAATCTTGAGTTTAATAACTATAAATAGTTTTTCTCAAGTTTCAGAAAAAGTAAAAAATGTTTTTGGCAATGATCCAAAGCATGGCAAATACCTTGAACACAGAGGTTTTAAAATGTATTATGAGGTATATGGACAAGGAGCTCCTTTATTAATGATACACGGGAATGGTGGTTCTATAAAAAGTCTTGAAAATCAAATACCCTATTTTTCCAAAAAATATCAAGTAATAATTGCAGATAGTCGTGCTCATGGTAAATCCATTGACAACAATGATTCTTTAAGTTATGAAATGATGACAGATGACTTGAATGCTTTATTGGATGCATTGCATATGGATTCATGTAATGTGATAGGATGGAGTGATGGTGGAGTTGAAGGGCTACTTCTTGCAATAAGACATCCAAAAAAAGTCAAAAAATTAGCAGTAACTGGCTCTAATTTAATTCCAGATCCAATTTTGAGTACAGACCCTTGGGTAGTTGATTTAGTAAAACAAACTTTAGATAGTCTAAATAATGCGCGATTAACAAATGAAACAAAGCGACAAATAAAATTGCAGAAACTATTATTATATGAGCCACATATTACGCATGCAGATTTACAAAAAATTGAAAGCCCTACCTTAGTAATAGGAGGAGATCAGGATGTGATTGTACCAAGACATACACTAGAGATTTCTGAAAATATTAAGAAATCTAACTTATGGATTTTACCAAACTCCGGCCACTCAACACCAGTAGCGTATAAGCATTTATTTAATCAAACAGTGTATACTTTTTTTACAACGCCTTATCTAAAAAAAGAAAAGGAAGCTAAGTTTTATTAAGGCATAATTTTTCCACCCCTTAACCTCCATTCACCCATGTTTTCCCTCTAAAAACACAAAACCTGGCCAGAACTTGGCCGGGACTTACCCCAAACAAAAAGGGTCTATGCTTTTAACAGCATAAACCCTTGATAATATTGCCTTTCGGCTGTGGGCCCACCAGGGCATGATCCTGGGACCCCCTGATATGGTTAACTAGCTGATAATTATGTCTTTAGTAGGCATGGTTAACAGTTTTAGCTACTCTAGTTAATGGATTGGATACCAAATTAGCTATAAAAAGAACTTGGAACAGCCTCTTCCACTATTAAAAGGGGTACTAAAAACCAAGTTATGTCTACAACACTTAAAACGTATTTCTTCTTGTACAAGGCTAAAGTAAACTCTAAAGGTTTAGCACCTATTATGTTTAGATTAAGATACCAGCAGCAGGTAGTTCAGTTAGCTACTGGATACTTCATAAATCCAGCAAATTGGGTACAAGATAAAAATCTTGTAAAAGCTACTGATCCTCACGCTACTGTAATTAATAAACATCTAAAGGACTTGGAAGTTAAGTCCTACAATATCTTTTCTAAGATGTTTCAAGATGATGATGTTTACTTGAAGGGAATACTAGAACAGATAAAAGGGAAAACAGATGGACCGGTTAGTTTATTAAAGCTGGTACACCAATACAACCAGAAACTAAAAACAAGGGTAGGAACTGATCTAATGATTGCTACTTATAAAAAGTACCTTGGTACAGAAACTAAGCTTAAAGCTTTTATACAAAGTATGGGAAAGCAGGACTTAAGATTAAAAGAACTACGTGTTAATTTTATAGACGAGTTTAATACGTTTATGAAGCTTCATTATGGTAATGACCAAAATACCACTAGCAAGCATTTAAAAAACCTTAAAACCTACGTAAAACACGCAGTAGCTATGGACTGGTTAGCTAAGTCTCCTTTTACTGAATTTAGGGTTTCATATAAAGCTAAAGAAAAACCTTACCTGTCTTTAGAAGAATTACACAGACTAGAAAATAAGTCATTTGATATCTATAGAATACAGCTTGTTAAAGACTTGTTCCTAATACAGTGTTATACAGGACTTAGTTTTGCCGACTTAGATGGATTAAATGGAGGCAATGTGACTACTGGTATTGATGGAAACTTATGGATTATTAAAAACCGTCTAAAGACAGACGTAAGATCTGCTATACCACTACTTCCTAAGGCTTTAGAATTAATAGTAAAATACAACCCTGATTTCAGGGTAGCTATAGATAAGCAGCTTTTACCTATGTATAATATACAACGGTATAATGCATACTTAAAAGAAATAGCAGACCTATGTGGTATTACTAAAGTACTAAGTAGTCACGCTGGTAGAAGAACATTTGCTAGTACTGTAGCTCTTAGTAATGGAATAAGTATTGAAAGTATATCCCAGATGTTGGGTCATACTTCTACAAAAATTACACACCAGTACGCTAGAGTTAATGATATGAAGGTTGCAGCGGAAATGGAGAAGATTAAAAGCAACTTTTAGTTACTTCTTCCTAAACCTTAAAAAGTTAATTAAGTACTCCCAAGCAGTTTCTTTGACAGTTATTTTAAATTCAGGCTCAACTTTATCTAGCAGAAACTTCTGGTATTTAGTGACGTAATTAAGGTAAGCTTCATTAACTATTTTTTCAGTTAGATCATTTGCTATGTTTAAACCTAGTTCATTTACAGATTCAATAAACTGATTTATAGGTGCTCTGTATTTATTTTCTATAGGTTCGTCATAGCCATCTTCTGTAAAAGCATCAATGATATTTTGCCAGTTAATGGGACCTATGGGTTGTCTTTTCATACATTTATTTCTTAGTAAATAATATCTTCTTCATGGCATACATTATATCTATCCAGAGGTTCCATAGTCCCAGGTTTACATTCTAGTTTCTTAATTTGTGTTTTACATTTTGTACATATGACATATACGTATCCTTCAATGTATACAAAAACTCTGCTATACGATGGTTTAGGTTCTTCAAAAACCCAAATTGGATCTACATGCCAACCATTAGGGATAATTTTAGAGAACTTTTGTCTATGCCATCTTGTATAGAAAGAATGAGGGTAGTTTTCACAATCTTCCGTGTCTGAATATTGGTACATCTTTAATAAAGACAATCTTTTGCCCTTAAATATCTGGGACCACTCTATAAATGTTTCTGGACCTAAGTCTTTTTTTCTCCAAAATAGAAATGGGATAAAGAAAAACTGCAGTAGATGCAGTGTTTTAATAATTATGAGCCCTGCTGCTAATGTAAAAAAATAGGGGTACCAAAAGTAGACTATGAACTTGCCTAAATATATAGCAGATATAAGTATGAATGATATAGCTGCTAAAGCGTTCATTAAACCCCATAGACCCAATCTATTCTTTCTTTTAAAAAAATAGTCAATTAAAAGGTATAGTATTGATATGATCCAGGGTGCAAGCATTAATTTTTTTTTCTGACTATGAATTTTCTTTTTTGACTATTCAGACTTTTTTTAAGAAAATCATCTTCTATACTTTGAAATTTTTTATTATAAATATAATTAATATATTTAGTTATATTAATCAGTTATGAAAATAAAAACATTGATAATTATAATTATTATTTATACTCTATTTTTACTGTATCTAGGTCTTTGGTCAGAACTTGCCAGTAGAATAAAGTTTAATCAATGGGATATTATTGGTGCTAGAGGTAGAGTTACAAACCACAACCTTTATTCAAACTTTTATATTCTAGGTATAGTATTAATTGCAGCTTTATTTTATTTCAAAAAACTTATTAAGAGTAATAATAAACAATAGTTAGCATGGGGTATCATCTTTTATATGCTAAATGGGGGAGAAGATGGTTACTATTTAATGTTAGCTTCTAATGCACAGAATTATTTAAATAGCTCTTTATATTTTTTTGCAATCTTTTCATTTATACTACCAAGAACTATTTCAGGTTCATAAATACAAGTAGTTTGATTAAACTCAAAACGTAAGATAAAATTGGGAACAGTAGGATTATTTTTAATTTCAAATGTAATTTTAACTGTATTTAAAGGTGTTTCTGTAAGAGTGAAAATTGTTTCACCACCATAATTTTTCACTCCTAATGCCAAGTAGTTGGGTTTTATTATAAATATTTCACTCTGTGGGTGTCCACTCAGCATTTTTTCTACAATAGCAAAATATTTTTTTGTTAGCGGAGGTGTACTATTGTCTATAGTTTTCCCTCCAATGAGATAAAGTGAGACTAAAATTAAAATAATTATAAGTAGAATTATTGCTAAAATCATATACTTTTTAATTTTTATAATATAAATATAAATAGTTTATATTAGATATTAATGCACTTGTCCAACATAAATTATATAATGAAATAATCGGACGGACACCATAAGTATTAATTATAGCTATTTAATACACAGTATACTTGACTGTTTTTATATATTGAAATTTATATATCTACTAGATAAGTTGGGTATATACAGCCATTTTCTCAGATCGTAATTAAACAGAAAAGGAGAGCTATACTCTCCCTTGTCCGTCCAACACTTTCCTAGTAAATCTTTACTTGGACAGTTTACTTTTGGCTTTCACTGCTACCTAGCTGATTGTCTTTATACTTTTTAATATGGTCACTAATTGATGATTTTGAAATAGTTATACCTTCTTTTTTAAGGGTAGCTTCAATAGTTCTACTACTCATTTTTTGATTATGCAGTTCAATTATCTTTTTTAATAGATCAAATTTATCATTTTCATTTTGTGTAGTAAACCGTCTTTCATAAATTAAATCTGTATTTAAATTTAGCCTTATCTGTTGTTTTTTAATTTTTTCAGGTACATAGTTGCCTTTAGTAATCTTTAAAATTCTGCAGTCTACATCTTCACTATCTTTTCTTAATTCTAGCACTGATCTCATTGAAGCTTCTATAGCTTGTGATCCCAATACATTTTGTTTACTATGTATTCCGGTTACCTCTCCGCGCTTGGATACATGATGTACAAACAGAAAGGTAGTGTTATATTTTTCAGCAATTCTTTTATAAGGTTTCAAAAACCCCCTAATTGCTACAGAGCTATTAAGCTCTCCAGTAAATACGTCTGTAAGAACATCTATTACTACTAAGTCAGTTGGGTTGTGCTTTATTTCTTCATCAAGAATCTTAATTAAGTCTAAGGGGCTATCTCCAAAGTTTGTAATTACAAGCATATTATCTTTTATACTTTCAAGCTCGGCTGAGTCTAATGGATATTTTTCTATCTTATTTTTCCAATCATAATCCATGTCTTCAGTAGAAACATAAATTACACGTCCAAATTTAGAAAATGCCTTTAAACCAATAAATTCATTTTTCTTAAGTACTGCATTTACAGCAAGTTGTCTACAAAAGATTGATTTACCTACATCTGACGGAGCAACTAACAATCCTAGTTGACCAGATGGTAATAGGTTTTCTACAAGCCAAGACTCAGGTTTTTCTTCTAAAGCAAGAATTTGCTTCATAGTCTTAATACATTTGTTTCTTACATAAGTAGCTTTTTCAATGGGAGCTACATTTTTTTTTCTGTTTATCATTGTTAAAATGTTTCCAGAATGTTATCAAAGAGTAATCCTGATTCTATATGCCAAACTACTTATCAACATAGATAATTTTATTAGACGTAATTACTTAGATTATGTGGAAATCTAAAAATAGTTACTTGTAATATTGACCGTGACAATATGACTGATAAAGATTTTTTATGTCATAATTGATAGAAAAAATGAACGTTTATATCTAATAATTATTTCAGCAATTACAGCTAAAGTATTAGTTCAAATTCTATAACTTTTGTTAACTTTATAACAGTTCTTTTCTATGGGTAACAAAATTCCAACAATAGTTAACAGATTAGCTACCTGTCAGGGGTAATAAAAAAGCTTGCAAACATCACTGCTTACAAGCTTTTCTAATATACAGTCCTTTCAACGTGGGCCCACCAGGGCATGATCCTGGGACCCCCTGATTATGAGGGTTTAAAGTGTTATTCTATACCTTTTCTTTTATTGATAATCAATAGCATACAAGATTGAAATAGATTTATATTTCTCATATTTCACCTCTTTTAACTCATTTTTCGTGAAAACTTGGCCGGGAACTTGGCCGGGGTTTTTCTTATGTAAAATATTAATATTATTTTTAATTCATTAATGCCGTTATTATGAAATCAACAATCAGTTTATTAGGAAAGTTATTCAGCTTTTTTTTACTAATTATATTTTTTTATAGTTGTAACAGTAATGAACATAAAATAAGTGATTTAAAAAAATATTCTGAATATAATGACTTAGAAAAAATGAATTTAAAAGGTGATGTAATTGGTATTGAAGATTATACAGAAGAATTAATTTCTTTTAATGACTTCGGATTCATTGAGAAAAGTATTTCTCACGGGAGTGATGATGATTATATGTTAAGGGATTATTTATATGTAAAAAATATCTTAACATCTATTTTTACTTATAGTTCATCAATTAATTTATGGTCAAGAGATGATTATACTTATGATGCAAAAGGTAGTTTAATTAATGAAATAAATAATTCTAAATTTGGCAAACAAGTCATTGACTATAAAAATAATGCAAATGGATTTCCAACTGAATATGTTCAAAAAACATTTTTAAGTAAAACAAAAACTATTAAATATTGGACAAATTCTATTCTTGATTCCAGTTATGGTTTTTCAACAAATGGAAGAAATTCTAATATTGAGTATTTCACAAATGGCAGAATTAGTAAAAGAATAGTATTTGATGAAGATGGAAAAATTGATAAAAAATATACACAAGAGACAGTATATGTTTTAGATAGCAACTCTAACGATGTAAAACAAATTTTTACTAATTTATTAGGAGAAGTTGATTCTATTGAGCGTAAGATTTTTTATAAAAATTCAAATTTTAAATCCAATTTTATTAAAAAGTATATTGCCTTGCAAAGTAAAGTATACAATTTAACTTTTAATGATAATATTGAAAGGAGTTCTGATAATTATAATGAAGAAAGAAGGATGGGGAAGGTTATGAAAATCAAATCGCAGAAAGAGTAAATGGCATACTAAAAACAGAGTTTAAACTACACCAAGTATTTAAATCCAGAACAGATGCAATATTAGCTGTAAAAAGAAGCATCAATGCATATAATAATCTGCGCCCTCATATGAGTTGTGGTTATATGACACCAGTAGTGGCTCATATAACAAATGAACCACTTATTAAAAAATGGCGGAATAGCAGAAAAAGGAATCTAAAGTTAAAAGAACAAACTGCTTTTCATCAGCACAAAGAGATAAACTTACCTTTATAAAAAATAGCTTATTTTAGACTAAATATCATTTTAAAAAAGCACTCTAAAAACTGTAAAGTAAAACACGTACGATACCCTGTGTAAGGTTTTTTCAGGACGAGACATATAACATTTCTATCAAAAAAATATAAATAAAGTACAATGCGATTAAATTCAAAAGGCTTTAAAAAAGCAACCTATTTTAGCTTGTCACTTTTTTTAAACATCATCATATTCTCAGAAGGGCATTCACAAAAACTATCAGATTTTATTTTTGAGAAATACTCAATTAAAAATGGAATTTCTCAAAGCTCCGTTAATTGCTTATACCAAGATAAATTAGGTTATATATGGGTTGGAACCCAAGCAGGTTTAGACCGTTTTGACGGTTATCGTTTTAAGCAATATAGCCACGATTTAAAAAATAAACTTTCAATACCCGCTGGCTGGATAATTGAAATTAAAGAAGATGATAAAGGAAATATTTGGGCAAGCTCCTCTTTTGGACAAATTGCATATCTAAATCGAATTAACGATCATTGGGAAAATATTTCAATTTATGTACGAGATACTTTGTTAAAATCTAATAAAACCCTACCCAATGTTTTTGGACAAGGTGCGAGTATTGTTGTAGATAATAAAACAAATAGTTTATGGATTGGCACTAAGGGAACAGGATTATTAAACTATGATATTGCCACTAAAAAGTTTAAGCAATATTTGGTGCATCCTGAAAGCATTATCAAATATGGAAAACAGGAAGTGATTAACCGTGTATTATCCTTAACAAATTCTAAACTATTAGTATCAACCGATATAGGGTTGCAATATTTTGATGCGCAAAGACATGTATTTACAAAAATATTTAATTCTACAGATTCAATATTCATTACCCAAGTTAATGATGTAAAAATAAATGGAGACAACATTTATGCTGCTACAAAATATGGTGCATTTATCTATAATACCATAACAAAACAATCAACAATATTTAAAAATGATCCAACTAATTCAAATACCATTTCATCTGATTTGATTAGAAATATACAATTTAGCAAAAGCAGTAATTTTATATGGCTTAACATTTACAACAAAGGCATAGATGTAATTAATTTGAGTAACAATAAAATTATTCATATTAATAATACTAATGCTCTTGCTTATGGCATAGAAACTGATAATTATTCAAACATTTTAGAAGATAAGGAAAATAATATTTGGTTAGGCACTACTGGGATTCTTAAATACGACCCTAATAAACGAAAGTTTGGTTTGATTGCTAAGAATTTTCCTACCGATTTTAATTTAGGATTCTCATTTGTTTGGGGAACATTTGTTGATAGCAAAGAACATATTTGGCTTGGAGAATATGCTGCTCGTAGGGGTATAATGGAAATTGATCGAACAAAAAAAATAAAAACCCGTTACCTAGAAGATACTAGCCTACCATATATTAGAGTTTGGAAGTTTAATGAAGATGCAAAAGGTAATTTGTTTGCTTTTTGTACTTCCACCAATGGTACCATTTTTTATAAAAAAACAAATGGTACAAGTAATTTTATAAAACTAGGATTTGTAAAAGACAAAACGAATATCAATGATAATAGCACTTTAGGAGTTAGTTTTTTAAACAACAAAAATGAGCTTATTTATACTGGGCCAAAACCAGTGATATTAAGCACAAGTAATGGAGATACTTCATATAAACTCCTTCCACTTCCTGCAAATTTAAAAAATGGAATTATTCTAACAAGGCGCAAATCAGCTAATGAAATTTATGTACTAAATGATGATGGTATTTTTATTTGGGATGAAATAAATAACATTGCAAAGCCACTAACAAAAAATATTTCTTTTTCCCTTAATCAAGATCTATTAATGAGTATGGAAATTGTAAATGATCAATTTGCTTTTATTTCAACCTATGGAAATGGATTAATTAAAGTTGATTTTGAAAAAAACACCAAACAATTTCTAACCTTAGCAGAAGGTATTCCAAGTTTATTTTTATATGATATTTATCACGACAAGAGTAATAACCTCTGGATAAGTTCAAATTTTGGCATCATTCGATACAATCCTTTTAAAAACAACTTTAGAAGTTTTGGCCCTTCAGAAGGAGTACAAGATTATGAGTTTAATAGATTTACTTCATTCCAAACAAACAAGGGAGAAATCCTTTTTGGAGGAATGTTGGGTTTAAATTATTTCTTTCCAGATTCTATAAAAGATAATACTAAACCTCCGGTAGTAATCATTCAAAAGTTTTCGAAAAAAGATACCACTTTACTAGTAGAATCAATAAATCCTGTTGGAGACTTTACTGTCAACTACAATGAGAATAGTTTATCATTTGATTTTTTAGCTTTTAATTTTAGAGATGCTGAGCACAACCAATATGCATATAAAATGGAAGGTTATGATGAAGATTGGATTTATTCAGGATCTAGGCGTTTTGCGAGTTATACCAATTTACGCGAAGGAACTTACACCTTTAGGGTAAAAGCGGCAAACAATGATGGTGTTTGGAATGAAGAGGGCGCAAGAATGGTGATACATATTTTACCACCCCCTTGGAGAACTTGGTGGGCCTACTTATTGTATATTTTAATTTCTGGAAGTTTTATTTATCTTTTTTCAAAATATAGAGCAAGACTACAAATTAAGCAACTAGAAAATGAACGTAAAAGTTCTGAATTAGCAGCAGCAAAGGATTTACAAGAAAGGTTATTGCCTAAAACATTACCGGCAATCAAAAACTTAGACATTGCAGGTTATCTAAGAACTTCTACCGAAGTGGGTGGCGATTATTACGACTTTTTTGAACAAGCAGATGGCTCTTTATATGCCATTTGTGGAGATGCTACTGGGCATGGTACGCCATCGGGTATGTTGGTGTCCATTACAAAAGCTGGCCTTATTGGTCTCCCGCAAATGAGCCCTAAAGACATGTTGCATGAATTAAACCGGGTAGTTAAAAAAGTAGATTTAGGCATATTAAGAATGAGCTTAAATATTGCGTTGATCAAGGAAAACCAATTGACATTAAGTTCTGCTGGAATGCCTCCTTACTTTTTATATAGAGCAAGCAGTAGTATCACAGAAGAAATACAATTGTCAGGAATTCCCTTAGGTAGTTTTAATAATGTAACCTATGATCAAACAAGCACTTCCTTTAATACTGGAGATATTTTGGTAATTATTACAGATGGCTTACCCGAAGCGCCAAACGTAAATGGAGAAATATTTGATTATTTAAAACTTCAAAATTTAATCAATAATTATGGACATGAAAGCGCACAAGGGGTAATTGATAAACTAATGCTAGAAGCTGATAGTTGGTTGGCGGGTACGCATAATCCGGATGATATTACGCTTGTAGTAATAAAACATATATAAGTATTAAAAAAATAATAGTTGTAAACTGTTTATCATGTTTACTGCCCCCAAAAGTGAAACACTTATTGGGGGCAGTAAATTAATTGAGACCACTTTTAAAATTCCAGAGAAAAGTATAGAGACTATTTTTTTTGAGATGCAGCAGCTATTTCTAATTTATAAGTCGTAGGATCGAAAATTTTAGTCATAGTTGCAATTTTATCACCATCCCATTTATAAACTATATAAACAGGTGCAGTAATTTTAGTTTTAGTAATATTGCCAGTCCCAGTCCAAGTAGTCCAACAAGAAGAATATACACTGCCATTTTTGAATACTACAGTTTTAATATTATCTGTTGTTAACTTAATATTGCTAAATAATTTATGGTCCATACTTAGTCCATTAATCACTGCTTTTAAGCCAACAAAATGTGGTTTTAATTCTCCATTTTCAACATAATCTGAAATAGCATCATACAGTTTCACACTATCCGAAAAAGAATATGAATTATTTGTATCATTATTCATATAAGCCTCAAACCCTTTTTTTAGTGCTATAGATTTAGCATCTACTGAGGTTACTGTACCAGCACCATCATCCATTACATCTGTAGTAGCTGTTTTTGTTTCTTGATTTGTACAAGCAAGCATAGCTACTGATACAATTAAACTAAATAATAATTTTTTCATGTACATGTTTTTAGAAATAGATTATAGTCCATTTCAATGATTAAATAAGTGTTGAGGAATGATAGTGATTACAAGAATTGTAAATAGGGTTGCTGCGTTAGAATTGCAACAGATTTAGTGATTTACTTGCCTAAAGTAAGTAAAATATTGGATAGTAAATAGATTCTCAAACTCTTCACGGGTTAACTTTATGCTATATTTAGATTAAATAGCTGAATTCAATTAATGACTAATACGCGTTCTTTACAATTACAATTGATAATTATAATTTAAGCATATGACTAAGTTTTTTGCATTGTTTGGCACCGCCATTATATTTTCTCTAGTTGCTTCTGCACAAAAAACTCCTTCTTTAGAAAGATTAAAAACTAATGCTGCAGTAAAACACGATGAATCAACCCGTATTGTAACTGATAAAGCATTGATAAACCCTGCAGGCGCAGCTATAGAACAAACTTTGTTTGGTAGTAAAACAGCGCCTGTATTAATAGCCAGCTTTGATGGCTTGGGAGAAAGTTTTATAGGACCGCAAGGAACTGCTACGCTTCGTAATCCATCCGATAATTCATTGGCCGTAGGACTTGATCATATTGTGCAGATTGTAAATGCTAGAATGGCTATATTTTCTAAGAAAGGAAAAACTTTTACCGAATCAGGACGTCCACTCTACGGTCCTGTTGAAACACGTAATGTATTTCGTGGTTTTGGTGGTCCTTGTGAAAACATGAACAATGGCGATGCAGTGGTTCGTTACGATCAGTTGGCTAACAGGTGGCTGATTGTGATGCCTACTTTTAGAAAAGGAATTTCTAGAAATATTGATACTGCTACTAAACAAAGAGTACCTCAAACTCAACCTGGTATAGCTGTTCAACTACTTCAGCCACCACTTACTAAAGAAATCCCACCGGTGAATAGTCAACGACCAACAGCGCCAAGACAACCAGCGGAAGGAACATTTTGTATGTGTTATGCTATTAGTACTTCCCCTGATCCTATGGGTTCGTATTATCGATACGAGTTTGAACGCAACCTATTTCCTGATTATCCAAGACCAACTGTATGGACTGACGGATACTACACTACTTCAAGCACAGGAGACGACGTAATTGAAAAACATGCCTATGTAGTTGATCGAAATAAAATGTTGAAAGGGCTGGATGCAAAAGAGCAGTCGTTCATTATTAAGGATGTGAATTTTATTATCAATGCAGACTTAGATGGTCAGCAATTACCCCCTGTTGGGGCGCCTAGCGTAATGATGGCAACCGGTGGAAGCCAATTAAAAAACGTATTGGAAGACGATGGAATTTCTATGTGGAATTACCATGTAGACTGGAATAATTTTTCGAATACAAGAATTGAAGGGCCAATTAAAATTCCGGTAGCTCCTTACCATTATTTAGGGGGAGGACAACTGACAAAAGCGGTACCTCAACCAGGAACAGATCAATATTTAGATGCACAAGGTGATAAACTAATGGCTCGGTTGGTTTATAGAAAAATTGGGAATCGGGAATCGATAGTTGGCGTACATTCTGTTAGCACTGCTGCAGGTGGAGGCGGCGTTAGATGGTATGAGTTTTTGGTAAATAAAGATCGCACTGTTAAATTATACCAACAAGGAACCTATGCCCCAGATAGTAATTTTAGATGGATGGCTAGCGCCGCAATAGATAAAAAAGGAAATATTGGTATTGGATATTCGTTTGGAGGAAAAAATGATTTTCCTGGACAAAGATTTGCGGGCCGCCATTTTGGTGACCCCTTGGGTAAACTAACGTTAAAAGAAGTAATACTTGTAAATGGAGAAGCTTCGCAAACCAATACACTTAGATGGGAAGATTATACCCAAACAGCGATTGATCCTAGTGATGATGAAACGATTTGGTATGTAGGAGATTATTTAAAAAAAGGTGCCAAGAATTATTCATCAAAAATTGGTGCATTTAAGTTGGGAAAAAAATAATACCTATCAACAATCATGCATAATAATATCTCTATTGCAAAAATTTTGCACAGCTATTAATGGAGACTAAATCATTCTCCAATTTGATGGATGCTATTTTGTATAAGCCCTTTAATGGGTTGTCCATTTTCATCCATAAATTGAAAATTAATTTCCATAATTCTTGTAGGCTTTATACCTGTTATAGTGAGGAATAATTCTTTTTTATCTTTGCTTAGTGTTGCGCTAGTAACTGAAAGCGTTTGGGTATTGTAATGATCTGATCCATATTTTCTGGCTCTTTTTAAATCCCAGGTTTGTACTTGGAAAGATTTTATATTCTCAACATCCTTACTATTTAATTCGTGAGAGAACCTAATTTTTATTCCATTCGATTGAACATGCAGTCCTAGCGGAATAGTTGCTTTTTCTCCATTGTACCTAATTCTATAAAAACCACCTAATTCAGGCTGTATAGAACCCCAAGCCGATAAACCAACTGCATACAATTGACCATCCGCCGAATTAAAACGTCCACGCATAACACCCGTAGAAAAAGCGGGAATAGGTAATTCAAAAACGCCTCCTTGTATTTGATTGCCAATTTTTTCAAAAGGAACCACAAATACTTTTCCATAACCATAAGAAAAACTAAGTAAGCTTCTATTGAGCGGGCCCCATGCTTTGCTATCTACCCAAAGTAATTCAGAAGGCGAACGATCAATGTCTTTTTCAATCCAAGTTAAAGGTTGTTCCATGGCATTGTCTGCACTATCTTTTGATGCATTGTAGGCAAACATATTTCCATAAAATTTATTCCCTGGTTGAACCCAGTTAATTCGATTCATGGGTGTCCAATGGCCTTCTTGATCTGTTACAATGAAACTGCCGTCTGGATTAATACAAACCCCATTCGCGGCCCTAAATCCATGTGCTATGATGGTTGTGCTTTGCCCATCCTTACTAACTTTCAACAAAGTACCATGTTGCGGCACCAATGAACGTCTTGCATGTCTTGCACTTTTAGCATAATAAAAATTTCCTTCTTTATCTGTTTGTAAACCCATTGCAAATTCATGAAAATGATTGGTTACTTGATGGTCACTATTAAAGCTTTCATAAAAATCAATTTCACCATCAGCATTTAAATCATGCAATTTTACAAGTTGGTCACGACAAGTCACAAATATTTTTTTGTCTACTATTTTAATACCTAGTGGTTGAAACAATCCAGATGCAAGTCGCTTCCAAGTTAATATCCCTGAACTTTGAAGAATGCCTTCTACCAACCAAACATCTCCATCGGTTGAACAAATAACTGCTTTATTTTTATCCTCTAAAAAATCAATACCACTTAATCGCATTTGATTTTTCCAAGGGCTTTTGTAGGGCAGTTCCATTCTGTCTACTTTAAACGCACCCTTTTGTTCGCCCTTAATAATATTTGTTGTTAATGTTTGTGCAAATTGCGGAGCGCCACCTTTGGTATAAGCTAAAAGATTTTCGGGTTTATTGGTATTTTTTGAAATCAATTCAAAGTTTTTCACTTTAGCATTGGCTATTAATATTTTTACACTCACCGATTTGTTGGCAGGAATATTTAAAATAAAAAATCCATTTTCTTTTTTGAGTTGCGCTTCATCACTCACTATTGCAACAGCGGTTTGGATTGGTGCAACCCTCATTTTTAAAGGCGTGGAAGCAGCGCTCATATTTAAAGTGCGTGTAAAAACAGGCATATCAGAAGTTCCTTCCATTCCTAATTTTTCTAAAACATTCGAATTGCCAACGGTATAGGAAATAATAACTTGGTCTTTATAATGATACAAGCCTTTGTATTGGGTCCATGTTCTAGCCAGGGGACCAAATTTTCTTTTATCAACTGCTTGAAAACGTTTGTCAGCAAAGGATCCATTGAGTGGATTGGCCCAGCTTGGTTCTACCGGTGTTGAAAAATGAAGATCCCCAATAGTTCTTGGAGAAATATTATGTTGTCCATTAAGAAGGATGCCTTGCCAATCAATAAAACCTTTTCCAGTCCAAGCACCAGCAACACGCATTAAGTCATGATCAAAAATCATCCATGCTTTACCAGCTGCCACACCACCGGTTCCTGTATCTACTCTAACAGCAATTCCTTTGTATGCGAAATTGGCATCTACTAAATTTTCATCAGGTAAGGGAGCAGGGCCACCAGATATTTCTCTGGGTTTTGCATTGGCATCTACCAACTCGTAAGTGTTGATTAAAAAATTACCATAGTCCATTTCTAGCCAACCCTCTTTATGTATAGAACTAGGTCCTTTGGATTTTCCTTTTGGAAGACTCGCTAAATAATTAGAGTCTATTTTGAAGTACGCATCTTTATTTTGTTTGGCTACAAATTCTTCGCGGATGTAATGAATGACATTGTATTTATCAACGGGTGTTAAATTTATTTGCGCAGGCATCGCACCATAGCCCCTGGTTAAAGTCTGATAAATGGAGTAGGGATCTTTTCCTACTTTAAATGCATCTTTCCAATATTTGAATGCGGTAGGAAGAGAACCTTCTTTCAAAGGAGTGCCATGGCAATTGATACAATTTCTTGTATAGATTTTTTTTCCATCCATGTAGGCTTCCTCCTGATTTCTTTGGATGGTATTTAAAATCCCTTTATGATCAATATCTTTTTCATAAGCAGGTAGCATCGTTTCATCCATAGTGAAATTCACTTTAGGAGGGGTATACACATTTTGATTGTTGCATGCCGAAAGTAACAGCATCATTACAATAAAAAGGATATTATTATTTTTTAACATAGCAGATGTTTTTTAAAGCAAATCGATACTAGATGTAAATTCCTATCAATGAATATACTGATTTTAATCCTAGAACCAATACCAAGAGAGGGCCTTCATTAATTATTTTGTTGATAGGCTTACATATAAAAATCCTTTATATTTGATTAGCACCTTTTAACACCATAAAAAATAAGGGATGGAATACCGCAAACTAGGTAAGACAAATGAACTAGTCTCCGTTTTAGGATTTGGAGCTTCCCCACTTGGAAATGTTTTTGATATTTGCGAAGAGCAAGAAGGCATTAATACAGTTCATCATGCAATAAATCACGGCGTTAACTTTTTTGATGTTTCTCCTTTTTATGGAATTACGCTAGCCGAAACTAGATTGGGTAAGGCTTTGTTAGGAAAACGCAAGGATGTTTTTTTAGCTACAAAGTGTGGCCGTTATGATTTACGTGCTTTTGATTTTTCTGCAAAGCGTATTATGGCAAGTATTGATGAATCGCTGCAAAGATTACAAACCGACTACGTAGATTTATTTCAATTACACGATATTGAATTTGTAACTAAAGAGCAGATTTTAAATGAGGCGATGCCAGCGATAGAAAAAATAAAAGCATCGGGAAAGGCCAGATTCATTGGTATTTCGGGGTTGCCGGTTCGTTACTTAGCAACCATAGCAAAGGAAGTAGAATTGGATACGGTTTTATCTTGGGCACATTATAATTTACTTGAAGACGAAATAAATAATGAATTAGTGCCTCTGTCAAAAGAAAAAGGATTTGGATTGATGAATGCTGCGCCTTTGCTGCAAAGAATTTTATCGGATGCTACAGTACCTGAATGGCACAATGCACCTAAGGAGATGATTGCCGTGCAACCTGCTTTATTAAACATTTGTAAAAAATATGGCGTTCGTTTAAGTGATGTAGCGATGCGCTTTGCTATGAATCACCCAAACATTGCCACTACCATTGTTGGCATGAATTCTTTAACTAATATTCAACAAAATTTATCTGCAGTAGATTTTAAAATTCCTGCAGGCATTTTAGAAGAAATGGCTGTAGTAATTGCACCCATCAAAAATTTAATGTGGTTTGAGGGCAGACCTGAAAATAATATACCACGTAGCTAAAAATATATGAAAGCATTATTTCTTACGGCCATTGGCCAAACAGCGCTTCGAGAAATTGAAAAACCCAAACCAGGGCCCAATGAGGTATTATTAAAAATTGGGATGGTTGGATTTTGTGGAGGTGATTTAAATGGGTTTAAAGGACTCTTTGAATTACAAGAATATCCAAACATTTTAGGCCATGAAGTTGGAGGAACAATTGAAGAGATGGGAAGTTTAGTACCCACTACATTTAAAATTGGAAATAAGGTTACTGTTTACCCTTATTTAAATTGTGGAAAATGTATTTCCTGCAGAAAGGGTCGAAGGAATGCTTGTCAAGACAATAAAACAATGGGGGTAAGACGACCAGGTGCTATGACGCGTTACATTGCTATATCTTGGCAAGATTTATTTGTTTCCTCTCAACTTTCTTTGAAAGAATTGGCATTGGTAGAGCCTTTAACAGTAGGGTTTCATGCTTCGGCAAGAGGCAGAGTAAGTAGCCAAGACCGAGTGGCTGTAATAGGTTGTGGCATTGTAGGAATGGGCGCCATAGCATCAGCAGTAAACAGCGGCGCTGAAGTGATTGCAATTGACATTGATGAAACGAAATTGGAGATTGCAAAAAAAATTGGGGTAGCACATACTATTAATACAAGTAATGAAAATTTACATGATGCATTGATGCGCATTACAAATAATGATGGGCCTGATGTTATTATTGAAGCAGTCGGAAATGCAATTACTTATCGAGCGGCAGTAGATGAAGTGGCGTATACTGGTAGAGTAGTATGTATTGGTTATGCAAAATCTGCAGTGGAATTTAACACAGGCATTTTTGTTCGGAAAGAAATTGAAATTTTAGGATCTAGAAATTGTACAGACGAATTTCCCAAAGTGATTGCTTATTTAGAAGCAGGTAAATTTCCTGTAGAGGAAGTGATTTCAAAAGTAGTGTCACTTAATGATGCAGGAGCAGCATTAGCAGATTGGGCAGTAAATCCAAAGGGGATAACAAAAATCATGGTTGATTTTAATTTATAATTATGATAAAATCTTGTGCAACAATAGCTTTGGTTCCGACAATAAAATCTGGTCCATGGATTTATTGGAATGATTTAGAACAAAGTATGGCACATGCTTCTTCGTTGGGATTTGATGCAGTAGAATTATTTACCGCTTCTTCGGATGAATTAGATGTAGCAACTACAAAAACATTGTTAGAAAAATACCAACTTCAATTAGCTGCCGTAGGAACCGGTGCTGGCAAAGTGTTGCATGGTTTAACATTAACAGATGTAGATGAGGCGGTAAGAAAAAAAGCAATTTTTTTTATAGAAAATATGATTTCTTTTGGTGCTTCTTTTAATGCCCCAGCCATTATTGGATCAATGCAAGGAAATGTGCCTGTTGGATTTGATCGTGAACAATCTTTGCAATGGCTTGCTGAAGGATTAAACTATCTAGGAAAGCATGCTGCTTCTTTAGGAGTCCCATTAATTTACGAGCCGTTAAACAGGTATGAAACTAATTTAATAAATACCCTTTCTGACGGCGCTCAATTTTTAAAGACAAATCAAATTAACCACGTAGGTTTATTGGCCGATTTGTTTCATATGAATATTGAGGAAGTGGATATAGCAGCGAGTATTCGAGCTCACGCAGATTTTATTTTGCATGTGCATTTTGCAGACAGCAATCGACGTCCTGCGGGGAATGGGCATACCAACTTTAATGAAATAGCCAAAGCCTTACAGGAAATAAATTACCAAGCTTATGTTTCTGCAGAGGCATTTCCTTGGCCAAGCCCGCAAGAAGCGGCATCAAAGACCATTGATTCTTTTAAACAACTTTTTAAAAATTAAATTATGCAAAAATTTTGCTTGGCTTTAGATTTAATTGATGATTCTGAATCCATTAAAAAATATGAATACCATCATGCCAAGGGCAATGCATGGCCCGAAGTAACGCAGCACGACATTGATGCGGGTATTTTAAATATAGAAATATTTAGAACAGGTAATCGACTATTTATGATTTTAGAAACAGTAGACGAATTTACCTTCGAAAAGAAATCCGCTCTTGATTCAGCCAATCCTAAAATTGTTGAATGGGAGGAATTCATGTCGAGCTTTCAAAAGCCACTGCCCTGGGCAAAGAAAGGTGAAAAATGGGTTTTGATGGACCGCATTTTTAAGTCGTAATAAAAGCTTTTTTTGATAAGCTATTACAGTTACACTAGCTTTCAATTTTACATTTTTTAATGGATTACTTTATCTGCACAACAACTACTAGCAAATGCATCTGGCTTTGCTTTGAATGCAAATCCCATACCCATTATATATCCCATTGCATCCTTTAATGCATCATTACTTTTGAATTGGACATTTGTATTTATGTCAGCATGCACTTCCATTTCAATGTCATATTCAATAAATAGGTCACAAAGTTCATATGCAATTTCAATACTTTTAGAAACTTCTAATAACAGTCTCTCCTTAATATGTAATTGTTGAGTAGATTTTTCGTTATGAATAAACATGAATCCTCCATTATTTCGTCTTAAAAAAACAATGACGGTTGCAAATTCAGTGAAGTTTTGTTTTACTTGACTATCGGTTCCAATATAAACGGATAGCTTATTGTTATTAGCTATTTCAGATTCAATGGTTGTACGAACCTGATCTTTAATGGGCAAATGAATAGGCTCTCCGTTAAACTTTCTCCAATTCATTCTATAATTTTTTTAAAAAATAAACAATAATTTTAATCCATTTTTAAATTATATGTTAACTAATTTATAACAAATTGAAATTCTCCGTTTTTACATGTTTGGCGTACATTATTAGAAAAGCCTTAATTACGCGGCCTTAATTTTATTTTATATGCTTTGAAATATTTTTCAAAACAGTTTTTTTAATCATTGCAACTACTTCCACTTGAGGATCTACAATTTCTGTAATTTTATATTCTAATGAAGAACCCATTACTTGTGTTGCTTCTTCAATGGTTAAATGGTAATCTTCTTGTAACCAAGCCAGCATTCCCTTTGAAGCAATTTTTAAAGCGTTATCTAGAGTAGCGTCCAAACCAACTGTCATAATATAAATAGCATCTTCAACTCTTGGGTAAGCTAATTTTTTAGCAGGGCTTTTAATAAGTTTAACGGTGAATGCATAATCTAGAGAGGTTTCCAAGGCCATCCAATTAATTTCTCCATCGCCTTGTGCCGCATGGCCATCGCCTAAATACAACAGCCCACCTTTATTATATACGGGCATATAAACGGAGGTATTTTTAGTAATACGTTTAAAATCCATATTACCACCAAAGGGTCCTGCATCTCCGGTTCCAACCTCTTGCCCTTTTGGTGCTGCTAAGCCAACGCAACCTAGAAAAGGATTAATAGAAACCTCAAAGTTTTTTAAATGTGCTGTGGGAGCTTGAAGCTTAGCTTTATTTTTCTTTAAATCTAAATCCCAAACAATTGGCGTTAGATTATTTTTTACCATATCGGTAATAGAAGCGGGCATGCTACGTTCATGAAAGTAGGGTAAGCACAATGCTGTATTTCTACTAAATTTCATATCAGTAAAAGTTACTTGTATAACATCACCTTCTTCAGCACCTTCCACATAAAAAGGTCCTGTTAAAGGATTTTCTGCTTTGCCAATTGAACGTTTCGTTCCATTTTTATCAAAGCCATCACAATCAACGGAGCTAGTATAAATAGTATCTCCAGGTAAAATATTTAATACCGGTTTTGTTTCGGCAGCAAAAAATGAATAATAATTTGAAGGTGTAAAGTTTACTCTTTTACGACTTTGTGCTTCACATACTAAGCAGATGACTGATAAAAATAAAAATGGGATGTATTTCATGTTAAAATTTTATAGTTGAAAATAAGATAATGTTTTCAATTCTTCCCCTTCGCTCTTATTCTTGAAGTTGTGCTGCAAATTCAATATAAATCAGCATATTTTTTAACTCTGTAAAATATTTCATTACTTTTATCAAAAGTATAACCATGAATAAAATTTTGTACACTATTGCGCTGTTTTTGCTAACCTTGAGCAGCGTCCAAGCCCAAAACACCACCGTTTCGGGTAAGGTTAGCGATTCTAAAGGAGCACCCTTAGAAGGTGTTACCATTAAAGAAAAAGGAACCAATAATTCAACCAAAGCAGAGGCGAATGGTGCGTTTAAAATTGTTGTGAAACAAAAAGCAGTACTTCAATTTTCGTCAATAGGATTTGCCACAAAAGAAGTGAGTGCTGCAAATGCTTCTAACGTATTTCTAACCGAATCTGTAGACGCCTTATCTGAAGTAGTTGTTACAGCACTAGGTGTAAAAAGAGAAAAGAAAGCATTGGGTTACTCTATTCAAGAAGTAAAAGGCGAAAACTTAACGATTGCAAAATCGGTTGACGTGAGTTCTTCTTTAGTAGGTAAAGTAGCGGGTGTTCAATTAATTGGATCACCAAGTTCTACTTTTGACAATGCTGATATTATTATTAGAGGAGTAACAGGCCTTGGTTTAGCTGCTCCCATATTTGTAGTGGATGGCACTATTACCAATCAGTCTGCAGTAATAATGGATAATATTGAAAATATTTCTGTTTTAAAAGGACCTGCCGCAACTGCACTTTATGGGCAACGCGCTGCGAATGGTGCGGTTGTAATTTCTACAAAAAAAGGCGCTAGAAAAAAATATACAAGTGTTGATGTAAACCTTGGAACAACATTTGAACAAATCGCATTGTTACCTACATATCAAAATAGCTATGCGGGCGGAAACGCTTCTAGTGCTTCAGTTCCAGGCACCACCTACGATGCACAGGGCGCCCCAATTTTTAAATACAATGCGGCTATTCACCCGGCATCTTGGGCTTCATTTAATGGACAAAAAATGCTTGACTATGGGGTAGATGAAAGTTGGGGACCAAAATTAGATGGTTCTCAATATCGTCCTTATTGGAGCTGGTTTCCTGGAGATGAATTTGGTCAAACAACAGCGCTTGTTTCTCAGCCGAATAACGTAAGGGACTTTTTTAAAACTGGTATCAACGCTAACAATTCAATTGCATTAACCAATGGTTCTGAAAGCCATAATTTTAGATTTTCATATCAAAATCAACAGAGAACTTTAGTGATTCCTAATGCTTCTAGAGACCAACATCAGTTTGGCTTAAATGGTTCTTATGATATTGGATCTCGTTTTACAATTTCTAATGACATCACCTATACAACTTCAAAAACAAAAGGACAGCCTAATGAAGGTTATTTAAATGATGGTACTAATATTACGCAAAACTTTAACCAGTGGTTTCAAAGACAGTTGGATATTAAGCGTATGAGAAAGTATCGTGAAGCAGATGGTTCTTTAAACAGTTGGAATATTGGCAACCCTAATTCTACTGGTAACCTAACAACTTTGTTAACGCCCGCTTATTGGGACAACCCTTACTTTATTGCTTACGAAGACTATAGTACCAATAGAAACAGCAGATTGGTTGGTAACATTGGGTTAAATGCAAAAATTAATAGTCATATTAATGTACAGTCTAACATAAGAATTAATACATATACTAACGAATCAGACCAACGTATGGCTGCTGGTGGTTGTGAGATTAACTCTTATTGGATGTCTCAAAACCAATACCGAGAGTTGAACTACGAAACAAATATGATTTATAAAAATAAATTTGGTGCCTTTTCTGTAGATGGTTTAGTGGGTGGAAACGCTCGTAGTAACTATTACTCTCAGTTCTATATGGCAACAGCGGGTGGCTTAAGTTCTACAGATTATTTTGACATTGCTAGTTCTGTTTCTAGACCTGTTGTTTCTCGTTCTTATGATAAGAAAATTGTAAATAGCCTTTATGGTAAAGCTTCAGTAGGTTGGAAAGACCTGTTGTTTGTTGATGGAACATTAAGAAACGACTGGTCTTCTTCTTTACCAGCTAATGCAAACTCTTACTTATATCCTTCATTAAGTGGTAGTTTTATTTTTACCGAATTACTTAAAACTAGCTGGTTAAGTTATGGTAAATTAAGATTGTCATACGCTTCTGTAGGATCTGATTTAGCTGCACACTCTTTAGACTTGTCTATTTCAAATGGTAGTTTTTATGGATTAAATCCATCAGCTTCCATTGGGGATCAGTTTAGAGGAGGTAATATTAAACCCGCATTAACAAAAGCATACGAAGCAGGTTTTGAATTGAAATTCTTTAAAAAAATTGGTTTAGATGTAACTGTGTATGAGAATAACAATACCGATCAAATTTTAGGTATTTCTGTTGCTCCAGCAAGTGGTTTTTCTAGCGCTCAAATTAATGCCGGAAATATTCAAAGTAGAGGTATTGAAATTTCAATCAATGGTAAGCCTATACAAACAAAAGATTTCACTTGGGAAACAAGTATAAACTTTGCTAAAAACCAAAACAAAGTAGTTGCATTGGCTGAAGGAATTAAAAATTATGTATATTATTCTACCACTACTGGTAACGTAAGTTTAGAACATAGAGTAGGTGGCGATTGGGGGGTGTTTTATGCAAGAACATGGAACCGTAACGCAGAAGGTAAAGTACTTATAGACGCAACTGGTTTGCCAACTTATTCTACCAACCAGGAAATTGGGAATGTACTACCTAAGTTTACAGGCGGTATGTTTAACACGTTTAAATACAAAAATTTTGATTTAGGCATGTCAATGGATTTCCAAAGTGGCGGTTTATTTTCTTGCGTAACTCGTTTTTATGGAACAGGTGCTGGTTTAACAGCAGAAACTGTAGGTGTTAACGATAAAGGAAATGATTGGAGAGATTTTCCAGGTGCTTACACTACAACAGGTGGAAGTGATGGTAAGGGTGGTATTCGTATTCCGGGTGTATTTGCCACTGGTACTGCGCTTGCCGGTCAAGAAAATAACAGATACATTCCTGCAAGATCTTATTTTTACACTTCTTTACAGCGTGACGCAAGCAACTATATTCTAGATGCTTCTTACATTAAATTACGTGAAATAAGATTTGGGTATACTATACCTTCATCTGTATTAAAGAAAGTGTCATTTGTAAAATCTGCTAATTTTGGTGTGATTGTTCAGAACGCTTGGTTGATTTGGGCAAATACAAAGAAATATGGTATCGATCCATCAGAATTAGAGTCATTCTACAGAGAAGGTGGTCAGTTATCTTCTACACGTCAGTATGGTCTTAATCTTCGTGTTTCGTTCTAATTCAAATGAGCTCAACAATAAAACAAATGACAATGAAAAAATTAATTATACTAATTGCAATTATAGCTACGATGCAGAGCTGTAATAAGTTTGGAGATACCAATGTAAATCCAACGCTCTTAACTACTGCATCTACAAAAGCATTATTAACCAACTCTCAGCAGTCTATTAAAGGCCTTGTTTTTGGTACGCGATACGCAAACTTTTATATTCAGCACTTGTCTGAAGGCCCTTATCCTGGTTCTTCTTTGTACAGTGATAAAAACGTAAGTTTTGGTTCTTTTTTTACTGGACCACTTTACAACTTGCAAACTATTATTGATTATAACAATAGTGGTTCTTCAAGCTCTTTTGGTAATGGTTCAAAAAGCAATCAGATTGCTACTGCCAGAATAATGAAAGCTTATTTTTATATGCTTGCTACAAATATCTGGGGTGATTTGCCTTACAGTGATGCGTTAAAAGCAAATAAAAACTATTCACCAAAATATGATTCGCAAAGCGATATTTATACTGCTTTATTCAAAGAACTTTCAGAGTCTGTAGCTCAAATTAATACAGCAGATCAAGGCGTTGTAGGCGATATTTTATTTAACGGAGACATGGCTGCTTGGAAGCGTTTTGCCAATACCATTAGAATGGCGCTGGCTATAAATGTTTCAAAAGCAAATGCAACTCTTGGTAAAACAGAATTTGCAAATGCTTTAGCTGCTGGTGTAATTACCAGCAACGCGCAAAACATTATGTACAAGTTTGTTACTGGCGACCCTAACAATTACAACCCTTGGTATGATAACTACACAGTAAGTAAAAGAGATGATTATGCAATTAGCAAGACAATGACTGATTACATGTCTGTTAAGTCTGATCCTCGTTTAAGCATATATGCCGAAATATTGGCGGGCGGTGTAATTAAAGGTTTGCCTTATGGTATTTTAGCTACGCCTATCACCAATGCTTATAGCAGAATTGGTAGTACACTTAGAGACCAAGGTTCTGCATTACCAATTTTTACCTACGCACAAGTTTTATCTTGGCAAGCAGAAGCTGCTAAGCTTGGTTATGTAACAGGCGGAGATGCCGAGGCAGAAGCAAAGTATTTAGCTTCAATTAAAGCGTCTTGGGAGCAATACGGTGTGTATGATGCAACCAAGTATGCAGCTTATGTTGCCAGTGTTACTTACACAGCAGCAAATGGACAGAAACAAATTGTTACAGAAAGATGGGTGCATACCTATTTAAACAGTTGGGATTCTTGGAATGACTGGAGAAGAACAGGTTTCCCTGTTTTAACTGCAGCACCAACAACAGTTGATTCTAGAGGTATTCCATTTCGTTTAAGTTATTCAACTACTGAACCTTCTTTAAATACTGCCGGATATAATGATGCGATTGCTAGACAAGGCGCAGATGATAACTACACTAAAATGTGGTTGTTCAAATAAAGTTCAATAAACTTTTTAATAGCAAAGAGGCCGCCCAATCAATGGGCGGCCTCTTTGCTTTATTTCCTATAAAAGTGAAACTTAGATAATCTTTATAAATTAGATTTTACTTAGGAATTATCACAATTTGTTGCATGAAATCTTTGTTATCTGGAGAAACCACATACCCTGACCCCCATTTAAATTTATTGACAAATCTGTAATAAATATTGCAAATTCAATATACAATAGAATGTTACATTTGGTCAATAATGTAAATTGTTGCTTGAATAAATCAACTAATATGAAAGGACTATTAATAGCATTGGGGATGATAGTACTCAATTTAACCATGGGTTGCTTTGCACAAGTGAAGGAGCTCAACAACCCCTTTTATTGCTTTGGAAATGTAATGAATCTTCCCAACGCACCTAAAAGTTTTGAGGAACAAGCAGCGTTGGTAAAAAAAATTGGGTATAACGCTATTTCTGGGAGTGGTGAAGTAAATTATTTCGAGTTTCGAAAAGCCCTCGATAACGAAGGATTAAAATTGCCAGAAATTTACATTGAATTAAACATTGACCAAGGGATTGCCATCGGCGAAACAAAACTAAAAAAAATTATCAGGGATGCTAAAGACCGCGACCTGTTAATCACATTACCCATAAACAGTAAATTATATAGGAACAACCATTTGGAAGGCGACTTGAAATTAGTTGAAATACTTACAGAATTGGCAGATTATGCATCTGTCTACCATGTTAAACTTGCTATCTATCCTCATTTTTCAAATTACTGCGAATCCATTGATCATGCTTTGAAAATTACTTCCATGGCTGGCCGTTCCAATATTGGAATAGTTTTTAATCTCTGTCATTTTCTTAAGGTTGAAGGACAGGATCAAATCGAGGAAGCGGTAACCAAGGCCATGCCCTATTTAATGATGGTTTCTATCTGTGGAGCTGATTCTGGCGATACAAAGAATATGGATTGGAATAGGCTGATACAACCCCTTGGTTTTGGAAGTTTTAATACCTACAATTTCGTTAAACTCTTAAAAGATAAGGGCTATAATGGAATATTTGGATTGCAATGTTATAATATTAAAGTAGATGCCCAGGCGGCACTTTTTCAATCACTCAATACCTGGAATAGTTTTAAAAGAAAGTACACCGCTGAAAAGTAAAAGCTATTGTGGTTATACACAGTGGACCTTTCATTTAAAAACTTGAACTTAAGTTATGATGCAAATACGAATCGGACCAAAAGATTTCGTTATATTTATTATTCCCCTAGCGGCCTAGAAGAACTTGAAGCTACATTATATACCATTAGCGTGTTTTAAAAATGCAAATTGGGGTTATAATATAATTTATCATTTATTTTATTTTATTTGATGCCGAGGAACTAAGCGTTACGTTGATTTTTTAATATAAAATAATATGCAATTTATACTTCCTAATAATGATAATACTATTAACTATAAATAAAACTACAATGCTTAAAAACATTCGATTTATCTCAATTTTATTTTTGGGTATTTTTTACTCATTGCCAACTTTCTGTCAACTTTCTAAAGCATTTTCAGATATCAGTTTAACCAACCTAGATGCTTTTCAGCAACCAGGAAAAAATTGGACTATTTCTTCAGATGCGTTGGCAGATTTTACCAAGAAAGGGGACATACAATCCATCAGTGGCACTGGTGCAGTGGTTAATAATATTTCCCCCGGCAACCGCTCACATTTAATTACAAAGCAAAGCTTTGGTGACCTTGCTTTGGAACTTGATTTTATGATGTCTAAAAACTCCAACTCTGGTGTTTACTTACAAGGCCGCTATGAGGTTCAGTTATTTGATAGCTGGACAAAACTTAAACCAAGTTTTGATGATTGCGGCGGTATTTATCAACGCTGGGATGATAGTCGTGGAAAAAATAATGAAGGTTTTGAGGGTATTGCACCTTTAATGAATGTGGCCAAAGCGCCTGGTTTATGGCAACATTTAAAAATAATTTTTCGAGCGCCTAAGTTTGATGCGAAAGGAAATAAAATTTCCAACGCAGTTTTTGAACAGGTCTATTTAAATGGCACTTTAGTTCAAACACAGGTGAGTGTTACTGGACCTACTAGGTCTTCTTTACTCGAAGATGAGCAACCAACCGGCCCCTTGATGCTGCAGGGTGATCATGGAAATATTGCTTTTCGAAATATCCGTTTCGCTACTCCGGAAAAATTCTTTAAAAATGAAACTGCCGTCAACCCTATCATCGTAAATGCAGAAGGAAAACCATACTTACTGCGTAGTTTTTTAAATTACGGAGAAAAAAAACTTACCCATGTTATTTCAGTAGGTAATCCAAACCAGTTAAATTACTCATATGACTTGAAGCAGGGTGCGTTATTCCAAATTTGGCGTGGCGAATTTTTGGATGTAACACAAATGTGGCGTCAAAGAGGAGAACCGCAATTGGCAAAACCTTTGGGAGCCGTGATTGTTTTATCAGATGCACCCGCATTGGCATTACTTGAAAACGCTAATCAAGCCTGGCCAGATTCGGTGGCCTTTGACGATTTTCAAAATAAGGGATACACGTTAGATGCCAATAAATTTCCTTCTTTTGAATATTCATTCAATGGCATTAATGTTACCGATAAAATATCTGCAACGGAACCGACTTCGCTGGTAAGGAAATTAAAAATATCGGACGCTCCAAAAGGTTTATATCTCCGATTGGCTGCAGCTGCTGAAATAGCATCTTTAGGCAATGGGTTATATGCTATTGGGAATAAAAATTATTACATTACTACCCTAGTTGACAGCCAGCAACCAATGATAAGAAAATCAAAATTGGGAAAGGAACTAATAGTTGCTATTCCTGCAGATGCTAGTACCTACTCCTATTCAATCACTTGGTAATATTATTAAAAATGAACCTACTTTTAAAAAATAATCGATCTACTTTACTAATGCAAATTTTTTGCATCCTCATACTTTTGAGTCCATCCATTAGTGAAGCACAAAGCAAATCCAACAAAAGCATTCAAGCGCAAAAAGAGGATAGTTTTTTTATAATAAAAACGTTGCCTATACCAGAAAATGTATCCTTGGAAGTAGGCGGTATGGCATTTTTGCCCAACGATAAACTGGCTGTTTCCACCCGTCGTGGTGAAGTTTGGATTATTTCCAATCCTTACATGAAAAATGGGATGGCCCCCAATTATAAATTGTATGCCCAAGGTTTACATGAAATACTGGGTTTAAATTATATCAAAGGCGATTTGTACCTCACGCAAAGAGCAGAGCTTACCAGACTTCGTGACTTAGATAATGATGGCGAAGCCGATGAATATAAAACAGTTTATTCTTGGCCACTCTCTGGAAATTATCATGAATACGCTTATGGTCCAATTTTGGATAAGGATGGTAAAATGGTGGTCAATTTAAACGTGGCATGGGTGGATCGTGGTGTAAGCTTATCAAAGTGGCATGGATGGATGTTAAAGATTACAGAAGACGGGAAAATGGAGCCATTTGTTACAGGATTACGCTCGCCTGCAGGCTTAAGTACCAATAACAATGGGGATATTTTTTATTCCGAAAACCAGGGTGATTGGGTAGGTTCAGGAAGTATAACACATGCCGAAAAAGGGGACTTCATGGGTAACACAGCTGGGCTGGTATGGGCCGGTTTACCTGGGTCTCCAGTAAAATTACGAACAGAGGATATTCCAGATACACATGAACCAAAATATGAAGTGGCTAAAAGAGTACCTGGGTTAAAAACACCTTCCGTCTGGTTTCCACATACCATACTGGGCGTATCTACCTCTGGTATTTTGAACTATGACGCCAAGGCATCGATGGGACCATTTGAAGGTCAATTATTTGTTGGTGACCAAGGACAGAGTAAAATTATGCGTGTATACCTTGAAAAAATAAAA
>Ga0214919_10002190_pt1 | contig 30999 bp, 33 predicted proteins | sample LL1503_MetaG_FD_177994 | JGI IMG/M metagenome (GOLD analysis project Ga0214919, IMG submission 177994) | Freshwater microbial communities from Lake Lanier, Atlanta, Georgia, United States - LL-1503 | ecosystem: Environmental > Aquatic > Freshwater > Lake | place: USA: Georgia | collected... | reverse complement strand
TATAGTTTATTGTATTTATTGTATAAAAAACATGATATTTTTTATTGTATTTAAATCAATAATTTTAAACTGTAATTATATAAATTATAGTTTATTGTATTTATTGTATAAAAAACATGATAATTTTTATTGTATTCAAATCAATAATTTTAAACTGTAATTATATAAATTATAGTTTATTGTATTTATTGTATAAAAAACATGATAATTTTTATTGTATTCAAATCAATAATTTTAAACTGTAATTATATAAATTATAGTTTATTGTATTTATTGTATAAAAAACATGATATTTTTTATTGTATTTAAATCAATAATTTTAAACTGTAATTATATAAATTATAGTTTATTGTATTTATTGTATAAAAAACATGATAATTTTTATTGTATTCAAATCAATAATTTTAAACTGTAATTATATAAATTATAGTTTATTGTATTTATTGTATAAAAAACATGATATTTTTTATTGTATTTAAATCAATAATTTTAAACTGTAATTATATAAATTATAGTTTATTGTATTTATTGTATAAAAAACATGATAATTTTAACAATAAGTAAAGATAAAAACTTAAAAATAACATAAATTTAATTTTTTTTACACAAATATAAAACGTCAATTTATTGTATTTTTTTCATAATCTTAATTTATATGTAAAAATACAGAAAAGAACCGGAATGAAATGAAGGTTCATATCTCTATATTCCGGAGTTTACGAAGGAAAATACTTAAGGTTCATCGCTATTTTCATTCGTTAACTCCGGAAAATACAGAAAATTTTTATTATAAATGTCTAATCATTCTATTTTGATCATTTTGTCTTTTAATTGTACCTTCTTCAAATTCTTTAGTAAAAATATTATTTTTACCAAATCCAATTGATATTAATATTCTATCTATTTTTCCTAAATTATTTTGTTGCCCTCTATGTGTTATTCGTTGATCAAATATTATAATATCACCTATTTCATTATGAATATACTTAAGTTTATTAGAATCAACATTTATAATGGGTTCTAAATGAGAACCTTCGATTAGACATAAACCATTATTGTCAAAACGATGGTCTTCTAAATATATTAAAAATTTGTATATTTCATGTTTTTCTCCATTAAATTGAGACCAAATATCTGTTTTTTGATAATGTTTATATTGATTATTTAATGTATCTTTGTGCCAGTTAACAATTCTATTTAATCCAATATCATTATGAAAACATAAATGAAAAGGAGAATTAAATATATTTTTCATTATATTATGTATATCATTTAATCGCAATAGTGAAATAAGTGGTTTAAACGAAGAATCTCTTAAAAAATCTGGTTTACTCCCAGTATTATTACCTAAAATTAACATATTTTTTTTAAATTTCATGTTATGAAGTATTATTTTCCTCATTTTTATAATATCAGTTATGTTATAAAATTTTTTTATTACAATATAGCCTTTTTCTTTTAGATTTTCTGTATTTTCATTCGAAAATAGCGATGTTTCTGTATTTTCATTCGAAAATAGCGATGTTTCTGTATTTTCATTCGAAAATAGCGATGTTTCTGTATTTTCATTCGAAAATAGCGATGTTTCTGTATTTTCATTCGAAAATAGCGATGTTTCTGTATTTTCATGATTTTCTTTTAAATATAGTTCTTTATCTTCTAGTAAATTCATTTATTCTATATTTGAAATTTAAAAAAAAACATAAACTTAAGTATATAAAAATTAATTTTATTTATAATTTTTATATTAGTTATAATATATGGATATAAGTCAATCAATATTAAAATATAAAAATATAATAAATATTGTTGAAAATATTATACTAAATAAAAATGATAAAATTGATATGAAAACTTTATATCCAAGTAAAATAGATTGGTATAAATATAATATTAAAATATTAAAAAAAATTATAAAAGAACATAATGATAAATTTAGTTCTTTTATTTTTTATAAAGGAAATGGTTATAGAAATATCAATAAAATTTTAATAAATGAATCATTTCCGTTTATATATTTATATAATAAGTATGATATTAATACGAAAGAAATGTTTAATAAAACTATTATTAATACAGAACCTATTTACATATTTCCACAAGATATAAAAAAAATATCAGAATATAAACAAAATAGTATACTAAAATCTATTGAAAACATAGATTATATATTTAATAAATATTATAATTATATAAAATTATCAGAATGTATACTATTTAGAGGTATGGATAATATAAATGATAACAAAATATATAATAATTTTGAAGATATATTTAATAAAATGATAAGTAGATATCAATATAAAATTAAAAATAACAAAAAATTAAATAAAACTGATGAAGAATTTACATTTAATAATTATATTTCAACAACATTTAATATAAATGCATCAATTAGTTTTTTGGATATGTATTCTAATGGGGCTTCTTCAATTTTTTTAATTTTACATATTAAAAAAGAACATAATATACCAGGAATATATTTATCAGATTTATTTTTTGATTCAATTAATAATGAAAAAAATATTGGAAAAAAAATTACTGATATAAAAGATTATGAGTCAGAAATATTATTAAATCGAAAAATTACAATAAAAATATTAAAAATAAAAAATATTGTAAAAAAAAATCTCCGTTACAAAAGTTATAGTATTAAAAATTTATATAAAGATTCTGAAAATGATAAAAAATCACAATCTAACAAAATAAAAATAGTATATGCGGAAAGTTGCCCTTATACTTTACCTGAAAAATTTATTCCAAAAAATAATTTTAAATATTTATGTACACGTTTATAAATATATTAGTAAACAGATAATGGATTTATCTTTAGATAAAGAGTTATTTTCTAGAACATATGTAAACTTAAATTAAAGTTCCAGTTTAAGGTTATTTTATGAAGAGCCATTCTTTACGGCGGTTTGGATTTCAAATGCCGAACTTATAAATCAAAAACACAGATTTATCCTATTACCAATCCTGTTATGAATTTTAAGTCAAAAATAATAAATACAGAAAAGAATCGGAGCTTTAGCGTAGATTCATCGCTATACTCCGGAGTTTACGAAGGAAAATATGTAGTAAACTGGAGCTTTAGCGTAAGTTTATGGCTATTTTCCAGAATGTCAATGAAGGAAAATACATAGTATTGGCACTTAAGATTGCTGCTGATGCTTTTATATCTACTATTTAATCTCTAATTATAAACCTTCTACTTGCAAATTTAATTGGTACTTCCATTGTTTTTTCAATTGTATTTATGGTCTTTCCTAAAATTGGTACTTCCATTGTTTTTTCAATTGTATTTATGGTCTTTCCTAAAATTGGTAAATTTACTGTTGGAGGTTTTGTTACAAATTCAGATGCTAATGTTCCAGTTTCAGATACTACTTCAGATGCTAATGTTCCAGATGCTACTTCAGATGCTACTTCAGATGCTACTTCAGATGCTAATGTTCCAGATACTACTTCAGATGCTGCTTCAGATGCTACTTCAGATACTAATTCAGATGCTAATGTTCCAGATGCTACTGCGGTTGTTGCCATTTTTTCTGTTCCAGATCCTAATCCAGATGATATTCTCGATTTAATTGCTTCTTTTAATTGTGAAAATCCAGTAAAAACACGATCATATATTTTAGATAGGTCTCCACTTATATTAGTAATACCATTATATTCACATATTACTACTGAAGCACCTATTATTATAACAGCACATAATATTTTTGCTCCTAATGACCAACTTTGAAATTTATATTTTCTATAAGCCGTTTTGTCATGAAAACGATCTAAAGCATGTTGAAGTAAATCATCAGAAGAATAATTGGTACGAACAGCAATACTATTCATAATTGAATATTCATTTAAATATACTGTATAAATTGTCATTATATTATCATTATTAGGAATTGTTAACATAAGTGAATCAATATAATCATTTCTCACAATATGTGGATTTTTTTTTATGGCATTATCAGCTTCTTTATTTGCATACTGCATTGAATATAAATGAATTTCTTCATAATCATTTAGAAATTGAACATTTGTATATATTTTAGTCAATATATCATGTTGTGTTATATATTGATTTGTATTCGTTATTCTATTATTATATATATTTATAGCACGTGTAAGTTGTGACAATTTATTTATGTTAAGATTTTTTTCATCAGCTTTTTGATTTATAATTACTAATTTAAATAAGTTATCAAACTTTTTTTTAGGATCACATAAATAATCTACGAATAATTGTGTAAAATCATTACCAACATACTTAGCGATTTTTTTTATTTTTAGTGTATTATCTATAAAATCTTTTTGTGCTTTAAACATAGAATTATATAAATTTATTTTATTCTTATCAAAATTATCATTTAAATTTTTATAGATATAAAATAATCCACTAGCTTTATCATATATTGTAAATATATTTTTATATATTTCATTTATGAATAAAATATTTTTTGTATTATAGTTATATTCATCTGTTTTATTTTTAATAGACTTATATAGATCAGCTTTTTTATATTCATCATAATCATTAATTTTAGAAAGTGGTTTTTTATACGTAGATTTAATGTTATCTATTATTTCTTGTTTAATATCATCTTTATCACTGCACTTATCAACAAAAGATTTTAAATCTGTATTTGTATTATATAAATTATTATATGATTCATTATTTTTGATTAATAAATCATAATTATTATTATTATCTTTATTATCAAAATAAATATTTACTATGTCAAGTAATAGATTATATTTTTCAATATAACAATCTTTTATTAGTAATTTAATATTTTCTATATCATTATTAATATCATCTTCATTATCATTATTATCATCATCATTATTATCATCATTAAAATATTTTTTAGAACCACCTTTTACTTTTGACATTAAAAATAAATCTCTCAATTTCTTTTCAAGAGAATCAGTTTTAGCATTTATTGCTTTAATTTTATCATTTATATCATCTATTTTAGCTTTATTTGTTGTTGTTTTTATTGAACGTTTTAATCTATCAATTAAGCTTTCAGAATCAATAATATCAATATCTTTTAGGTCATCCTTAATATCATTTATTATTTTTTCGTATTTAAGTTCTTTTTCTCTAGCCTTTTCTTTCGCACTCTTTTCATTTTCTTTCTTTTTTTTATCCATAAGTTCTTTATAATCTTTATCTTTTTTATTATGATCTTCTTCTATATCACTAATTTCTTTATTACTATTTTTGTTTTTATCTTCAATATTTTTAATGTCAGATTTTTTTTGTTCATATTCATCATATTTTGCTTCTTTTCTATAAAAACATGTAAATAAAAATACCAATATATTACCAATACAAAATATTACCATTAGCCATAATGAAACATTATTTGCATTCAAGCTTTGCAATGGTATTAATATATTAGATATCATAACACCAATATTTAATACTAAACCTATATACATTAATGATTCATGTGTACTAACTTTACTATAAACGACACTTAATAATGAAATAGGTAAGTATGTAAATGAAATAACCATAAATGAGATTAAAAATGATATTGGATTATTTTGAGAATATATATTAAATATTATTTGTAATAAAAAGGCAAATATAAAAGAACCAAATATAAATTTTACTAATGATGCACTATTACTTTTCCAGTTTTCATTTTGATTAAATTTTTTAATAATAAAGTCAAAATTATTATTTACTAATTGTAAAATATCTGAATGAGGCAATGATGCAATATTAGCTGCAAATTTTTGTTTTTCTTTATGATCAATATTATTTATTGAACTAGTAGATCCAGGAACAGTTGGCGGTTTTCCACCAGACATATTTGTCGATAGTATTTTTATATTAGGACTAGAATCAGAAAATTGTGAAAAATCAAGTTTATTAAATTTAATAAATGATAATCCTAAATATGTTAAAATATTACTAATATTTATTTCATCCTTATATATTTTTTTATTTATAAAATTATAAAAATATTCTTCTTTTTGTGAAAATTCTTCATCATCTAAACATTTTAATCTATTAAAAAAATATGAAATTCCTAATCTAAATGAATTTATACCCAATAATACTATAAAAATAGATAAAATAATTATTGTAATATATATAGATATGTTATATGTTGTTGACATTTGTAATAAACATAAAGCAACAACAATTATTGTTAACATTGCATGCATTATAACATTGGACATTAAACCAAATCTTGCGGTTAAAACATTTGGTATTGATGCTTTATTAATTTCAGTTAAATTATATTTTAACTCAGAATTATTTACTGGATTTGAAAAAAAGTTTGTTATTTTATAAACGCTAAAAATATTATATATTAATAAAAAAAATAATATTATTATGAAAAAAGAGGTTGTAATATTATTCATACCTTCTGGTAATGGAATATCAAATTTTTCTTCAACCTTGTTAGAATTTTCATTTTCATTAAAATCTTTATCAATATTTTCTTCATCTAAATCTAATTTATTAATTTCATCGATTTTCGTATCTTTTGTATCTTTTGTATCTTTTGTATCTTTTGTATCTTTTGTATCTTTTGTATCTTTTGCATCTTTTGTATCAATATTTTCAAATGTATCTTTTTCATTTTTAGAATTATTTTCATAACTCTTATAGTTATTAGATAAATCTTGGCTAAAATAAAAAAATAAATTATTTGTTGGATTAATAGATTTATTAATAGCAGCTTTAAAATTCATATATATATTTCCTGGTGTTAATTTACTTTTTAACATATTTATAACATCGTTTGATACTGCTAATGGTGTTTGAAAAACTCTTATATTAACATTTGTATTATTGGGATTCGTATAATCATAAAAACTTCTGGAACCTTCTTGTGGAATAAAATTTGTTAAATCAACTGGATTAGGTATACCATTTATTGAATTTGTACCATATACATCAGGCACAGTATTATTTTTAATAAATAATTCATTCATTAATTTATAATTTAATAATTTCCAATCACCTTGTTGTACAATATTTGTTGCAGATGATAATGAACATAAACAAACATATAAAATATTTCCATTTTTTTGTATAGACGAAAATAACATAAATGTTTCTAGATCATATATTTGTCCATTTAATCTATGTAAAGATGGAACAGTAAAAAATACTTTTTGAAAAGTATAATTAGATGTGCCATTATCATCACTATTATCATTTGATGTATCAAATGCTAATTTTATATTACATTTTGATTGTTTAGATGAATTAGGATTAAGTACTAATATTTTACCATAGTTCGTCATTGTAGAAAAATTTATTTCATTACATGTTTCAATTTCTTGACCACATCTTGTTAAACATATATTAACAGATCCTGTAATATTAATATAAAATGGATTATTTGAAACAATATCATTTAAACTTTCATCATTTACATTTAATTTTAATATATCTGTCATTATTCCTATTATATACAAACGATTTTATTTTTAATATATAAACATATATTTTCTTTCACAATCGTTCTATAAAGTATAGTAAAAAATGTAAATTCAAGATTTTACAAAAGAAAATACGATGAATAAGAATTTTTCAGTAAAAATATTTTATTGAAAAAGTATATAAAATAAAAATTTTAAATTTTTATTTTTAGTAAAAATTTTTTCTTGTAAAGAGTATATAAAATATAAATCATATATATATAGATATGATTTATATTTTGATATTTTTTTTAATAATCATTATTATTGGATATATTTTTGGTTTATCATTAATTAATATAATAGATAAAAAATTAAACAATATAAATATTGACATTAAATATCCAACAGAAGCATTTGATAATAAAGATAATAGTAAACAAATTAAAGAAGTGCATGTTGAAAAAAAAAATAATAAATATAATTTTGATAATGAATATTATCAACAAATGAATATTGATAATCGCATTCAAGGATTTTCAAATGATTCTGGAAATGAATTTAAAGAATGGAAAATTGAAAATAAAAAAACACATGTTTGTATTAAAAATCATATTCATCAAAAAGATGGAAGTACATTAAATTGTACATATGGTGTAACAAATTATGCAGATCCGCGTGATATGTCTCCAATCGATTTAAAAATATTTAATTTAAATTATCCACCTAATTTAACATTACAAGATTATATTAATTGGTTATATTATTTTATTGATAGAGAAGAACAGCTTCCTTATAATCATCTTAAAAATTTAGAAAAATTAAAACATGGCAAAGAACTTATTCAAGAAGATGGTGTTTTACCACCACCTGCTTATTATTATCCAACATTAAATGCTGAAAGTTATTTTGATAAAATGTACAATGAAATAAATGAATTTAAATCAGCATTTCCATTAAATTCTAATACTGGACCAATGTTAGGATATAATTATAAAGATTATTCAGAATTTTCGCAAAATGTGAATACTTTTGGAACAACTGGAACACTAAGAAATACTGATATTTATAAAAAAAAAAATTCTAAAAAATTATATAATTATATAAATCCAAAAGATAGTAATAGCTTAAATATTGATAATGAAAATGAGATTTATAGAATTAAAAATGTGGAGGTTTAAGAGTAAGAGTAAGAAACCTAGGTTTCTTACGAACTTCCTATATGTTGATTTAGTGTTTTTGGTGTTTTTAGTGTTTTTGGTGTTTTTAGTGTTTTTTTTGTATTTAATATTAAATTGTTAATATTAAAGATAACACAATATTTATATATAGAAAATGGAGATTACTTATATAAAAATTGATAATATTAAATATAAAGGATTTGAATTATATTATAAAAAAGAATTAGACAATATTATGACTAAAGCAACAATATTTAATAGTAATTATAAATATTTTTATATATCACCTGATTCAATAGTTGTTAAACCATTAGGTTATTTTAAACATATTGGAAAAAAAAGCAGTAATTGTAGATATAATGATTTTGATTATGATATTTATCAATTTGATGAAGATTTTGTGTTATGCAGTAAAAAAGATTATATTTTTTCAATAGAACAACCCATATATTATGAAAATATGGTATTAATTGAAAATATGTTTCATTTAGATTATCCCGTTTATTATCGGAAAAAAAAAAAAAAAAATAATTAATTTTTATATATATTGTTATAAATATATAATATTGATAAAATACATAGTTTACCTAGTAATATAAATATATAATATTGATAAAATACATAGTTTACCTACTAATAATGGCATCATTAGATTCTTCTTCACCTAGTAATATGGCATCATTCAGTCGTTCACTAAATGAACTTCAAGAAATGCTTAAAACATTTTATTTAGATATAACAAAAGAAATTAATAATTATTTGGATGGAATATTCATTGGTTTTCAAAAAAAAAACAATGAACTATCTGGTGAGTTTATGTATGATGTATGCTGTCCTAATTACATCTATACAAAAGTGATTAAAAACCATACTATATATATTATAGTAGAATATAAATTAGAAAACCGTGGATAGATTATAGGAGTTTGTCTGAAAGACATTAATCATAACAAAATCTGTTTGAAAAGACTGCTTCCTGAAATTGTGATGTTCGAAACGGATTTCGAAGTGTATCCAGTGTATCCGAAAGAAAACACACAAGAAGATCAAAAAAAACTGTGTTTTGTTCAGAAATGTGATTCACAATGTTTTCATGAGGAAGTGTATGCAATGTTTTATCAATCAACATCAGTTTCTATAGAAGACAAAGTAGAAGCTTTATTCGACTTTATTACAAAGATTGAAGAAGCACTCTAGTTTGATGCTACATAGGTATATCCATCATATATTATAAAGAGTTTTTAGTTTTTAGAAATTTGTTCCATGAAAGTATAAAGGAAACGACAAGTCGAAACTTTATTGGTTATATGCATCTTCCTCAATGCAAAATATATAATACTATATATGAATCATTGGTAATGCACCAAATTATTTATATGCATGATAATTGTGGGTTTGGATATGAATCCTACAGATTTTAGAATTAAAATTCGCTTTGCAATAAGTCGCCAAGATTGTTAACTCAAATTTAATTAACATAGAACCATGACGTTTGCGTTTTAGTATAATAACAAATACTGATTTTGAATGCTATGGATTAGAAAATTTTGAAGAATCAAACATATTTATGTTCGATATATCGATCAAAAACATGGTTGTGAAAACCTTCTCAAAATTCTTCTATAAAACAATATGTTTTATTTAGAGTATCCAGTTTATTATAAATCTTAAAAAAAATTGATAGTTAATTTAATTTTGTTTTTATTTTTATTATAAAATAAAAAATTACAGTAACTACACCTACAACTATATTGATAACATATGAAAAAATGTTTACCATCTCTGGAATTGCACTATTCTTAGTTAATGCCATAACAGGCATTTTGTGTTGTGTTTCACCATATCCGATCCTATGCTTATCTGAGGAGAAAAATCAATTTCGCGAAGTGCCTCTTCGGAAATTTTTTCAGTCAGTTTGTCCTCGACAATTTATTGATTGTTTAAAGTCAATCCTCGATGGAAATGATATTAAAGACTTCACGCGGTTTTGTGACATACATGCAGAAATGCGTGCTAAGTTGCCTTTTTCGCCAGCATTTACTGTATTATCAGTAATGCATAGAAAACTCGTGGATGCAATGAGAGCACATTATTCGGCTCAAGAGTTGTTAAAATCGGACATGATACCATCTGCTACAGTGGATTTGAAATTCCACGCTTTCAGCTTGAGACATGCCATTTTGAATCAGATTGTGATTGATTTAATAAATGGAAGTTTATCAGAATCATCTAAAGATTTCATTGATAAACTTATCATTCAACGTTTATTCGACTTTACGCATTTCACATTAGAAGAGCGTGAAAGACTATATTCGTTTTTTGATATTCCATTTAACTTTTGTCCGGAAAGACATATTATGATATGTGCTAGAATGATTGCGTACGTGTATGTACAAACAGCTTTAACAAACGACTGTATTACGTTTTTACAGAAGCTGTATATGTATAGATATCGGTTCTCATATCAACAAGAAAAAATAAATATTGATTCTTGCGTGATATCAAACAAAAACGATTCCTACAGAAGAGCTCTTATTGTACAAGTACAAAAATTCGCATCTGATAATCCTCAGATTTATGAAAGTCTATTTCATAATCAATTGATTTCTGTTGCGAATTACTCGTTAATAGTTGAATGGAACACGCTCTTTAACACAAGAACTGTGAGTAAACGAATAATTGTACCTGATACGGTATATGATATGTTTAGATTATCAATGAGGTCTACACCATATAACTATAACTCTGAAGCTTTTATTGAGTTGCTAGCTAATGCGAAGACTTCTACGAAAATAGGAGAAACTGTTATTCCGTTTATTCCACTTTCAAATAATAAAGAAACAATATATTTATTGTCTTCTTATTATTGTGTAATATCTGAAATAGAATCCCAAAGGATAAAAGATGTTTTGAAAAAAACTATTTTTAATTCCTTTTTTATTTTAGTGGAAGGAATTGCAAACACAACTCCATATTTTGATTGTGTTTTTGAAAATGATGGTAAAACAAAATTTTACTATCCTATTTTCTCAATACATAATGAAGATATTCGGAAAATTATGCAACTAAGTAGGGTGCATCAAGTTCCTGGTTCGGTTTGTGGAACTGTATTTGAAAAAATGTATTCTACTACCATCAATATAAACTTTGTTGATAAATGGTTTTGTATCGCTCAAAATGGTGGCTTAGTCGTATCTGAAATATTTTACGATAAAAGCAAAGCGTACGGAAGAGGCACTGATATGGTGAATGAATTGAACATTCTAGTTAGTGGTATTTTTCCATTCTAGTCAGTAGTATTTTTCAATAAATGTTTATTCATTTTTATAAATATACAATGAATTTATCGAAGGATTTATCTGTAGATAAAAACTATTTTCGGAAACGTATGTTATTGAAAATACAGAAAAGAATTGTAGCTTTAGCGTAGATTTATCGCTATTTTCAGGAACGTATGTTATTGAAAATACAGAAAAGAATTGTAGCTTTAGTGGTAGATTCATCGCTATTTTCGGAAATGTATGTTATTGAAAATACAGAAAAGAATTGTAGCTTTAGCGTAGATTCATCGCTATTTTCGGGAACGTATGTTATTGAAAATATAATACAATGAATTTATGCGTATATAAAGAACTATTTCCGAAAGTTTACGAAGGAAAATATATTTATGATTATTTTCCATATATCATTTATATGACATTGTTTCATATATAAAAAATGATCAAGATATGTATTTTCCTCCGTAAAATAGCGATCAATCTTCATTTCATTCTGATTGTTTTCTGTATTTTCCTCCGTAAAATAGCGATCAATCTTCATTTCATTCTGATTGTTTTCTGTATTTTCCTCCGTAAAATAGCGATCAATCTTCATTTCATTCCGATTATTTTCTGTATTTTCCTCCGTAAAATAGCGATCAATCTTCATTTCATTCTGATTGTTTTCTGTATTTTCCTCCGTAAAATAGCGATCAATCTTCATTTCATTCTGATTGTTTTTTGTATTTTCCTCCGTAAAATAGCGATCAATCTTCATTTCATTCCGATTATTTTCTGTATTTTCCTCCGTAAAATAGCGATCAATCTTCATTTTATTATTTAATTTATCCATATAATATATTAAATATATTTTAATGAATTTATTAGTATAAAGAACTATTTTCATAAGTGTATGAAGAAAAATATATAGTAAATATGAGCTTTAGCTTAAGTTTAAGATTATTTTTTGGAATGTATGTATTTTCCTTCGTAAACTCCGGAAAATAGTTCTTTATCTACAAATAAATTCTCCGATAAATTCATTGTATTTAAGGTTATTTTTCTTTATAAACTTCGAAAAATATATAGACAAATTTAATTAACTGGTCGTGAGAAAAGAAAGATAGCATATTCTAGAGCAAAGCATTCGAGAGTAGTAGGATAACACTGGTACTTACCATCTGCCGAATATGTGTCTATTATTTTTATAATAGGCATTTTAAATATCAAATGGTGTAAAATTATTATTTTAAATATGAAATAAAATATTATATAATTATATAATATGGCAAAAACCGTATCATTTGACAAAAAATTATTTATTTTATTAATAATATTAATTGGTGTTATTATTTATGTTGTATATTTAATGTCTCAATCACAATGTCAAAATAAATGCCAAAATAGTGATGAAAACAAAGTTTCTGTTACAGGAATATCTGGAATAGAAAATAATTTAAAAAAAATATCTGATAATTTAGAAAGTTATCAAAATAATAAAGAACAAATTGTAACAACCGTAAATTATCCAACAGCAACCATAAATCAAAATCCACAAAGTATGAATGCTCTTGATAGAATTTATAATCCAGTTAGATATCCATACAAAAGTGATTATTTTTATGATCAATCTTGGTATCCTAACTTAGAATTACCATTTCAAGTTATTGGATGTGGTGCAAGAAATACACCATGTTTAGGTGGTACACAAGTTCCAATATATAATCCACCTACACCGCGTGATATAAGTAATGATAGTATAAGTCCGGTAAATATATCAACACGTGGACCATTAGGTCAACCTCAACAAGTTGGTGTTTTATATAAAATAAATGGAACTGAAAATGATGTATTACCACTATTTGGTAGAAGAAGATATCCAAATGATAATCGCTATGATTATTATACTATGTTAGGTAATTTTAATTCAAAAGTTCCAATTGTTACTAAAAATAAAACTGTTGAATTAGGTAGCAATGATGTTGTTTTTATAAAAGGTTCTGCATCACCATATAGAGTAACTATTTATGAAAATGATTTTCCACAATATATACCCTATATGTAATATTTGATTTATCAAAAATCATCGCTATCCAAAAAATTCATCAATTTGTTGTAATTCAATGGGAAATACAGCAAAATTAGGGATACCAAAAGTTGTATCCAAGAAAACGAGCTTTTACAGTAAATACTATATACTATGTACATAGTATTCACAGTAAAAATTAGAAGCATCATCCGCAATGCCATCATTAATGGTATGCAATAGCTCCATTTATCCTGCTTAGAATTGAAGGCAGGATAAAAGCCTAAACACGCAAATACTAACAAGACTGTGGATAATATAATGCCCATACTAGCAAAATAGTTTTTTGAATCAATAGAATATTGATTATTTAGTAATTTATTATTCTCATTACTTTTAACCATCAATTTTTTTATATTTTAATCAAGAACTCTTTATAAATTTTTTGAATATTAAAAATAACCAATATATATTTAATAAAAATAATCCATATATTCCTATAAATAAACAATAAAAATACAAATAATGTTTTGATATATTTTTTATAAATAAATACACATTAATATTGATAATCATATTAATGGAATAATTATAAATTCTATAATATGAAAATGTGGCAACGAAACAATATTGATTTATTTTTTTAATTATACTTTTGTTATTTTTAAGTAAATTATTAATTTTCAAAAAAATTGTTGATACTTCTGTATATAAAACATTTTTGATAATATTATTTTTTTCTTCTAAATTATAAATTATTGGATAACTATGGTTATAAAAAAAATAAATAATCATAAAAGAAAACATATGGTGTAATGCCATATCAATTCTAAATGTGTGATTTTTAAAGCGATCAAATGAATTTACATGAAAGTAAGTAATAAAATAAAATAAATAATCAATACAAAAAAAAAATCCTATTACATAAATACATAAATCTAAATAAGAATTTGTTATAATTGCATATAATGAAAAAAAAGGAATACATAAATATAAGGATTCAAATAAATAATAAATATCCATAATAAATTATTATTAAAATTATTTTAAATTAACAAAACTTTCAATATATTTATTTGTTATTTCATCTATTTCATTATATACTTTATTAATATTAATATTTATAAAATACAATATAACAAGTACAATTATAATGATTATTAGACATATAATTATATTATTCATTTATATTTAATAATAATATAATTATTTTATCATATTTAATAAATTAGGACAAATATGCAAAAACTACATTTTACAACACAAATGGCATGAACTATTCATATAAGGTGCATCTATTATAATATTAGGCGTTTCAGTGTAATTATATCCAGGATTTATTATTTTAATTAATTTTAGTTCTCCATTATCATCAATAACTGCTTCGGCTGTTGAACCATGTCCTTTACCACCTTCAATTGAAATCTTTGGTGGTGAATCTGGATTAAATCCCTTTCCTGATTCTGTAATATGTACTTCATATAAAGAATTATTTTTAATTTGTGCTATAGCACGTGCTGGTTTTGTATCTTGTATGTTACCACATGTTAATATAGAACCATTTCCAATACCGCTTATAGAAAAATTACCTAATGGTTGATAATTTTCTGGACATTTATCATTAAAAAACTGACAAGAACCAAACAGTGTTTTTAAATCTGGATCTTGAGATTTTTTTTGATTTGATACTGGAACTATATTTGTTTGAATATTATTTGAGGTTGGTATAGGTATATTAGATACTGGTGCAGATTCTAATGAAGATCCTTGTACAGATCCTTGTACAGATCCTTGAACAGATCCTTGCACAGATCCTGGCATAGATCCTTGCACAGATCCTTGTGCAGATCCTGGCATAGATCCTTGCACAGATCCTGACATAGATTCTGGCATAGATCCTTGCGCAGATCCTTGTACAGATCCTGGCATAGATCCTGGCACAGATCTTTGCGCAGATCCAACTTTCATCATATTATTTTGTTTTATTAGAGGTTTCCCACTAATACTTGCTAAAATTTCACTATTATCTGAATCTTTAAAATCATCGCTATTACCATTTAAATCTTCTTTCGGTGGAAATGTACTTGATCTTTTCATTCTATCATTTATTTTTTTTTCTAATAAATTTAAATTTTCATTACCAAGACTACCTGGTGAAATAGGTAATATTGATGCAGAAGTAGGAGCAGGTGAACTACCAGAAAACCAACTTGTTAATCCATCAAAAAATCCTTCTACAACATCTTCTTTTTCTTCATTATTTAAATTTAACATTTCAATTTTTTTTGTAATATTATTATTTTCTTCTATAACTTTTTGTTTTAAATTATTATCAATATTTTTTAAATTAAATATTAATTTATTTTTCATACATTTTAGATCATTTTGACAATAATTATAAACATATGATCGATAACATAATATTAATAAAATAAGAGGTATTATAATTAAAAATATTAGTATAATTACATTTTTATAATTCATTTTATTATATAATTATATAATAAAAAAAATGAATAATTTAATTATATAATAATTTATATAATAATAAACTCATTATGTATGCACTATATTTTTTTTATAAAATGTGAAATAACAATTATCATAATTTATATTTTGTTTTATATCAAATAATAAATAATTTTGCATCTTTAATTGAAAATCGTGTTTTTTCATTATATAATTCCATTCATGCATATTATAACAATATATATAATCAGGATTATCTACATAATCTATTTTTTTATCAAAAAATACAGAATATAATATATGTTGTAAATTTATAAATATTCTATCATAATCTGTCATAACATTATGTTCTATTAATAAAAAATAACCACCCGGTTTTATTATTCTATAAATTTCATTTATAAAATCGTCAAGTTGAGTAACATGATGAAGACTTAATATACATGTACATATATCAAATGTATTATCAGTATAGTCTAATTTTCCATCAATTATATATTTAAATTGAAATGGTAATTTAGATTTACTTTTATTTTTATATGGTCCCCATGTATCGATATCTGTACAATAAGTGTTTTCTTTCTTTAATTCCATAAATTTAGAAAATAAACCAGTTTTTTTTCCTGTACCACAACATATATCCAAATATTTTATATCTTTTGTTAATTTAGATTGTTTATAATATTTTTTATATATTATTGATAAATACTGTATCGCATAACTCCATTTATCACATACGGGATTTTCTATTTTTTTATTTAATTTCTTATTTTCTATATTTAGTATATAATTTATAAATTCAATATCTGTAATTTTTTTATTAGTTTTTAATAAATCTATTAGTATTAATGACGATTTAAAACTAATAAATTGAGAAAAATGAACAAATAATGATTGTAATCTATTTATTTCTTCTATATCATTATTTTTTATAACTTCTTTCATATATGTACTAAATTGTTTATTTGACTTTTGATTTATATAAAAACTAAATTTTTCATTATAAATATTTATTAACATTTTTTTTTGACATTCTGTTATATTAGAATTATTGTTTATAAAATCAAAATATTCATTTTTAGTAAAAATATCATTATTATCTTTTTTCATTATTAAATATATATTAAATACATATTTTTAACTTCAAAAAATAGTAACGAAATTTAATTTATTAAATCATTTATATATAATTGAGGATCATTATCTTCTCCAACAAAATTATTACATTTATGTCCTTGTTTTACAGTTGTTTTTTGTTTTATTGCCGATCCTATATTCATATGTTGAACTAATGAAGGTGACGATACACATATTCTTAGTGCTTTTGGAAATTGTTTTTTAATATTATCCCTAAAACGTGTATCTGGGTTATAGTTAAATTTTTCATAATGTTCGCTATACCAACCGGGAATAACAAATTTTGATAATCTGGGTTTAAATATTGTACAACATGTTCCATAAAATCCAGGTAAATTTGCCATTTGTACATATTTTCTATTTTGTATAGGAAATGAATTATATGGAACATATAATGATGAAAATATCGAAAAATTAGCATAATTTTTTATCCATGTATCTGCATTTTTAATGAAATTTTTACATACAAATACATCATCATCCATCCATATAACAAAATCAAATGATTCTTCTGGTAATTTACTAATTATATCAAACATTCGTAGTGTATTAGAATTACCATTTAATGGAGTTTTACTATATACAATTGTAATATTACAATCTGATTCTTTCCTATATTCACTTATAAAATTTAAATAATTTATATTTTTACTACCTGATTCAAACAACATTATTTTTACATAAATTTCACATGATTCAAATAAACCAGATTTTTTAAAGCTTTCAAATGTACGATCAATAACATTAATTGCATTTCTTTCTTCTCTATTTACACATGGTATTGCTATTAAATATTTTAATTTTTTATCATTTGGTATTTTTTGTTTAGTTATAAAATAATCAAGTTGAGGCATATAATAAGCTATAATAAATTTTTATTTTTTTTTAATCTTAATTTTTATATGTGTTTTAGATATTTTTTCAAGTGTCATGATTATATTTTTTTCTGTATTTACTTCATTTAAACTTTGTTTGTTGGTATTTTCCTCAGAAAATAGTTCTTTATCTACACATAAATGTTCCGATAAATTCATGTTATTTTCCTCAGAAAATAGTTCTTTATCTACACATAAATGTTCCGATAAATTCATGTTATTTTCCTCAGAAAATAGTTCTTTATCTACACATAAATGTTCCGATAAATTTATGTTATTTTCCTCAGAAAATAGTTCTTTATCTACACATAAATGTTCCGATAAATTTATGTTATTTTCCTCAGAAAATAGTTCTTTATCTACACATAAATGTTCCGATAAATTCATGTTATTTTCCTCTGAAAATAGTTCTTTATCTACACATAAATGTTCCGATAAATTCATGTTATTTTCCTCTGAAAATAGTTCTTTATCTACACATAAATGTTCCGATAAATTCATGTTATTTTCCTCTGAAAATAGTTCTTTATCTACACATAAATGTTCTGATAAATTCATGTTATTTTTTTTAATTTTAATTATTTTAAGATTTTTCTTTATTATTTCATTTTCTACTTTTTCTAATTGTTTTAATAAATTTTCTTTACGTATATACAATTCTTCTATTGATAATATATCTAAAATACATGTCATTTATTCATAAAAAAAATTTATAATAGAATCGGAGTAATTGCATAACATAAATAAAATAAATCATTTTTTTCAATTTAATTTTTTCAAAAAATACAATCTTGTATTATGTGTATTTTTCGGAGTTAACTCCGGAAAATAGCGATGAACCTTCATTTCATTCCGGTTCTTTTGTCTATAATACGTTTTGTATCTTTTGACTGCTACACATTCGTCATAGAAAGTGAAAAAATTAGTATATAACATACTGATATTTTTGTATGTGCTTTTGCAGCAATCAAAATCTGCAGAATCTGTCACATCAGAATCAATATAATCATCATCTTGTGCATCTCTTTGATGAACACATAATGCTTTAACTCCAACCACTTTTGCATATTGGTTCAGCTTTTTGGTGTTGCTTTGTATCCAAAACATTAGATATAACATGTGTTGGAATATATCTAACTTTTTTGTTTTATTTAAAGTTATTATCATTGTGAACAATATTGACTTATGTAGTATTTTAACTACATAGTTGTATTCCATAACATTTGGTGCTGATTTACTTATAGAATGACCCATCGTATCCATAAAAATAATGATATATTATTGAAGTAATATTTATTGTACTAAACAATTTTAACCGTCATTTTTTTATAATAATGTGCCTAAATATAATCCATAATAATAAGATGCTACACATTTCCATATATTATTTTTATTGTATTCTGCCAAACTTAACCAATGTATAACTATAAATGCTTTATGTACTTTATTAAAATATTTATTTGTAATATTTTTATCAAATAATATTGGTTCTATATTAAATTTTATACTTTGATTTTCATTATCAATATATTCAATATTAAAATATTTAGCGTTAAATTTATCATATCCTGATATTGCATAAAATAGTTTAGATATATCATATTCTTTAATACCATGTATTTTAGTTTCTCCATAATATCCTCTAGGATCAATAAATACTATATCTGATGTTTCATCTGGATTTATTAATATATTTGAAAAATTACAATCTCCAATAATAATACTATATTTATATATATTTAATGCATCATAATATTTAATAATAATATTTTTACATTTTTCAATAATATTTTCAAACGATAATATTTTTAGATCATTTACGTATTGTATATTTCCAAAATAATTTAAAAGATCATTAATTATTTTTTTCCTATTAATAACTTTGTCATGTATCTCTTTTTTTAAATCATTAAAAAATACTAATCTACTTTGTTCTTTATACTCAATATTATGCAATATGTTTAATTTATTAAAAATATTATCCAATATTGTTTGTTTTAAGTTCATATCATTTACTATGTCTAAAAATTGATATAAAGGTATATAATTTTTTTTATATTCCATTAAAAATCCATATTCGTAATATTTATATATTTTTGGTATATTTTTCTTTAAATTAGTTTCATATAAATTATATATATATTTATACCAATCTTTTTCATTTTTTATAATAATATTTCCTTTATCATTTATACTTTTCTTTAATAATTTATTATTATCAATTATTTCTAATGAATTAAAATATCTACAATCAAATGTTTTTTTAATTGGATTATTTATAATATCTATCAATTTGTTTTCATCTCCATAATCTATTATATTTTTTAAAGGATATTTATAAATATCACCTATTATACTTAAATATAATACAATATCATTGCTATAACAATTTTGATTTAATAAAAATCTTTTATAATTATGAAAATAATAAATTCCAATTACATCTCCATCCTGAGATGGTACTATTTCATTATCAATATTGAGTTTATATCTACATTTGTTTCCATTTGTAAAAACATATATATCATTTACATTTTTTGATTTTTTAATATTTTCAAATTCTATTTTTTCATTTGGAAATATATCGCACCATGTTATTAATAAATTTTCTATATTATATGTTTTTAATTCAGTATTTAATAAATGATTTATAGTATATGCAGTTCCATCAGAACTATCATAATTTATTATTATAATTTTATTTTTATAATCATTTAATATATTATCAATATAAAATTGTGTAATAATATTGTATTTCGAATGTATAATTAAATATATATTATTTGCATATTTTTGCCAATAATTAATTATATAATATAATCCTGTATGGTGATCTAAATTTATTAAATATTTTGGTATTATATCATGTGTAAATTTTGATAGTCTTGATCCTAATCCTGCAGCTAATATTAATACATCCATTATAAATAATACTTTAAAAATATTTTTAAATTATTACACAATTTTATAAATATTTATAATGAAAATATGATTATTATTTTTACTATACATTCCAAAAAATAGTTCTTTATTTACACATAAATTTTCCGATAAATTTATTTTAAACACACAAGTTTAGTATGTTTCATCAGAAAATAGTTATTTATATACAATGAATTTATCGGAGAATTTATTCGTAGATAAAGAACTATACTCCGAAGTTTACGAAGGAAAATATGTAGTAAACTTTCATATTCAAATAAGTTTATTTAAAATTTATTTTATGTATCATTACATAAATGGAAAATAATAAACTACATATTTTAGATTATGATTTATATATATTTGATTTTGATGGTACTATAATGGATACTGAAAAATATCATTGTATGGCATGGAATGAAGCATTAACTAAATATAAAAATGAACAAGTTAACATACCAATAAATGATTATTTTGAAAACTTTCATTCATTAGAACAAAACCATTCAAAAAATTATTTAAAATTTATATATAATATAGATTTAAATGATTATGATTCAATATATAGTGAAAAACAAAAATATTATTGTAATTTTATAAATAAAGGTTTAATTGATTTTGTTCAAGGTGCATATGATTTTTTGGAATTTTTAATATATCATAATAAAAAATTTGTAATTGTTTCAAATACATCTAACAAATTTATTCAATTATATTCAAAACAATATCCGATTTTAAATAACGTATATAAAGTTTATACAAAAGAATATTTTTTAAATAGAAAACCTAATCCAGAATGTTATTTACATATTATTAATGAATTTAAAGATGAAAAAAAAATATGTTTTGAAGATAGTTTAGTAGGTTTTGAAGCATTATATCAAGTATCTCAATATATAACACCTGTTTTTATTAATAATAAAGATTACTATTATAATAATTATATTATACAAAATTATAAAAATATTATTGTTTCTCATAATTATAATGTAATTTCTATGAATGAGCAATTAAATGATAATTATATTGATTATAATAATTTATTTGTTAAATCCATATTAGATAATAACATCAATCAATTACTAAATAATTATAATCGAATGGAATTTATTATAAATAATATAACTATTTTATTAAAAAATATGAATATTCAAAATCAAATATATATGTCTGGTATGGGGAAATCTGGATATATTTGTAAAAAATCTGCATCAACTTGGCAAAGTTTATCAATAAAATGTTCATATATTGATTTACCTAATTTACCACATGGCGATTTTGGCATATTTAGAGATAATGATGTTTTAATATTAATCTCAAATGGTGGTAATACAGAAGAAATTTTATATATTCTCAAATATATCAAAAATAATTTGAAAAAAAAAATTAATACTATAAGTATTGTTGCTAATAAAAACAATGACATGGAAAAATATAGTAACTTCACATATGTGTTAAATAATATTATAGAATCGGATATGATAAATATGACTCCAAGTACATCTAGTATTATTTTTATGTCATTGCTTGATGCAATCGCAATTAATTTAAAAAAAGATATTACAAAAGAACAATTTCAATTATATCATCCATCTGGTAGTTTAGGTAAAAGATAGTGATATAAAATGCATGAAGTATATATATTAAAATTATTATAAATAATATATTTATAATGTGTAGTATTAACCATGGTAAAAAAGCAATTTTTATACATATACCTAAAAATGGGGGTTCATATATTTCAGAAATTTTATCTAAACATTATGGTTTTACAAATTATTATTTACAAAGACCTGATCATAAACAGTTTTGTTTAGGAAAAGATAATTCAGTAGATAAACATGAAAATAAAATACATGGAACACTTATGTATTATAAAACATCACTACATTTAAATAAAATAATGAATATGGATCAAAATAAATGGAATACATATTTTATTTTCACATTTATAAGAAATCCTTATGACAGAATAGTTTCAGGTTGGAATTATGTAAATAAATATAATATATCATTTGATAAATATATTGATTTAAACAGAAAAGATAATGATTATAATTATTGGCATGTTTTTATGTCTCAAACTAGGCATATTATTGGTAACAATGGTAAAATTAATGTTAATTTTATTGGTAAATTTGAAAATATAGAAGAACATTTAACAATAATTTTAAATCACATAGGGTATAATCATAATTTACACAAACCGTTCAAAAAAAATAGTAAAAAACATGAAAATTATAAGAAATATTATATGAATGATAATATATTAAATAAAGTGAATATGTTGATTAATGAAGATTTAGAAAATTTTAATTATGAAAAAATAGAAAATATAATAAACTTTTGAAATAAAATAATAAATGTATATTATATATTAAATGTTATCAAAAATTTGGATTATAATAAAATAAGTTTTTTTTATAATATAATTAAAAAAATATTGCAAAAATCACGTTATAAAATAAATAATTCTAATATTTCACAAAGTCAAATGATTAATTATATTAAAAAATATTATGAAAAAGTTGATAAAATATCTAATAATAATACAACTGATACAAAATTAAAAACATGGCTGATACAACAAAACAACTAATTTTAAAAATTACTAAAGCAATTTACAGAACAACACAAAATCAATTATTAAATTGGAAAATATAAAAAAAATTAACAAAAACTTCTTTATTTCCAAAATCATTTAAAGAAAATAATGCAGAAATAGCATTAGCTAAGATATCTGCATTAAGTATACCTAAACCAACAAATGAAATAAATAATTCAAATAATAATATATCAGATATTAAAGATATATTATATAAATTATCAAGAAAAACATCAAAAGAAAATTACAAAGAAAATTTTAAGATTTTATATACTATTTATAGTTCAAAAAATTCTTCAGTTAATTCTTTAAGAGAAAAAACTAAAAATCATAGATTAAGTGCTTTATCTAGTGATGAATATAAATTTATTGATAATTTTTTAAAACAACAATTACTTTTTGCATATAATGAATTAGGAAGAGATAATTTCATAAAATATGTTATTCATAATATTAAACATATAAATAAAGATATTGGTAAACCATTTAGAAATGATTTAATTGATTTTTTTAAGGAATTAAATATTTTTATTTTTATTATTCACCATCAAATTACCGATGAAAATGACACAAATATGATAAAAGAAAATATTAATTTTTTTAGAATATATATGAATTATCATAAGGATATTTTTGCGGATATTTTGAATAAAAAAAATATAAATACAAATATTGCAACTAATTATCAAAATCAACAAAGAACACTTATTGAATTATTAAATAATATGTTTAAACATATTTATAATAATCACAAAATATAAGTGGAGATTTAATTGCACAGTATATTAATATTATTAACAATATTTTATGTGTAATATTTTCAAATAATCAAATTAAAAGTGACAATAAATGTATTGGTTTATTATTTAAGTTTATCTTAAATGATGTAAATATTAAACATAGTAATAAAATTAATCTAAAAGAAAATTTTATCAATTATTATAGAGAATATGAAATTCAAGACATATATCTAAATAAATGTAAAGAAAAAGATACAATATTAGTTAATCCATCAAATATATCACCAGACCTAAACTCATCCGAATATGATTATGATAAATATTTATATTGTACTGATTGCAACAGTAAAACTCCTAGTCCTATTGGTGCTACTCCTCGTAAAGGTACTCCTCGATCTGTATATAAAAAAATTAACAATATTGTATCTAGATCATCTGAATCACCTAGATCACTCGGATCACCCGGATCACCCGGATCACCCGGATCACCCGGATTACTCGGATCACCTATATCATCCGAATCATCCGAATCATCTAGATTACATAGATCACCTGGATCATATAAAAAAAATATAGTATCTGCGTAAAATACAGAAAAGAACCGTTAATGAAATGATGCAATGAAGGTTCATCGCTATTTTCCTTCGTAAACTCCAGAAAATAGTTAAATTCTGATTTTATTAAAAAAATTAAGTTTCTAGAATTTCATAGATACTGTGATAAATTATTTATTTTTTTTTTCACACTAATAACTCTTTTCAGTAAAAGCTTGTGTAATCAATGGTTTTAAATATGATTCTTTAGTTTTAAGTTCTTCTTCAGTTAGATTTTTAAACCAATCAGGATAACCAGGTGCAGTATTATACAAAGGAAAAAATATTCTTTCTTTTTCACAATCTTTCCAATTAAAATCAATCATAATATTATTTAATTTATTACCTTCTGTGTCAAATTCTTGGCATTTAGACGGTACATGTGCATAATTCCAATTGTTTTCACTATTTAATTCTTCATAACATTCTTTTAATATAACTTTACCAATACTATGATATGGTAATTTTTGATTATTTTTATTAGCTTCCATTATTTTATTATATGCTTTTTTTTTAACACATTTTATAAAGTTTGTATTTTTTTTTGATATCATAAACCAATTTAATGGCCGAGAATAACCATCAGGATTTTTCTTACATATTTCTAAATCATGACCACAACCAAATCCAACATAATCACTATTATTTAATCTTTCATAAAATGGACAAATACATTTTATAACAAGAATATCAGCATCTAACCATACACCACCATATTTTTCTAATAAAGCGTAACGATAATAATCAACTTTTTGTGGTAAATTTAAATTAGAAAAATCAATATTTTTAATTTCAGGTAAATAATTATATATAGTTAAATTATCCAATACAATAACGTTAAAACATTTACTGCAATTAAATTTTACAGAATTAATACATAAATCAATATATCCAGGTTTAGTTTTATCAGGTAATGTTTCCCAATACATCCATATTATTCTTTCACCACTTATTTCATCTGAATGATTACACATATTGTTTTCATATTTATTTATTTTTTTATTAATATTGTCATTTACTATATTATTTTCAGTATTATTAAATAAATTATTAAAGTACTCTTTTTTATTTAAAAATATGTTAATAAAATAAAACAATAAACTAATAATTATTAAAATTATCAAATTATAATAATTCATATATACTCTTTCAAGAAAAAATTTCTATAAAAAATTATATAAAATATTTTTTTGTATTATGATATAAACTATTTGCTAATTTACTATCTATTTTGTTTACATTTAAAATAAAATATAAATATGAATTTTTTAAATTGCATAATAAAAAGAAAAATAAATAAATTATTTTAAATTGTTGAGTAAAACTAATATTATTTTTCATAATATTGTCTAATAAATAATATAACATATAAACATGATTAAAAAATAGATATATATTGTATATAACTATAATTTTATCCCAATCATTTATGTTATTTTCTTCAAATAAAAATCCTCTTAGTTCTCTGAAATCATTTCTGATGAGTGTTAGCTCCATTTATAATATATTATTTGTAATATTATTTTAAATCAATTTAAAGATTAATTAATATTTAATTATATAAAAATGAGTCTTGAAATTAGTGAATCAAATAAAGTATTAACACCAACATTAACATGGTATCAAGTAAATGATGCTATTATATTATCATTTGAACTATATAATTCAATAAAAAAAAATATTTCGATAACAAATAATAATATTTTGTTAAATGTAATGTCAAACAATAATGAGTATAAAATGGAATTTGAACTATCAAATGAAATTAATAGTGATGACTCAACTTATATTATTGATGATAAATCAATTAAAATGATATTAAAAAAAACAAATGATGATAAATGGAGTTCATTAACAAATGATAAAAATTTATATAAAAATAATATCAAAATTAATTGGAATAGATGGATAAATGATTCAGATGATGAAGATGAACAACAAGAACAACAAAATCCATTTGGTGGAAATCAACAATTTGATTTTCAACAAATGATGCAAAATATGGGTGGAATGGGTGATATGGAATCGATGATGAAATCAATGGGTGGAATGGGTGATATGGAATCAATGATGAAGTCAATGGGAGATATGGGAGCATATGAAGATGATGAAGATGATGAAGATGGTGAAAATGGAGAAGATGGTGAAGATGGTGAAGATGGTTCTATACCAGATTTAATTGATGTTCCAGATTTAGTAGATGATTCTAGTAATGAAGAATAAATTATTATGTAATTAAAAAAATTTTAATAAATATTTTATATTTATATAGATTATAAATATGAAAAGTAAATTAGTATTACCATTTACAAATGAACAAATAGCTGGAAGTAAAAAAACATTTAAGTTATTAAATAATGATGAAATAAATAATAAAGTTACAAAAAATCCTAATTTAATGAACTTTGTAAAGAAATTATTATTTAATAATAATAAAAATAATTCTGAAAATAAAATAAATTATATAAAAGCAAGTACAACAAAAAATTATTATCAAAATATAAATAAAAAATAAATATTATTTATTTCATTTTTATCTCTGTTTATATTAAAAAAATGAAACTTATGATATTAGTTATAGTATTAATAATATTATTATTTTTTTTTTTTAATAATATTAAAAAAATTGAACATTTTTGTAAAATACCTAAAATAAATGAACTAGGTGTAATAAATGATAAAAACGTATCACTAAATTATCCACCTCAATCTAATATTCATACATCAAGTTGTGATAAATATTGGAAAAATTGGCCAATGGAATCCAATAATGATTTAGTTACTGATAATCCAATAGTAATGCATATGGATCAAATGTTCTTACCTCCAGATAAGGATTTTGGCAATAATAATTACAAAGCAGGTTTTATCAATTTTTATAGATTAAGTGATATAATAAATGATATAATAAATTTTGATATATTTGAAAAATCAGAAGAATTATTAATAAATCCTTTAACTAAGGAAAAATTAGATTATGAGTATCAATTAAATTTTGAATTAATTAAACTAAACCAAAAAACATATATAAATAGATGGTATGATTATAATCCTTCTGTAAAAACATATTTTTCATATGATGATATAAAATCACCAATTAATGATATAAATAAATTAAATTTAGAATTTCTAAATAGATGTAATATGAAACAAAAAGATTTATTGACAAATAAACAATTACTTTTATTTGGTATAATTAAATTTGAAATATTTAAATACAAAATATTAAAAATACATTATTTAAACAGTAATATTAAAATTCCTGTTTATATAATAGAAATATCATTATACCGAGAAACAGATTTACATTTAGATACATTTTCATATATAGGATTTATTGAACAAAATGATGATAAGGAAAAAATTACAATATGTAATGTTAATTTTATTGGTATAAATAGTACTGAATCAGTTTTACAAGCACCTGGATATAATAAGAATGATATAAAACAAGAGATAATAAATAGTAATTTTTCAAATTCACCTATACTTAATAAAAATCCTGATTCTATAGTAGAATTAACAAAAAAACATTTAGATAGTTTTAAATTAAAAAATCAATATGCATGTTTTAATGTAAATTATGATCCTATTTATAAAAATCAATATATATTACCTTATTATTCACGTGAATCATGTGAATCATCATATGATCCATGGGGTAAACCTAAAGATGTTGGTATATATGATAAACCATGTGAAAAAGATGATGAATGTCCATTTTACAAAATAAATAAAAATTATAATAATGAATACGGGAAATGTGTAAATAATAAGTGTGAATTACCAATTAATATGGAAGGTATTGGATATCATTATTTTAAAAAAAATAATAACAAATTACCATTATGTTATAATTGTAAACCAGATATTTTTAAACCAATTACATTATTAGGACAATGTTGTGAAGACCAAAATGATAGAAAAAAATATCCATTATTAAAATCACCTGATTATGCATTTAATGATGATTATACAGATAGAATAAATTATTTTAGACAAAAAGATTGTAAACAAAATGTTTCAACAAATGAAGTTATTTGTGATAAAATAATTACTGCTATTGCATAAATAATTTATTTTTTTTTAGTGTTTGTTCTGTACATTTATCTACTCCTACTAAGTATTTACAATTATTATTATCAATATAACTAAAATAGCCTTTTTCAAAATAATATTTTTTTACACCTTCATGATAATCAGAAACTATAAAATGATTTAAATCATCATGTTGTATATGTAGATTATATCCACTATTATTTATATTTTCATTTATATTCTTAATATTCATATTATAAAATTTAATAAAATTATATGTATATATATTGTTAATTTCTGTATTACATAATAAAATTTTATAAGAAAATAATATTTTCAAAGTAGGCAAATTTTTTGTATAATTATATTTACCAAATTTTTTTGGAAAATATAATTTTGATAAATTATTTAAATCAATAAAATCTATTTCTAATATTTTATTTTTATTTAAAAATTCTATTTCATTCAATATATCAAATGGTAATAATATTATATCATCTGTTATATATTTTTCAATAAGTTGACTAACATGACTATTTGGATATATATCTATTAAAAATATTATTTCACACTCATTATTATGAAATCCTTCAAACAACCTTTCAAGATTATTATAAAATAGTGGAATATAATCAATATTTTCTTTATATCCTAAATCTTCAAAAAATTTAACATAATAATAAAATGAAGGTGTATATGTATCATTATTTATAATACCTATTTTTATACCAGGTTTAATATCACTATAAGAAAAAATTTTATAATTTTTTTTGGTAAATAAATAAAAATATAGTTTATATAAGTGTGTTATAAATTTAAATTTATTTATTTCAACATTTATATTTTCATAATAATAACAAATTGATATATAATCGGTAAAACAAAAAGTTAAATTTCTTTGAAATAATGCATCAATAAGAGTCATTCTATTACTATATTTTATTAAATTAACTTTAATAGCATTGCCATTTGATATATATAATTTAAATAATGTTTGTATAAATTCAAGTTCAACACCAATTAAACCAATACTAATGTTTTGAAAGTCCATTTTTTTTTTAAAATAATTTGCATTATTATCATTATTTTTATAAAAATTTACTAAATTATCTATTTTATTATCATAATAAGGAAGAAAATAAGTTAAATAATGTTCATCAATATTTTTTTTTAATATGTATTTATTAATGATATAAAATATTATTATAATAAATATAAATATGAATATAAAAATCATTTAATAATATATGTGAAAAAAATAAAAAAAAATTTAATCTAATATATAAATAAATGGATTTACAATATATATTTTTATTATATGTATTATTAATTGTTTTAATATATATATGGAAACCTGAAATTTTTAAAATAAACCAAGAAAATAATAAAAGAAAAAATTTATATTTAATATTTTTAATAATAATTATTGCGATAATTTCTTTTTATTCTAAAGTTTTATTTGAATGGTTTTTTTAGATATTTTCTGCATTTAGATTCTTTTCTGTATTTTCCTTCATAAAATAGCGATGAAAGATTCTTTTCTGTATTTTCCTTCATAAAATAGCGATGAAAGATTCTTTTCTGTATTTTCCTTCATAAAATAGCGATGAAAGATTCTTTTCTGTATTTTCCTTCGTAAAATAGCGATGAAAGATTCTTTTCTGTATTTTCCTTCGTAAAATAGCGATGAAAGATTCTTTTCTGTATTTTCCTTCGTAAAATAGCGATGAAAGATTCTTTTCTGTATTTTCCTTC
>Ga0214919_10002189_pt1 | contig 31006 bp, 12 predicted proteins | sample LL1503_MetaG_FD_177994 | JGI IMG/M metagenome (GOLD analysis project Ga0214919, IMG submission 177994) | Freshwater microbial communities from Lake Lanier, Atlanta, Georgia, United States - LL-1503 | ecosystem: Environmental > Aquatic > Freshwater > Lake | place: USA: Georgia | collected... | reverse complement strand
CGTGGATGCTGGTACGGCCAGTGACAACAGCCTGACAGGTACATCTGGCAGTGATGTGTTGTATGACGGTGTTGGTGGCAATGACACATTTAGTGGTGGTGCTGGAAGTGACGTACTGAGCGGTGGTGCAGGTAATGACGCACTGGTGGGTGGTGATGCAGTTGGAAGCAACGTCGAAGTTGACGTATCGCTGGTATACAACACACCAACATTTGGACGTGTGACGGCGGCTGGTCCAGATCAAGGTAAGTTGACTGTTGCAACTGCCTATGACGGAACAGACACCTTGACGGGTGTGGAAGTGGTGCGTCAGATGACGGTGCCGACTTCAACAGTAGCTTCGACGCTGGTCAAGCAGTTCGTCTTGGTTGACGGTGCTCAGAACTTGCAGAAGGCGATTGACGCTGCAGGAAGCGGCGACGTGGTGGTCACAGGTGGATCGTTGACGATCACGGTTGCCCAAGCCAATGCGATGTTGGTCAAGGGAGCGAGCTTCCATACGGGCGACACGGTGACTATCAGTGACACTGCTGCGCACATTTATGGAGACACTGGAACATTGTTTGGGGCTAACGGATCTGTAGCCTCTGCACTCAATATTGATGCAGTTAATGCTAACGATGCCGGTGGCAATGTGGGCAGCTTAGATGTAGCTGCAACCAATAAGTTGCTTGCCCGAGTGGGTAACGACAGCGCGCTGCACATCACATTGACAGATACGGCGGAGCATATTGCTGGTAGCGCCTCGACGATGAACGCGTCTGGTGTGACTGCAGTGAGCGTTATGACTGCTGCGACAGCTGCGCAAGCGGATGTAATTCATGCTGCCAAAGCGTCTGTTGCTTACTCAGTGACTGACACAGCAGAAAATATTGCTGCACACAAAGGTGTCATCAATGAAGCTGTGGGCGTGACTATCACTTCTTCTGCAACAGTAGCGCAAGCAGCGACAATTCATGCCGTCAAACCTAGTCTCGTGTATGACGTTGCTGACACTGCAAGTAATTTAGCAACTGCACAAAGTTTGCCTATTCAGCCTAACTGGACTGCTTGGTCCGTTGGTAACACTGCTAGCGCAACTGTAAGTGGCAACGGACAAATCTCCTTGACTGTTGGTGATGATGGTGCTGGTGCTGCAGTTTGGTCTTCTGGCCAGACGCACAGCAAGGCTTTTGTGAGTACAGATACCTTTAATGGTCTCAAGCTCAGTAGTTTGACAGAGCTGTCTTACAAATTGAACAACGCAAGTGCAAATGGCTTGGAAGGACCGTACCTGAACATTGTTGTTTCTAATGGTACGGATCGAGCAATCTTGTTGGTAGATGCAAGTTCAGCTCCTTTGGGTCAACAAGACCATACGCTGGCGAACGCACATTTCAGATTTAATGAAGGTAATGGAGCATTTGCCGAATTGAGTACGAAGGGTACTTGGGTTGGATATGACCAAGTTAAGGACTTGGTAATTGGAAATGGTTTTGCTAGTGTTCCCACAGCTGTTGGACCTGTTGGTGGGTGGGCTGGTTCAGGCGCTAATGATGGCGTAATTTTTGCCCTGGGTAACAGGGGCTCATCTCCTCAGTTGACCTCCACCATCAAAGATTTAAGCGTACATGCAACCAACCCTACGATGGATGTCCTTGGCTCTGCGCATGATTTAGTTGCAACTACGCCAGCGACCATCCAAGAGGCCGTAGCGATTTATGGCAACAACAATGCTGGTGCCAAGCACTTTAATGTGTCTGACACTGCTAATGCATTTATCTCTGCTGACGCTACGCAAGTTGCCGCCATCAATGCCGCTGACGTTGCGAACGTGAATAACTCGGGCACTGTGTCATTAAATTTGGCCGATGCTTCTAAACTGTTCCATATTGCTGACAATTTCACAAGCTTGAACGTCAACATCAGCGACTCAGGCGACAACTTGTGGAAAGCTATTAAGGATGTGAATTTAGCGGTTACCAATCCTGTGCCAGATGTGGTTGCACTTTTGGGTGCTACTAATGTGGGTAGTGCGCATGCAACATTTACCGCACCTACTGGGGCTTTGACTGCAACGCAGATAGATAAATATCTGTCAGTACCGCACCAAAACTCAGGCACTATCACTCTTGCTGACTCTGTGACGATTTCAAGTGTGGTCGACTCAACTGTCCCAGTAACTGGCGATGTCCCTGCCTCTGGTGCAACCAATGAGACCCATTTGAAGCTAAGCGGCGCAGTGTCTAGTACGAGCTTAGGTGACCACGCCAAAGTTGCGGTCTACGATGGAAACGATCGAATTGGTTATGCAAGCGTATATTCGAATAACACTTGGACATTCACAGACCAAAGAGCTAATGTCTCTAACTCTACGCATAACTTCCATGCCAAGGTGGAGTACAGCTTCGCAGGTGTAACAACGGCTGGCGTAGCTGCGGACTATTCCGTGACAGTTGACACTTTACCGCCTACCAATGTGACCATTGGTCAAGTGGCTGGTGATGACCAGATCAATATTGCAGAAAACACTGCTGGAGTGACGGTCTCTGGAACTACAGAACCAGGTACAACACTGACTGTGAATGGTTCTACTGTCACTGTTGCCGCGAATGGCAATTGGTCTACTGCCCTCAATACTTCTGGCTTTACGGGGCGTGATGCAACCCAAGATGGTGTCAATACCATCACAGTGATTGCAACTGACGCTGCTGGAAACACCACAACGCAAACGCGAAGTGTGGTGTTGGATAAGCTTAATCCTACAACGGGACAGCTGACACTATCAAGCTTTGACGATACGGGTCGTACAACAGATGCGATTCCCGTTACAACTGACAACTCCTTTGACATACAGGTCACTGGCAAGGAGGCTAATAGCAAGGTGACAGCTTTTGAACTGAACAAGGACGGTGGTGGTTCGCCAATTACTGTTCAAGTGCCTGCTGGCGGTTCCTCTACTGTGCCTGACACTGGTAACAAAGTGACTGTTGATAGCAACGGTGTCGTGCACATGACGGGCTTGGACGACGGTACTTACAGTGTCAAAGCCCAAGTTACAGATTTGGCTGGCAACTCTTCTTGGACGTCTGTACAAAACGTGGTGGTGGACAAAGCGGCCCCAACGGTGGCTATTGCTGTGTCTCAGCCAAGCATCAAGATTGGCGAAACTGCGACTGTCACGTTTACTTTCGATTCGCCTGTTGATAACTTCAATCTTGCAGAATTAACTTGGGACCCACGCGTTGGTAGCTTGTCAAATCCTGTGGCAGTAGCAGGAAGTGATGGCAAGCAATACTCAGCCACCTTCACGCCTCTTGCCAATATAGAGTCGGCATCCAATTTAATTGGCTTGCAACCCGCATATAAAGTAGCTGTGAATGGCGCTGTTGAAGAGGGCGATGTATTCAAGGTGACCTTGAATGGCACAACTAACGTTAGCTACACAGCCAAACTTGGCGATACCCTGAGCAATGTACGTGATGGTTTGGTAACTGCTATCAACGGTGGTGATTACGCCGCCAAGGCAGTCACGGCTTCTGGCGTTACTAGCACTGAGTTGATTCTTAAGAGCGCGACCTTTGGATCGACATTCACTGCGTCGTCGTCTGCAACTAACCACGTGATTGATAACACGCAGTTGGTGACGGATACCATCTCTACTAACAATGTGGTTGCTGTGCAGGGCGTGACTGCTGTGCAGGGCGTGACTGCTGTCAAGCAGGTTAGTACCCTAGCCCTTGGCGGTACTGTTACAACCGGTAACTCAGTGACGGCAAAGGTTGCTGGTGTTGATTACGCAGTAACTGCCACTGATACTGATACCCCAACAACATTGGCGACAAAGCTTGTGACAGCCATCAATGCTGTAACTGCAGCCCCAGTAGTCGCTACGGCCACTGGTACGACGGTTACCTTGACTGCTAAAACTGCTGGAACAGCATTTACGGTTGCTGAATCACATGTGGGTACATCCGTCACAGTTGCAACTGCAACGCCTAATGCTAATGTGTCTGCAGTAACCGCAGTTACTGCTGTAACCGCAGTCAGTGCTGTTGCCCAAGTAGAAGACTTGGTCATTTCAGGCAAGTTAGAGGTCGGTGACAAGGTAGGCGTGACCGTCAATGGCACGGCTTATTCCCATACTATTGCTTCAGGTGAAACACTTGCTGCTGTTCGTAATGACCTTGTTACGCAAATCAATGCAACTACTAATAAGCCAGTTGTAGCAACTGCAGGAACTACAGACGGGGCATTCAAGTTAACGGCTGCCACTGCTGGCACTGCCTTTACAGCAACAGGTACCAACGCAGACCGCGCTGCTGATGCAACGCAAAGTGCGACAACCACTCTCTTGTCTGAGGTCGATCCAGCTGGAAACCTTGGGGTTGCCGCATTTACTTCACCAACGTTTAATGTTGACACCAAAGCGCCTGTTGTTTCAGTAAGCGCTGCAGGTACAGTGGGTTCCACCGATGTTTTGAGCAGTGTGAGCGGTGGCAGGACTATGAATGGCACTGGCGAGCCTGGTGGAAAGATCACGCTCAAGTTTGCTGGGACAACGCTCAATGCCAATGACGTATTGGTTGATGCCAACGGCAACTGGACATATACGCTCAGCGATGCAAATATTACGGCTGTAGGTCAGGGTGCTGGCAAAGTAGTGTCTGTGACTGAGGTAGATGCTGCAGGAAATCCAACTGCGAGCGCGTTTACTAAAACCATAGCTATCGATACAGTTGCACCAGGTGTTGCAGTTGCAAACACCTCTGCAGGCAACTTAGTCAATAAGGTTGAATCTATTGCCAGTGCTGGAGTAACCACGCTTACTGCGGAGGCAGGAAGTAACGTCACAGTGACCTTCACGGGTTCTTCTGGAAGCGCTAACGCGGTGACGAAAACTTTCGCGGCTAGCGGAAGTGCGCAAGCTGTAACGTTAACGGCTGCTGAAGTGACCAAATTGGGTGAAGGTGCTGTTACGGTTGCAGCGACTGCAACGGATGCTGCTGGTAACCCTGCAACAGTTGCTACTGGTGGTAACTTCACCTTTGACACTGTCGCACCCAATGTTGTGGTGGCTAACACTTCTGCAGGCAACTTAGTCAATAAAGTTGAATCTATTGCCAGTGCTGGAGTAACCACGCTAACTGCGGAGGCAGGAAGTAGCGTCATAGTGACCTTCACGGGTTCTTCTGGAAGCGCTAACGCGGTGACTAAGACCCTCACGGCCACAGGTAGTGCGCAAGACGTGACACTAACGGCTGCTGAAGTGACCAAATTAGGAGAAGGTGCTGTTACGGTTGCAGCGACTGCAACTGACGTTGCTGGTAACCCGGCAACAGTTGCCACTGGTGGCAACTTCACCCTAGACACTGTCGCACCAGTGGTTACAGTTGATCCACAAGGACCTGCTGGAACAAGTTTATTTGTGAGCAGTATGCCTGGAGGAAACATCCTTACTGGCATGGGCGAAGCGGGCGGTGTTGTTTCGGTGAAGCTAGGTTCTAGTGCAACAGTGCTTGGAACTGCAACAGTTGGATCCGATGGCAAGTGGAACTATGCTCTGACGCCTCAAAATGTCAGCGACTTAGGTATTGGCACGAATAAACTGATAACAGTGAGCCAAACAGATGTGGCGGGCAATACTGCCTCAACCACCAAGACCTTTGATATTGATCCTTATGCGGTCAATGCAGATGGCGTGATCGATTCATCTCAGTTAACGAAAAACGGAATTATTTCTGGTGCTTCTATCCATGCCAAAGACGGAAACGTTAATGGGCCTGGCGACAAATTGGATCTTTCTGGCATATCTGGCGACGTAACGGTTGACAACAATGCAGGAACAATTCTTGACATTGTCAAAACCAACGGTGTCACTACGCAATTTAGTGCAAAGATTGATATTGCAAATACCAGCGATGTGATTTCTGGGTTTGATGTTATTACGACTGGTGCAGGCAACGACCGCATCATTGGTAACGATGCACTCTCAGAAGTTCTGTTTGCAGGTTCTGGTTACAACCAAATTGATGGCGGTAACAGTGCGAATACGGTCGACTATGTTGACTACCGTAGCCTCACAGCAAGCTCAGTCAATAAGACTTCGGGTAGTGTGACGGTGCCAGAAAATGCTACTGCAGCTACTGCAAAGACGATCACGATCAACCCTGCAGCTATAACGCTTGGCGATTTTTACTCTGTCACAGTTGCTGGTAAAACGGTTGGCGTAACAGCTACGCAGGAGATGATCAGCACCCCTGCATTGCTGGTGAGTGCCTTGGCAGCGCAACTATCGACCTTTGTTGCTGCAAATCAAATTAGTGGTTTGAACGCTAGTGCTTCAGGTAACGCCTTGACTTTGAACGCTTCGGGTACAAACTCTGATGTTGTAGCGCTCATGGGATTAAGTTCTCCTGTCTCAGTCATCTCGCAAGTGGGCGTCACTGTTGACATGTCTACATTGGTCAATACAGATCCTGCCATTGGCTTTGATAAGCAGGCCTTCATGGCTGTCAGAAGTGATGGAGGAAAAGACGAACTTCTCAATATTGAGGGCGTACTGGGAACTGCATACACCGATATTCTCAAAGGCGGTGATGAGAACAACGTCTTCTTGGGTGGTGGTGGTAATGACGTCATCAGTGGCGGTGGCGGCAACGACGTCCTCATTGGTGGCGAAGGTAACGACGTTATCTACGGTGGAGTTGGCAATGACCGCATCATTGGGGGTGCTGGACGTGACATCATTTACGGTGGAACTGGCAAAGACACTATCGTCATCGGATTGGATACGAGCACTACTTCTGACTCGATTCGTGACTTCGAAGTCTCTGGAATATTGACTGGATTGGCAGGTCGCTCTGCGCAGGCAATGGACAAGATTGACTTTAACTTCAGCACAGCCGATCTAGCTGCAAAGTTAGGCGTGTCAATCAGTGCATTGCCCACCACTTTGAATTACAAAGTGATCTTGGAGGACTATGCAGCAGGCACTATTACTCCTGCACAAGCCAGTGCAGCAACTCCATACAGTCGGGTGCTTGACCTAATGGTTCAGGACTCTTCTGGAAATTGGATAAAAGTCAGCGAAGTTCGAATGGATTGGGAAAGCAACCCATTCGGTACGCTCGATCCAAGTGCATATATCTTGAGCGCTATCAAAGTGCCAGACCCAGCGAGTGCTATGGCCGATCCAGCTTTGTTAGGTTCTTTTGATCCAACTGCTAGTGCGAACCATAAGCTGTTTGCTGCATTGCAGTTCCAGCGTATTGGTGAAATTATTGATACTTCTGCAACTGAAGCAATTGTTGGCGCAAGAAGCGGAGATATTTTTGTAATGAGCGGTGGCGATGACTTTATTGTGGGTGGTTTAGGCTCGGACCGTTATGAAGCGCGTATCCAAGGTACCACTAATCCAAATGCAGTCATTCAAAATGGCCATGTGACTATTGACGAATTGGGTCGCTCTGCGGGTGGGTTAGAGCAGGATTCAGTCTTGATTGAAGGTGCCCGTGACCTTAGCGATCTGCATTTGTCACGAACAACAATTGCGGGTGAGCAAACTGGTCGTTCATTGGCTATTGAATATGACCAATACCGCGGACTTGATGATCCGACAACTGCGCAAAATGAGGCTAGATTACTCCATGCGCATGGTCAGATAGACATCTTTAACCAGTTCTCTTTGACGCAATCTGGCCTTTATTCTGTAGAAAAAGTACAAATTGCAGCTGAGATGGAAAACCCATTGGCTGCTGCTGTTCAGACATACTACCTTGGTGATGTGCAGGGTAAGGTGTCTGGAGCAAATGGTGGTGACATCATTCACGCAGGCGCTGACCATGACTCGCTGTTGATAGGCACGAGTAGTCTAAATGATACGTTCCGCATTGACGCACCAACTACTGCCTCTAATCAGTTGGTCAATGGCGCTAGAGTTGTGACAGAAGAAAACGTTTGGTTGTATGGAAATAGCGATTCCAATGACTCTATTGTTATCAAAGTAGGCTCTGGAACTACACAGACTGCAACAACACTGGATGCACAAGGAGCTTTGAAAGCTGGTGTAGCTAACGCTACATTTGTCGATGAAGATGCCAATACCGTAGGCACGCAATTGTTCTCCAAAACAATGGCGGATGGATCTACGGTCAAGCAAGCGAAGGTTACGTTTAATTTGGGCGACAAAGCTACTAATGCTGATGACGTAACCTTGAACATCTTCTTCGCCGATGCCGGTAATGTCGATTCCACGACCCTACTCAACCGTATCAAGTGGGAGTCTTAATTGTTGAGAAACTAAAAATTTAACAACATTAAAGGCGGTGGGTATGGAAAAAAAAGTAGAACGGGAAGACGTAGATTTACCGAATAAGCGTCGCTCCCTCATCAAGTCGAAACTGAAGACGCGTCAAGTTGATACGCCTTCGTTTTCTTCGGTCGACTTGGCAATTTTGGGTGCCGTACTTGCGCTCACCGCCTCTAAGGCGGGAGGTGCTAACGCGCTAGACGATCAAAGTATTGTTAGCACGGCAAATGATTCGCTCGTTGGTGAAGATTCATTCGGCAGAGCCATGCAGGCGCTCAGTGGTGCTAGTGCGGAGGTTTTATTGCTCGCCGCACTTGCTGAGAACATGCACCGCGATTTGGCGCGCTCTTTGCGAGAGTCTAGTTTTTCTACGCCAGTAGCATCTGACACAGCAACCTTTAATTGGGCGCATGACCCAACGTTGACTTCACTGAGTGCAAGTCAAAAATCCGCTTTGATGTCAACACCATTGGTTGGAGATGTTGCAGCCAAGTCAGACCTTAGCTATGTGTTGGCTGCTACTACTCCAGCCAATACGGGGCCTTCAACCTTGGTTGAACCAGAATTGCGCTCTTATGGGCAAGACCTTGAGAAAATGCAAAAGGCCTCGCAAGACCTACTCAATGTCATGCGTGAAATGTTTGGCAAAGAGATGGAGTCTGTCCAGGCACGTCAAGTGCAGCAGCCCAACAGCCCCGATGGTGTGCAACCTAATGAGTTGGCGACTGACCAGGTTACGCCGGAGCCTAATGAACCGCAAGTAGCAGATAACGCTAGTGGTGAGTCTCCCCCTAGTTGGTTGCTAGCCGGCCTTGGAATGGGTGGTGGTGGTGGTGGTGGTGGTGGTGGTGGTGGCCTACTGGCATCTGCAGGAGTGGATATTGGGGGCTTTGCCATTGATGGATATGTGAGCGGTGCAACAGTTTTCTGGGACCAAAACGGCAACTTTATTCAAGATGCGAATGAAACGGTTCAAACTACTACTGCTGCAGACGGTTCGTACACCCTAGCAGGAGTTACCAAAGGCGTTGGGCAAATTGTGATCAAGTCTGACGGTATTGATATCAGTACTGGGGGATCGGTAGGGATGATGGCTGCAAGCACATCCGTGACTGACACAACCAATGCGATGGTTACGCCTTTAACGCTTTTGTTAGCACAAGGAGTTTCAGAAGCTTCTCTCAAGACTGCGCTAGGGTATACGGGCACTACTGGTATCTCTAGCTACGATCCGGTTTCCATTCTAAACAACTCAGCCAGTTCAACAGCTGCTAAAACTACTGCAGGAAACATGTTGTTGCAAGCGCAACAGCTGTTTGCCGTGGTTAACGCGGTGTCTGGTTTGGCGGCTGGCTCTGGAACACCAGCTAGCGCTTTGGCTTCTACTATCAGTGCAATTAAGGGACAGGACCTAAGCCAACTTGTGGGTTCTTCTGGTGGAAGTTCAAATGTATTAAAAAGTATTATTACTACAGTGGCGCCAAGTTATAAGAATTCTGATGCTGCTGCTGCTGCTGCAACTGCAATTCAAAGTGTCAATAGCATTATTGGAGCTATTGATCCACTCAATGCATTGAGTTCAGAAGCGAAAGCAGCAGCATTGGTTTCGCAGAATGACTTGGTTACTCAGTTCAAAGCAATTGGTCAGCTCGACGTTAGTGTGGCGTTAACCCAAATTTCCAGCAAGCTTGCTCTATTCAAAGATGCGTCGACCATCAAAGATAACTTCGCGACTGTTTATGCTGAAACTATATCTGCACAAACAAAATCTACCGGCGGAATTATCACAGGCGTAGACGACAAATCCGTTTTGGTGGGTAGTAAGAAACTCATCAAGGCAAGTGAGTTACTTGCCAATGACGTCAATAGAGGGACGGGAAATTTAACTTTGGTTGGCATTGCCCCTATCTCGACTCCCTCGAACAAAATTACTTGGAAAAGTCAGACTTACTCTGGAAATACAGTCGTAGCGAAAGACGCTGTCGCGCAAACAAGCACCGTCAAACTCTCAGGTAAATACGAGGCGGGCGATTCCTTGACGCTCACTGTTGGTTCAGTCACCAAAACATACGTCGTATCTGCAGACGACGTTAATGTTTCTGCGACGCAAACGCTTGTCAATGTGGCTGCGAAAGTGCAGGCACTTTTCGCTAGTTCTTCTATAGTGGCAAAACAAGATTCACTTACTGTGACGGGTCCATCCGATGGATCAAGTTTGACCGTTAGCGCTACTGCACTAAACAAAGTTGCTACAGCTGGTGCGCTAGCATCTGACAACACCCAAGCCGTTTTAGTGACGACGATAAAAGGTAGTGCAGAGATAGATAAAACGATTTATTCAATCAATTTATCTGACAAGTTATTGAGCAGCGCTATTACCAAGGGTGGGTACATCAAGTTAGCGGCTGGTGCCTACATACTTCAAGTTCGCGCTGACGAAGGAGACACTGCGGCAACTATTCTGAGCAAGTTAGTTGATGCAGCCAAGGTGCAAGCCCCTATCCTAAAAATAAGCCCAGATTTAAATACTGCTGGTCAGGTGATATTAGAAACTGTTGACGGCTCTGCGCTTGACACGGTTCAAATGTATGCTGCTGATCCAAGCGAAGTATTGGATGCCCGTTTGGTGACCGTCAACGGCGAACAATATGTACAAATTAATTCCACGTCTGTTGGAAACTACAACCTTCAGTATGTGGTGAAAAACGATGGTGGACAAGGTTTTGGAACAGTACGTTTATCAACTGTTCCTGAGGTCCAAACAGTTCAGACTAAGGCCTCTGCTTCATCAACGGTTAATGAAGATGCAAATTTCACTCTTGGTGATAGGGTTGAGTTAAAAGGCAACTTAACTTCTGGCGTCGATCAGTCCTTGATTGTTAAATTGACATCCATGGGAGTGTTAGCCGACGGAACATCGGTTGCAACGGGGTCGCCTAGTGATTTCAAGGTGACTTATTGGGAAGAAACCAAGCAGAATGGCATTTACGTCAAATCACAAAACTCTCAAATTCTTAGCCTTGGGTCTTCATTTCAAGTCAAGCCATTGCACGATCAAACATTGCAAGAAGCTTTGGATGCTACATCTGTTTCTTTGCCTCCAAATTACCATGGGAAGTTTAGTTTTCAATACAGCCTGCTTTCGTCCTCTGGTAGTTACAGTAGCACTTCTGTTGCAGATATAGATTCACAAATAGTAATACCTATTGCCGCCGGAGATACACCTACCGCCAACATTCAAATTGGAGGATCATCGCCCGCTCCTATAACCTCAGATCTGGTTGTTCCTTTAGTAACCAATCCTAATTCGAAGCAAGTCACAAGCTTGGTGCTCCAAGGCGGAGATCCTGGATACGAACAACGCTTTGTTCAGTTTTCAAATTTGCCTAGTGGAATAAAAGTATTGCTAGGTAATGGCGCCACCAATGAGATATTCACTAACATTAGCGCACAAATCTCAAGTACCGGGGGGTTGACTTTTCAAGAGCCGCTTGCCGCTAAACCATTTACGGTTAAGTTTCTTGCTTCCCCTGCGCTTTTGGATAGTAGTTTCGGTTTAGCTACATCTCCAACTTATGTCACTATATTTAACAAAGAACCTTCTACCGGCGAAATTGCTTATGGCCAGCAGTCGAGTTTCACTTTTGATATCGGTGGCACTTATGGATTGACAGTGACTGCACAAGCGGTGACTATTTCTCAAGAAGATGTCGCCGCGTTAATGGGCTCGTTGGACATTGCTAGCGTTGCAGATGGCGCCAAGGTCGTCGCAAAAATTGTGGTTGCAAAGGGGATGACCTTAGGTCGTTTATCGGTTGATGGCGTATTCAAACCTCTAGATGTATCTGATCCAACTACTTTAGACACCTCTTCCTCCACTACTAAAACATACACGCTGACGACAACTACCGATCCTTACGGATTTTTAGATGGTTTGAAGATTCTTCCAGATACGCCTAATTACAAAAATTCCACCGCAAATCCTTACGTGGATGTGCAAGCCTCTATCAGTGCATTCAAGTTAGATAAAACTGGCGCTTATGTGCCTATGGCTACTGTTGACAAGAGTATTCAAATCACGTTCACTCCTGTTGCTGATGGCGTCTCCTCTTATGCGCTGAACACTACAGCTTTAGTGGGTAAAGAAGATGAGGCGATTTCGCTGCACCAATTGTTTTTCTCCTCTACAGATGCTACATCGCCTCTGGCAACAATGCCAGATACTACTGAGACATTGACCTATGTCGTAAAGGGCCTACCAACTGGTTCTAGGCTAGTGGATATGAGTAGTTTTAGCAGTTTGACGGGTGATGCCTTAAGCGCTGCAATATCTAAGGCTAGTTCTATAGGTCGTGTTGTAGGCGATGGAATTGAGTTGACGAAGGCAGAAGCAAATACAGCGGGCTTGGTGATGGGGGCTAATGTGAGTTCCGCTACTAAAGCAATTCAACTCTTCGCTTATACACAAGAGCCTGGTTCTGCCTACGTCTCAGACTTAAAGGCTTCATCAGGTAGTGTCTCGGTTGCTTTTAATGCTGTCGCTGATAAGGCTTTTCTATCCATGGATGCCCAAGTTCGTGGCTTAGTCGACACGGGCTCTTTGTCTTCAGACCTATTGGCAAAGTCGAAGATTGATATTCCTGCTTCTGTTGCCTTGACGGACACCGATGGTTCGGAGTCTTTGTGGGTAATGATTACGCCTACAACACCAGCTGGAGTTTCTGCCACAACCAAAGGCTTCACTTTTAGTGGTGTGACGTCTACGGATGCCTATAGCCTGACCGGTAATTATTACTTGGTCAAAGCTTCTGAACTCGCCAATGTACGTGTTTCATCTTCTCAAGCTTTTTCGGGTAAATTCCATGTTGAAGCGGTGAGTATTGAGGGTGCGCCTTCAACGGTTGTCGCCGCAGTGACTGCGATCAATACCCACATCGCTAACAGCAATAGCGACACCTTGGTTACTTCTGTGAGCCAAGATTTGGCTGTTCAGTTCCTGATGCCAGCGACCAAGCCTACTGTGTCTTTCACAGAAGCGCCGAATCTCTTGAAAGAAACGGTTTCTGCTGGAGATAAGTACTCGCTCGAATTTAGCCTGAACTTATCTACTGCGTCGAATGATAAGGTGACCGTTTTGATGACGGGTATACCTAGTGCAGGAACGGATCACGCCAAGTTCTACAAGCATTCAGTCGTCAACGGTGTGGCAACTGACACTGCTATCGGTGCTCCTGCTGAAGTCTCTGGTGTGTGGGTCTTTAATTCATCAGACTTCAAGGACGGCGCGTCTGCGGCGACCATTCGAATGGTGTTGCCAAAGGGATACACGGCTGGGTCGACTGATACCTTTGATGTAACAGCTTACGCAGTGGATTCGCTAGGATTGACAACCGCAAAGTCTGATGAGCTGAAGAGTAGTTATTTGCATACACTTGTGCCTAACGGTGTTTCTGTTAGTGCAGTTGACCCTGTGATTATTGATGTGGCAGGCGATGGACTTGCGTTGACAAATGCCACCACCAGCGTTTCTTTTGATATCAATGGTGATAAAGTCAAAGACAATGTTGGCTGGACCAATGGTGGCAATGATGCTTTCTTGGTTTTGCGATCTACTGTGGGCGGGACGTTAACGCCAATTGTTGACGGAACCAGCCTAGTCACCGAGAGCCTTGTTTCTCCAGTGACTACAGATGCTATTGCCGACCTCAAGACCTTTGATACAAATGGTGATGGTTGGGTGAGTGTGTCTGAATTTGCTAGCAAAGGCTACACCCCCCAACTTTGGTTTGATAAAACCAACCCTGGAGTTGCCGAGGCAACTGAAATTGCCACCCTAAGCGGTGACTTTGCCATCAATGTAACTGCTTACAACGACACGATGTCGCGTGACCCAGGAGGGGCAGTCATAGCGGGTTCGATTGCCGCTGGAGGTTTGCGTGGTAGCTATACGCTTGGGGCTACGACTTCGTCTTTGGCTGCTGCAAAGACCTATGACGTGTTTTTACCTGTCACATCTACTACCTCTACAGCAAGCGGTACTGCTGCCGCTACGACAATTTCAGGCACTGAGGACAGTGCTGATGGGGTAGACATATCAAGCGCTTTGAGTACGGCATCTTGGCAAACCGCTTTTGGATCAGCATGGACAAATGGAGTCGAAAAAGGCGCTAACGTCTTGTTGATGGTGCGCGCCAAAGAGGCTGGTACTACTTTCAATCTGTCCCAAGGAGCAAGGCTTGATTCAGAAGCTACAGACACTTGGTTATTGAACTGGGACCCAAAGTCCACTGCTGATTTAAAGTTATTCACAAAAGACAATTTCTCTGGTGTTTTGAATTTGGAGATGCGTGCAACGGTGGTGTACACCGATGGCTCGACACCTAAGCAATTTACCGTAGCGAGAGATCTTGGGCTCAATATTGCCGCTGTTTCAGACCGCGTGGATGTCTCCATTCCCGACACCTTCCCCGTTGTGGCGGAGACGGGTTTGCTGGCCGGCCAAAATATTACCCTCAATGGAGTGAAATTAAGCGCCCGTGATGGCAGTGAATCAGTATCCATGGAGTTGACTCCTACAGCAGATTTGCCAGCGGAAAGTTACTTTCTCTACAAGGACACCACAGTCATCAATGCTGTTAATGGTAAGTTCACAGTTTCTGGCGCTATCAATAGCGGTGACTTGAAGTTCCATATTCCTGCCTATGCAAGTGGTACTTTTGGATTTACCCTCTCAGTCATTTCGCAAGACGGTACTGCTACTCAAAACAGAATTGACAAAATCCCACTCTCGTTTACCGTTTCTCCTGTTGCGCAAGCGCCAGATGTCACGCTAACGGTCAACCAGTCGAGCGTATCTGAAACATTAAGAACTTTTAGCTTGACAGCGGTGGCTAGCCCTAAAGACCGAGATGGTTCAGAGGAAGTTGCAAATATCAAACTTGTTGTTAGCAACCCTGATTTAACGAGCGGGTCAACCTTTGTGGTTGGCACTGGATCTGCTGCAGTTACCTATTCTTTTGTTCAGTCTAAGGACGCAAATAATAACTTGGTGCCAGGGCAATTTGAATTGAATCTGCCCAAGTCCTACCTCACGCCGGTTACGGGATCTATCAATCAAACAATCACGGGTAATATCATTACGCCTGCGTACTTTGATGGAACCTTGAGCGTTGTAGCCTCAGCCAGCACAGTAGAAAAAGCAGACATAACGCAAGTTGCAACGGGTTCTTCTGTTGCAAGTGCTGTCGTTGTGGTTCCTGTTACTGATGGTTTGGCATCATTTGACACTAAAGGCCTTTCTGTTATTGCTGGTAAGCCTATTGGGCTAGATAAATTAGTAAGTGCTCTTTCTAAACTAGATGCAGACGAAACACTCAGTCTGACGATAGGTAACATACCAAATGGATCCACCTTATCAAATAATGGTCAAAGCGTTCAAATCACCAACGGCAGCGCAGTGATTCAAAATGCGTCGCTATTGACATTATCAAGCTTCATCCTAACCACTTCAGCAACGCAACAAAGTTTCGCCCTATCTATAACTGCAAGGTCGCAAGACGGTACTGCAGCCCCAGTAGAGGTAAGTAAAACTGTCAATATAAATAGCATTGCCCAATTCGATCCTGTATTGGTCAATGCAGATGGTACTGCGCTTCCAAATGGGTTATTGAATACGAGCTTTAATGAAGACACCTCTGGAATTTTGAATGTAGGTGTCAAGGTTGGCGATCAACTCAATCCTACCAATGTCAAGATGACATTGTCTGGTGTACCAACGGGCTTAAAGGTGTTTTCAGTTGCAAATAGTACTGAATTAACTGCAACTTCTACAGATCAAGCATCGGGTCAAAAATCCTTTGTTTTTAAAGCAGACCAACTCAACCAAGGCCTAAGGTTCCAAGTTGTGGCAGGCTCAAATTTAGAGAATTTTGCTGGTAAGTTGGTCTTACAGTTAAAGTCTGAAATTCAATACGGCAGCGACATCACTAAAACTGCAATTGCTTACCCCAGCGTATTTATTCAGCCGGTTACAGATGGCGCCACTATTGCCTCAACACTAGCGCGTGATGAAGACCAAAGTTGGACCATCAATCAAATTGTCAATCTCAAAGACAATGCTGAGACTTTAAATTCAGTGTTGATAGCTAGAAATGTGAATTTAACTCTGAGCATTGACGGTAATTTGGTCCAACCTTCAGCGAGTGGTTGGACATTGAGCGGCACTGATATTGGCAAGGCTATTTTGAAGCCAGCGACAAACTACCACGGGCCTTTAAGTCTGAGCGTTACAACCAATACCCAAGATCTCGGAACTGTAGATACATCTAAAGCAGCAGCGTCGACGCAAACTAATACTCTGAACGTGACCATCAATCCTGTCGCTGATGCGCCGGTTTTATCGAACGGAGTTACCGCTGACAAACAAGTGCAGTTGTTTGCATCTTCTGACAGAACTGATTTATTGACGGCGCCATTGATCAACGATGGCCGGACGGATACAGGTGCGTATATAAACGTTCCCGTCAATCTTGCTGCTGTCAGTAAAACGGATGCGCAAGAGGTGTTGACGACGATTTTGTCTGGTACTGCGATAAGCTCTGGAACGCAACTTCAGTTATTGAGCATAAGTGGGGTAACTCAGACTTTGAGTGCTTCGCTGGTCAATGGTAATTGGCAAATATCTGTGCCTTCTAGTTTGGCTAGCTCCAACCTTATTGCGAATCTTTTGTTGCCTAAGGCCTCTGGATATGGGCAGCGAACATTGACTGTGACAGCACAGACCCAAGATGGCACGTCATTCAATACCAGTTTGGCGCAGTCTAGTACTTTTACAGTTTTGAGTTCTACGCCACCGCAACCCTTGGTTGCTTTGGCGCCGCAAGTTACTGCTGCTCAATTGGCACTTGCTTCCACGGTTGGATTAAGGCTTACTGATCTGGTTAGGTTGCCAACCATTAACGAAAGTTTGGTTTTAGAGTTGACGGGGCTGACGGTTGGGGTCTTGCTAAAAGTAAAAGATGCCTTAGGTAATTACTCGGTTGTCACACCAGACACCATAACTCTCCACACGACAGATGGCGGTGCGCTATCAGTGGTTCGTATTGCCGCCTCTCAAATTGCTGACGCAAGAATCATATTGCCTGAAACAGTTTTGTCGGGTGCTATTGAATTGGTTTTAAGCGTACGTGCAGGAACAATTGATGGCCCGGTTTTAGACGCTTCAGGACACCCAACTGGTGACACCCGATACGCATACTCCCATTTCGTAGATAGTTCTGTGCATTTGGGATCTGCATCTTCCGGAGCCGATTATTTGGTTGTGCAATCCGGATCGATTGATTCCGGAGCGGGTAACGATACCGTGGTCCTAGAGGCTAAGGGTAATGGCGTATTACATGGCGGGGCTGGAACAGACACCTTATCGCTTGGGGGTTTAAGCGAGGGCGCTGTTATAGATTTGAATTATGGAAAATTGATTGCAACTTCTTCTTCAACTAATGTTCAAACAGCAGATGGTGTCATCAGGAATGTAGATAGTTTTGAAATTCTGGTGGGATCAGCTTCGTCAGATACTTTTGTTGCAAGTGAGTCATCCTCTGTTGCTACTACCTTGCGTGGTCAAGGTGGGTTTGATTACTTGGCTGGTGGGGCTGGCAATGATTTAATCGAAGGTGGCTCTGGTAATGACACCCTATCAGGGGGTAATGGTTCAGATACGTTTGTATTGGTTAAAGGTTCAGGTCAAGACACAGTTCTTGATTTCAATTCCAGTCAAGACAAAATAATCATTGCAGGATTTGGATTAAATTTTGGTGCCAATAATGGATTGCCAAGTGGCGTTCACATAGAACAATCCGCGGCCAATGGCAACGATTGGGTGCTGACTGTGGATGATCCAAGCAGTGGTTCAGTTGGTGCGCAATTACTTCTTCAGGGAACCTCTGCAGCTAGTTTGACTGAAATCCAATCGCGATTAAGTTTTGATGATGTCCATGACTGGACTAATGGTGATGTATATGCGTCAGACTTTCAAATGCCTGTTGATGCGCAAGCCCTTGCTGTTAGCGATTTAGCGCGCGAAACCTATTTGGGCGACAAATATGACTTTAGTGATCTTGGCTCTGTGTTGAGTGTGATCGCTGATGCAAGATTTGAAAAAGCGATGGAAGTCAGTACAACAACACACTTGGGAAAAATAACCAGCCTGGGTGATATGAGTGGCTATAAAGGCTTTGGTGGAACAGCCTATGACGATGTTTTGGTCGCTAATGACCGGAGTTCTGTGTTGCTTGGTGGTTCAGGTGGCAGCGATATATTGATGGGCGGGGCTTCCAAAGATATTTTGATAGCCGGAGATAAACATATTGATCCTGGGCATGTAGTCCATGATGAAATGACTGGTGGTGGTGGCGCTGACATGTTTGTTTTTGTGAAATCACCAACCGACTACAACCCTAGTACTGTTGATTCAACCTTAAAAACAATTTATGACGTGCAGGTTCATGACTTTAACCGTGCAGAAGGCGATCGTATTGTTGCAGTTGGCTATGGTGACTCAGTAGACGCTGTCAAGATTGATGAAAATGTCGTAAATAATACGCAAGCGGTTCACTTTTCTGACAGTTTGACTGTGTATTTTGATTTGTCCTTTGCACGTGAATTTGATTCTAATTTTGCGTTAAGAATGGCGGATTTCGATAAGCATTAGGCATATGCGAATTGCCACGAAAGTGACGACGCGTATATTGACTTACATGGTAATTTGTACCTTTATGAGTCAAGTAGCTATCGCACAAGTTACCGAAAGTGATACGCGCGTTACAGCCATTGAGATGATCGGCCGTGATCTTGTGCGTTTGCTGAATCAATTAACCGAGGGCGAGAAAGATCCTACTAAACGCTTACCCATCTCTCCCATATTAGACAAGGCCGCCAAAGCTGTCCAGGACTCTCCGACATTCCAACAAGCGCAAAGCAATAAAAAATCTTTAGAGGGGCAAAGAAAAGAGGCGCGTGCAGGCTTACTGCCCCAAGTCTCGTTTGGAACTGGGAATGGAACTAGAGACTATGACGTATCTGCAAGTTCGGGGGGGTACACGCGCTATTCAGGAGACTACGCAACCAGGACCCTGACAGCTAAGCAATTGATATATGACTTCGGTGGTGCTTGGAGTTCAATGACTGCTGCTGAAAAAAGATTGATGGCAACAGAGCTAAAGATTGAAGCCCAGCGTAGCGAAATATTTTTACAAGCGCTCAAAATATTTTATGAAACGCAACGCGGGTTGCTCCAAGTTAGATTGGCAAGAGAAAATCTGCAAGCAAGAAGGGCGTTTGTTAACTTCATACGTGAACGTTCAGATTTAGGTGCAAGCAGCTCTGCGGATGTTGTTCGCGCAGAATCACGTGTTGCAGAGGCGCTTGACGCTTTATCCACTGCGTTGCAAACATTGGCGCAAGCACAAGCTGGTTATCGTCAGTTTTACAACTCAGAGGCAGAACCATATATCTTGCCTAAAGAAATTTCTTACGAGGGCTTAGATCTTCAAAATATTGAGCAATTTATAGATAGGCATCCAGGAAAATTGGAGGCTGATATGAATTTACAAGTAGCACGAGAGGATTTGAAAGTTGCCCAATCTAAATATATTGGCGGTCTTTATCTGGAAGTAAGTAAAGGTCAAAGTAAGAGCCCAGGCAGTTCTCAGTTTATTGCAGACAATACAGCCATGCTGATATTTCGAAGCGATTTATATGCGGGAGGGGCGCAATCTGCCCGTGTAGAGCAGGCGGTCGCTAAGGTTGAACAAGCTGAGTTTGAAGTCGAAAGAATCAGACAAGACTTATTGCGATCTTTGCGTGAATCGTATGCGGACTATAACGGGCAAGTAGCAGGAGTGGCGGCGCGCATGTTAGTTTTTAAAGGTGCTGAGGACTCTTACGCCATTGCAAAAGATCTATACGCTTTTAGTCGAAGTAGTCTGTTCGAAGTCTTAAAATCTCAAGAAGATTTATTTAATGCTGGCCAGCGTTTAATTGATAGTGTTGTAAATCGTGCTGAAGCAAAATATAAATTATTGCATGCCGCTCAAGTTTTAATTTTGCGGGTAAATGAGAATAAAACTCCATGATGGATAAAAGCTATACGTTTTCTCTTGCCGATCTCGGGTCTTTGCTAACAGGGGCTTTATCGAAATCTACTTCACCTGCAGAGTTTCGTGCACTGGAATGGACTGACTCAAATAATTGGACTATCAGTGATTTAAAACATATTTTGATTCCAAGAGGCATATCTTTAGATGCTGTAGATTGGATTTCTATTCGTGAAACTGCAAAATCAACAAGCTTGCGTGAAACTGTGTATTTGGCTATTGCAGAGGAAAATGCTTGGGTAGTTGCATATGATGAAGTCGTGGGTCGACTCAAAGGTATTTCAACGAAGTCGGATGAAATTTTCCCACAAGAGGGAATTGAGAGTCTATTTGATGCGCAGCGTTTGAAGTGGAAGTTCTTTCGTTGCACTAGAAAGTCAGTTGAAAATCTCGCTATTTTCCCTGGAATTGAAATCCAATGGTTTTGGTCAACCATTTGGAAAAATCGTGGCTTATATGTTCAGTCAGCGTTGGCCGCATTTCTGACAAATTTTTTTGCATTAGGTACGTCACTTTTTTCCATGATTGTGTACAACAGGATCATTCCCTCCAATGCTTTGGAATCCTTGACTGTTTTAGTGACAGGAATGATTTTATTGATGGGTGTGGATTATGTGATTCGAAGTATTCGCAACCATTTTCTAAGTGCGGCAGGAATTGACTCTGACCTTGCATTAGCCGACCGCTTGTTCGCGCAAGTTATAGATTTGCAATATAAATCCAGAAAAGGATCTGTTGGTGCTTTGGCAAATACTTTAAAAGAGTTCGAGCATATTCGGGAATTTTTTGCTTCAGCCACATTAGTTGCTTTAATCGATGTCCCTTTTGCTTTTATCTTTTTATTGGCGATAGTGATTATTGGAACTTGGATGGCTATCCCTGTTTTATTGGGTGTTTTAGTCCTGTTGCTCATTACTCTTTATATTCAACCGCGTATGAAAGCATTGGCCAAGCATAGTTTTCAAGACGGGCAAAGCAAACATTCCGTATTAGTAGAGTCACTAACAGGGCTTGAAACTATTAAATTATTGGGTGCTGGTGGTTTTATGCGTCGTCGCTTGCGTGTTGTATTGGAACGGCAAGCAGATGTTTCAGAGCAAACAAAAGATAGTACACATTTGACATCCAATGTGGCCTCAACAACTCAGCAAATGGTGCAAATGGCGGTTGTTGCTGTTGGGGCGTATTTGGTTAATGATGGTCACTTTGGCTATGGCGCTATTATTGCCGCGACCATGTTGTCAGGAAAAGCGCTTGCACCTTTTGCACAAGTTTCACAATTATTGGTAAGGCTGAATCAAATCAATGTGAGTTACGAAGCGCTTAATGAATTGATGAAGCAACCTATTGAGCATCCTCAGGACAAAGTATTTATGCCCAGGGGGCGTTTTAGCGGTGCAATTGAATTTAAAAATGTTACTTTTACTTATCCTGGCCAACAGCAGCCTGTACTTCAAGATGTTTCCTTCAAAGTCCAACCTGGTGAACGGGTGGCAGTACTTGGTCATGTAGGTTCTGGTAAAACAACCATTGGTAGGTTGATAGCAGGTTTGTATGAACCTGATTCAGGAACGATATTTATCGATGGAGTAGACGTGCGCCAAATAGCGCCATCCAACTTGCGCGAAAACTTAGGGATTTCAATGCAAGACGTATGGTTGATGTCTGCGACTGTTGAAGAAAATATTTCACTAGGTGCTGTTGATACAAAAGCAGAAGATATTCTGTGGGCTGGCGAAATTTCAGGCGTTTCTGATTTTGTAGACAAACATCCTGATGGATATAAATTGGTATTGCGTGAGCGTGGAGAGTCGCTTTCAGGTGGACAAAGGCAAGCTATATCCTTGGCGCGCGCCTTAGTTCGTAAGCCTGCGATGATAGTTCTTGATGAGCCTACGAGTTCTATGGATGCACGATCAGAGCAATTATTTGTAAGTCGATTTAAAGGTTCAGGCCTGCAGTCCACCTTGCTTGTTATCACGCACAGGACTTCGCTCTTGACTGTGGTCGATAGAGTGGTTATTTTGGAAAACGGCAAAGTGGCTGGGATGGGTACTACAGATCAATTTATGCGTGCGCAAGCAGACCGTAATGTTGCCGCTGAAATTGTGCGTGCTGCCGCATCAACCAATGCTGGTAGAGAGCCACCGACTAATAATGCGACTACAAATTTTGCTCCAACATCTACTTTACCAGCAAGCGCTGATTTGCCAGCAGTCAATAAGTCGCCCACCGAAATAATAGCTGGACCAAATAATGGGTAAGTTAGCTGAAAAATTCCGATGGCTTGGGTCTATAAGACTGATGGATCGTAATAAATTACTGCAAATAATTCAATTTGTGCGAGTAGTATTTATGCAAGATTTGCATGGAAAGGCAAACCTATCACGGCGCTTTTTGATGTACGTCACATTAACAGTATTTGTTTTTTTTATATGGGCAGCGATTTCAAAATTTGATCAAGTTATCTCTTCAGAGGCAAAGATTATTCCTTTTAGTAAGCTTCAAACAGTGCAACATTTTGAGGGTGGAATCATTAAGCAAATTCATGTTAGAGCTGGTCAAATTGTCTCTGTTGGAATGCCGCTTATTTCTTTGAATCCGCTGGAAGCCGATGGGGGGTATCAGTCTAAGAAGTACGACTTTATGCAGTCCCTAGCAAGAATTCAAAGGCTTGAATCCGAATACACAAAAAAACCAGCTATTTTTAGCAAGGAGATTGAAGAGTTTTCGGTGGCTTTGGTTTTGAATGAGAAACTTCTGATAGAGGCTAGAGGTGCCAAGTTGCAATCGACTTTAGCTTCGTTCGACTCGCAATTACGGCAGCGACAAAGCGAATTGGTGGGTGCTAGAAGAACTCTCTCGTTAGTTGCTGAAGAAAGGGACGTTGTAAAAAAATTAGTAGAAAGAGGACTGGAACCTAAGCTAGAAGCCGTGCGTGCTGAAAAATCCTATGCAGAAGCAACCGCAAAAGTAGAATCAATTCTTGGTGCTGTTGATGAAATTAATGACCGTAAATCTGTTGCACTTCAGGAGCAACGCTCAGAGATATTATCTGAATTAGCCAAGGCCAAATCAGAATTTTCGCAACTTGAACAGGCCGTTATGGTTGCTGCAGACAAGGCGGATCGAAATATCTTGAAGAGTCCAATTGACGGAATTGTTAATAGGGTGCTGGTTTCAACACAAGGTGGTGTATTAAAAGCAGGTGAACCAGCTGTTGAAATAGTTCCTGCAGATTCAAAGCTAATATTTGAGACCAAAATTAAGCCTAATGATATTGGCTTTATCAAGGTGGGGCAAAAAGCTTTTATCAAGCTCAGTACCTATGATTTTTCTATTTTTGGTAGTTTGTCGGGTAGAGTTGAAGTAGTTGGCTCCGATTCAGTTCCTAACGAAAAGGGAGAAACCTTTTATATTGTGAAGGTTGTATTAGAAGATAAACCAATAACTTCAACTGGCCTGAATCTAGAGTTAATGTCTGGTATGACTGCTCAAGTTGACATTGTTACGGGTAAGAGATCGGTACTGTCTTACCTGACATCGCCTATTACGAAAACACTCGATACTGCTATGCGTGAGAAATAGGGAAGCAGAATGATTTCACAGTTAAATGCTACTTATGTCCCAGAAGAAGATAGAGTCATTTTCCGTTTTAATACTAGTGACAATTCTGAATTCCGTATGTGGTTTACAAGGGCTTTAGTTCACGGTCTTATTCAAGAATGTTCTAAAGTAGCACTCAAGTCAGAGTTGATAGTCAATAAAAATATCAATGCTCAAGCAATTTCAGAATTTAAGCAAGATATGGTTCAGGCAAATACGCAATTTACTGACTTTAACCCGTCATCCAATTTTCCTCTTGGGGAAAACCCGGTTTTGGTTAAACGCGTAAATTTAGGACTTGAGCAAAAGCTTATTGTCTTGGCTTTTGATCTAACCATTGGGCAGACAATTACCTTACGCCTAAATGATGACTTATTTTCAAAATTCCGTCTCTTGATGGATACGATCGAAAAAAGAGCGAGTTGGGGTTCGACCGATGGATCGACTGTTGTAGCTTCTGAAAAGGATGAGTTACTAAATCGCTTGAATATAAATCCTGCTACTAAACTCTTGCATTAGATTTTATTTGGTAATTTATTATTACAAACGGGTTTATTATGAGTAGAAGGCTCAGTATGAATATACTTTTTGTACATCAAAATTTCCCTGCTCAATTTAAAAATATTGCACCTGCATTGGTAAAGCGTGGCGATAATGTTGTTGCATTGTCTATGCGTAAAAATGCTCCAAACCAATGGCAAGGTATCAAAATGGTGACTTATTCTTCTATTAGGTCTAATTCCACCAGCACGCATCCTTGGGTTACTGATTTTGAGTCCAAGGTGATTCGAGGTGAAGCCTGTTATTTGGCTGCTCAAAAACTATATTCTGATGGATTTCGCCCAGATGTGATAGTGGCCCATCCTGGGTGGGGGGAAAGTATGTTTTTAAAAGATATTTGGCCTGACGCGAAATTAGGTATTTATAGCGAATTTTTTTATCAGAATACTGGAGCCGATTTTCTTTTTGATCCTGAATTTCAAAACTCTAGTAACTCTAATCACTGTAGATTGAGACTTAAAAATGCCAACAATTTATTACACTTTGAAATAGCTGATGCTGGTATTTCACCTACCCATTGGCAGGCAAGTACTTTTCCGAAATTGTTTAAGGAAAAAATCTCTGTAATCCATGATGGTATTGATACAGAATTAGTAAGTCCTAATCCTGATGCCGTATTTAAGTTAGATGATGGGACGGTTCTAACTAAGCACGATGAAGTAATAACTTTTATAAATAGAAATTTAGAGCCGTATCGTGGTTATCATATTTTCATGCGGGCGCTACCGGATTTGCTAAAGAATAGGCCCAATGCACGAATACTGATAGTTGGTGGAGATTCAGTTAGTTACGGATTTAAATCACCTTCCGGGAAAAGTTGGAAAAATATTTTTATAAATGAAGTAAAGAGTCAAATCTCAAGTGAGTCTTGGACGCGCGTTCATTTCTTAGGGCTATTGCCGTATTCCAACTTTATAAAATTACTTCAAATTTCAACAGTACATGTTTATTTGACATATCCTTTTGTATTAAGTTGGAGTTTGCTAGAGGCAATGAGTGCTGGTTGTGCAATAGTTGCAAGCAATACAGCACCAGTTATCGAAGTTATTAAAAATAAAGTAACTGGGTTACTGTTCAATTTTTTCGATCCAACTGAATTGGTAGAAGCTGTTCTAAGTTTATTGCATGATCCATCGTTAAGAGAAAATTTATCTACTGCTGCTCGATATTTTGCGAAGAATAATTTTGATCTCTCAACTTTATGCCTTCCTCAGCAGCTTAGTTGGATTGATAGATTAAACGACCAGTAGCGTCTTGTAATAAAAAAATCCTCAGAGAGGATTTTTTAGACTTTGATCAAGCACTTATTTTCGCTTAGACAATACTTCAGCGTTACGGTGCCCTGCACCGGTAAACAACTGACGGGGGCGACCAATTTTGTATTCAGGGTCACCAATCATTTCGTTCAACTGGGCAATCCAACCCACAGTGCGAGCTAAGGCAAAAATACCGGTGAATAAATTAACAGGAATACCAATGGCACGTTGCACGATGCCAGAGTAAAAGTCGACATTGGGGTAGAGCTTGCGTTGAACGAAATAGTCGTCTTCCAAGGCGATTTTCTCGAGTGCTTTGGCAAGTTTGAACAAGGGGTCGTTTTCAAGCCCAAGTTCTTGTAGAACTTCGTTGCAGGTCTCTTGCATGAGTTTGGCGCGTGGATCGTAGTTTTTGTAGACACGGTGACCAAAGCCCATGAGTTTGACGCCAGAGTTTTTGTCTTTGACTTTATCCATGAACTCGCCGACTTTGGCAACGCCTCCCATTTTTTGGATGTCTTCGAGCATGTTCAAACACGCTTCGTTAGCACCGCCGTGGGCAGGGCCCCAGAGACAAGCCACACCAGCAGCAACGGCTGCAAAGGGGTTGGTACCAGACGAGCCGCACAAGCGCACAGTAGATGTGGATGCATTTTGCTCGTGGTCTGCATGCAAGATAAATATGCGATCTAGTGCGCGCTCGAGCACTGGGTTAACCACATAGTCTTCGCACGGTGTGCCAAACATCATGCGCAAGAAGTTGCCTGCATAGCTCAGGTCGTTCTTGGGGTACATATAAGGCTGGCCAATGGTGTATTTGTACGCCATAGCCACCAAGGTAGGCATTTTTGCAATCAAACGGATAGCAGAAATGTCGCGGTGTTCTGGGTTGTTGATGTCGGTGCTGTCGTGATAGAAGGCAGACAAGGCGCCGACCAAGCCCGTCATGACGGCCATTGGGTGTGCATCACGGCGAAAGCCACGCAAGAAGAATTGCATTTGCTCGTTGACCATGGTGTGGTTGGTCACAAGCTTGGTGAAGTCTTGTTTTTGCGTGGCGTTAGGCAGTTCACCCTTTAGCAACAAATAACAAGTCTCTAAATAGTCGCACTGCGTAGCAAGTTGCTCGATGGGATAGCCGCGATAGAGCAATTCACCCTTGTCGCCATCGATGTAGGTAATGCCTGATTGGCATGACGCTGTGGATAAGAAACCGGGGTCATAGGTGAACATGCCCGTTTGACCGTAGAGCTTACGGATATCGATCACGTCAGGGCCAATGGAGCCTTGGTAGACGGGCATCTCAATGTTGGGACTACCGTTGCTGAACGACAGAGTGGCTTTGTTGTCTGAGAGTTTCATAGTTATTTCCTAGGGTCAGTGTTACGTTCAGTGTCTCAACATACTCAGCACCTCAAGTGCTTCTTCTTGTGTGATGTTGTCTGGCATTTCTTTGCGTTGGAGCAAGAGGTCCAGCAAGTCGTTGTCAGATAAATCCATCAAGGCATACAAACCGCGGGCATGGGCCACGGTGAGTTGCGATTCATATTGCTTAAAAAACTTTTGAATGAATAAATCGTTTTCTAACAAGCCGCGGCGACTGCGCCAGCGTAGTTTGCTCAAAGCCCGCTCGTTTAACGCCTCATCACCCGCAATGCCCTCTAGCAAAGGGTCACCGACAGAGGTGTCGCGAAAGGGTGATTCAAAGTTCATTCGAAAAGCGATTAGATAGCGCGACGCACCATCAACTCTTTGATCTTGCCAATGGCTTTGGTTGGGTTCAAACCCTTGGGACACACATCGACGCAGTTCATGATGGTGTGGCAACGGAACAAACGATAAGGATCTTCCAAATTGTCTAAGCGGCCAGCGGTGTCTTGGTCGCGGCTGTCTGCAATAAAGCGGTAAGCCTGCAACAAACCGGCAGGGCCCACAAACTTGTCTGGGTTCCACCAGAAAGAAGGGCAACTGGTGGAGCAACTAGCGCACAAAATACACTCGTATAAACCGTTCAACTCGTCGCGTTCTTCGGGTGACTGCAAACGTTCTTTTTCAGGCGGCTGTGTGTCGTTGACCAAATAAGGTTTGATCGAGTGGTATTGCTTGAAGAACTGGGTCATATCGACAATCATGTCGCGGATCACGGGCAGACCAGGAAGCGGCTTCAACACAATCTTGCCAGGCAAGGTGTTCATATTGGTTAAGCAGGCGAGACCGTTTTTACCGTTGATGTTCATCGCGTCAGAGCCGCAGACACCTTCGCGGCATGAGCGGCGAAAGCTGATACTGGGATCGACTTCTTTGAGTTTCATCAAGGCGTCTAGCAACATGCGCTCTGTTCCATCGAGTTCTACTTCGATGGATTGCATATACGGCTTGGCGTCGGTATCGGGGTCGTAGCGGTAAATTTCAAACGTGCGTTTTGTCATGGTGTGTGCCTGATCAGAATGTACGGGTCTTCAAGGGAATGCTGTCCACGGTGAGTGGTTTCATTTGTACGGGCTTGTACGTTAGTTTGTTGCCATTACGGTGCCACAGCGAATGCTTGTGCCACTCGGTGTCATTGCGTCCGTTGGGATGTTCTGGCGTGTCACCGTAGTCGTCCACCGTGTGTGCGCCACGGCTTTCGTGACGAGCTGCTGCAGAGACGATGGTGGCCTCTGCGGATTCAATCAAGTTTTCTACTTCCAGTGCTTCAATGCGCGCGGTGTTGAAGATTTTTGATTTGTCTTTCAAACCAATGTTCTCAACCCGTGTGCGCAATTTCGCGATTTCCGCAACGCCTTCATCCATCGACTTTTGCGTACGGAACACACCAGCGTGGTATTGCATCGCAGCGCGAATGTCGTTGGCTACGTTTTGTGCGTATTCGCCGGTGCTATTGCTTTCCAAGCGCGCCAAACGGGCGAGAGAAATATCTGCTGCGTTTTCAGGCAATAGTTTGTGGAGTTTGTTCTTTTGGTTGAACTCGACCACATGGTTACCGGCGGCGCGTCCGAAAACGAGTAAGTCCAGCAAGGAGTTGGTGCCCAAGCGGTTGGCGCCATGCACGCTCACGCAAGAGCATTCGCCGACTGCATACAAACCATTGACGACTACGCTTTGGTTGTTAGCGTCTTGCGTCACCACCTGACCGTTGATATTGGTAGGAATGCCGCCCATTTGGTAATGGATGGTGGGCACCACAGGAATAGGTTCTTTAGTGATATCGACGTTGGCAAAGTTGTGGCCAATTTCGAACACCGAAGGCAAGCGCTTCATGATGGTCTCAACGCCCAAGTGGGTCATGTCGAGGTTGATGTAGTCTTTGTTAGGACCGCAACCGCGGCCTTCTTTGATTTCTTGGTCCATGCAACGCGACACGTAATCGCGCGGCGCCAAATCTTTGTAAGCAGGTGCGTAGCGTTCCATGAAACGCTCGCCCAAGCTATTGCGCAAAATCGCGCCTTCGCCACGACAACCTTCGGTTAACAACACGCCCGCACCGGCTACGCCTGTGGGGTGGAATTGCCAAAACTCCATGTCTTCTAGAGGAATACCAGCGCGTGCAGCCATACCCAAACCGTCGCCCGTATTTATGAAGGCATTGGTAGACGCTGCAAAGATGCGACCAGCACCACCGGTAGCGAGCATCGTGGTTTTGGCTTCCAAGATGTAGAGTTCGCCAGTTTCCATTTCTAACGCGGTGACGCCGACTACGTCGCCAGTTTCATCGCGGATTAAATCGAGTGCCATCCATTCCACAAAGAAAGTGGTTTTAGCAGCGACGTTTTGTTGATACAGCGTGTGCAACATGGCGTGACCTGTGCGGTCGGCTGCAGCGCATGCGCGTTCGACGGCTTTTTCGCCGTAGTTCGCGGTGTGGCCGCCAAAGGGGCGTTGGTAAATCGTGCCGTCAGGATTGCGGTCGAAAGGCATGCCCATGTGCTCTAAGTCGTAAACCACTTTAGGGGCTTCGCGGCACATGAATTCGATCGCGTCTTGGTCGCCTAACCAGTCGGAACCTTTGACAGTGTCATAGAAGTGGTAGTGCCAGTTGTCTTCGTTCATATTGCCCAAAGAAGCTCCGATACCGCCTTGCGCTGCCACCGTATGTGAGCGGGTAGGGAAGACCTTCGATAACACAGCAACGTTTAAGCCAGCGCGCGCCAATTGCAAAGATGCGCGCATGCCTGAGCCGCCTGCACCAACGATGACCACGTCAAACTTACGACGGGGAATAGAACTTTTAACGGTCATGAATTACAGCCTCCAGAGAACCTGAATGGCCCAGCCGAGGCACGACACCAGCCAAACCATAGTAAAAACTTGCAACAACAAACGCACACCCACAGGTTTGATGTAGTCCATCCAAATATCGCGCACGCCAACCCACACGTGGTAGGTGAGCGCAATAAAGATCGAGAAGGTCAAAGCCTTCATGCATTGGCCACTAAAAATGCCAGCCCATTTGTCGTAACCGATCTCGCCAGATGTGAACAACACCTCGCCAAGAACAACCAAAGTAAACAAAGCCATCAGTGCGGCAGTGACCCGCTGAGCGAGCCAGTCGCGCAGACCGTAATGTGCGCCTACAACAATGCGCTTAGAACCGTAATTCACGGACATGGAAATACTCCTAGGAAATCAGTAAAGACCAAACAGCTTGGCGCCTAGGGCGGCAGTCAGCCCCAAACTCAAGACCAAGGTCACCACGGCAGACGATTTGCCGAATTCTTTGCTCACTGCATGGTTGGCGTCCATATATAAATGGCGAACACCCGCTATAAGGTGGTGCAGGTAAGCCCAAATTAAGACCAAGGCAACCAACTGAACGAGGATGCCTGGCACAAAACCCACACCAATATTGAAAGCGGCCTTGAATTTGGCGAAAGAAATTTCAGAAGACACCGAAGTGTCAAACATCCACACCACAAAGGGGAGTAACAAAAACATGACAAGTCCGCTGATGCGGTGCAAGATGGACACAAATCCAGCTGCCGGTAGGCGGTAAGTGGGAAGGTCCACCAGCGCATTGATATTTCGAAATTCAGGCCGCTTTTTGGCAAGCTCGGTCATGGGTGAAATCCTTATTGGGGTTTGTCAGAATATCTAAATAACGTTTCATTCTATTGCAACCTAACTTGATGACATGTCAACTT
>Ga0214919_10002187_pt1 | contig 31019 bp, 50 predicted proteins | sample LL1503_MetaG_FD_177994 | JGI IMG/M metagenome (GOLD analysis project Ga0214919, IMG submission 177994) | Freshwater microbial communities from Lake Lanier, Atlanta, Georgia, United States - LL-1503 | ecosystem: Environmental > Aquatic > Freshwater > Lake | place: USA: Georgia | collected... | reverse complement strand
GCGTAAGCAACCGACGAGTTAGGTGGGATGGTCGATGTGGTCGCGCTCGCATTGCTGTAGGTGACTGCGCCGCCGTTGTCGGCGAGCACCAGAGTGTCGGAGGTTCCCGTGACTGTCCGAATGGTAAGCGCGTTAAATGCCGAGTTGAGGTTAGCGGCAGTCAACACGGTTGAAGCAACAAAGGCGACCATCTATTTTCCTTTCCTAGAATCCGAGAATATCTTCATCGAGCACACCAAAGTTGGCATCATCAAGAATGAACGCGGCGATCGTTTCTGACATCGTGAACGTCACGTTGTGCCGATCAGGTGCAGCCTGATGTTCGATCTGATCGACGGTAACAATCTGCGAGATTGCCGATCCAACACTGTTCGGAGTCCACGTCACCGTTGCGACATCACCAAGTTCAACATCCAGCACCTGCAATGCTTGCGCGCTGGTGCAGCCTTCCAACGAAACGGTCACCGCATCGATGCGATACTTCGGCTGCGATAACGTGCCGACACGATTAGCGGCGAGGGCGTCGGCTTGCGCGCTAGTGCTTAGCAGCGTGTTCAACGTTTCGTCTATCGTTCCGTATTGCGTGACGCTCGTCGCGTCGGTTGCGATTGCGGTCCCGGCGATAACCCCGGCGCTGGTGAAGGTCACTGCTGAAGTGTTCAGCAGTTCCTCAGACCCGAACACGACGCCCATCTCGGTAAAGGGAATACCGGTGCCGCCGAAGGTGAGACCTGCGGTGAATAGTTGCAGGTCCGCCCTGTCCTTAAATACGACTTCACCTGCTTTGCCAATGAACAGCGCCCCCGGTTCGCTCAACTCCACCTGCTGCATGTAGGTCAGTGCGTTGTCTGTCGCTTTCACCACGTCAGCATCTAGCGTTGCTTGCCCGACAGAGATGACGCGCTGCGTTAGTGGCCAGCCGATCTCAGTCAAGACCGCAGCGATGCGCGCCCCAGTAAGTTCACTGGTCGCGGTGCCAGCGGTCCGAGTCTGATTCGCGATGAGAGTGAAACCATCGGACGCCGACACCTCAGCGAGGCTCTGCCCGCTGACGTCATAGTTAAAGTTCCAATCCTCCACCAGTCCGGTGTAGATCGTTTCGCTGTCGCGGTCTATGACGATCTGTTTCCGCGGAAGTATCTGCCCGTAGTAGGTGCCCGTCGTAAAGGTTGGGTCGAAGATCCTGCTGCGGTTGTCGAGGGTGACGTTCGCTTGGCCTGCGGTGAACTTGGCCAACGTTGTTGACCGGCCACGCTTCACCGAGAAGTCGCGCACATAACTGGTCACGTCAATGAGTACGTCACCGCCAAGCAGATAGGCCGTGTTATCGAGCACGCCCTTATCTGTGTCATCTAGGGTGAAGAAGTTGACCCCGGCTGTTGCGCTTAGGTCGAAGGCGATCTGGACGCGGGTCGCCATTACGCTGCCGTAAAGACAGGCCCGTTGGCCTTCTCGAACTTCTTGATGTATTCGACAACCTGCTGGCCGATAGCGCGAGGATCACCGACACCGGCCTGCACCGTGATCTGGTAAGTGTTGCCACCCATCGCGCTGTTCGGCGTAATGTTCCCGGAGCGCGAAGGGGTGAACAGTTCCGGGCCGACTTCGCCCACCATGTAGGAACGCCCAGCAGACACCGGGCCACCTTCGGCGCGAGGCGTGAGCAATCTAGTAACGCCTCCAGCATCTACGAACGGAACCGCTGGCGCCCTGCTAGAACCGCCAACAGGTGCTGCTGGCATTGGTCCACCAGCAGCAGCCACATTCATCGCATTGTTCAAGTCGTCAAGCATTGCCTTCAACCTTGCACGGCCCTTACCGTTCACGACAACAAGCATCGCTTCAATCATCGCCGAAGCAATAGTTAATCCGACTTGCTCGAAAGCCGTCACGCCTTGATTGGCGACAGACAGCGCCATTTTGTCTATTGAATCGTAAACCGAATTTACTCGCGCAACGTTCTCGCTGATTATTCCACCGACTAGCGCAGCAGCGACTTCAGCACCACGGTCAGCACCCATACTGACTATCGCATGAAAGGCAGGCTTGCCCAAGTTGTTAGCAAGAAGTAATGACAAGTTTTGTCCGAACTCGGCCAACTTCCTGCCCTGGGCCTCAAACTCTTCCACAACATTCTGCGAACCTTTTGCTGATGCTGCCGAAGCATCATGGTATGCCGCTTGCAGTTTTGTCAAACTTACGATCTGTGAATCTGTAGCCTCACCGACGATGGTGGTTTGGAAGTCGGTCAGTTCCTTTTGTGCTGTCGCCAAATTTGTTTGACGTGTAGTGAACGCCTCAAATGCTGCACCTAGGTCAAGCATCCCCACTAAAGATTCGGCTATTGAATCGCGGTAGCCCTTAAAGGTTTGGATTGCTGCATCAGTTTTTGTGCGAGCATCTTCAATCTTTTTCGCCACGCGCTCTTGCGCCTTGGTTAATGTGTCTGATGCTGTTGCTGCGCCACCAGTAGACGAACCCAGAGCGGTAGCGGCTGCCGCTGCCCGATCAGACTCAAGCCGCAAAGTATCATCGGCCCCGGCTAAAGCAATAGCCCTAGTTCCAGCGTCTTGCATATCTTGCTGCAAGTAATTTATTGCAGCGAACTGTTTAATGATCGCGGCGCTTGCATCGCTTATCTCAACAGCCATATCGGTTTGCGCTGCACTAAATCCAGCAGCAGCGCCAGAGGCTGTAACGTACTCGCCTTTGAGTTTCGCCAGCACGCGCTGCTGAAGCTGTATCGCGCTTAAGCTGACACTCACGGCGCGACTTGTCTTGCCAGTCTGTATGTAGTAATCACGATCTGCCTGCGCTGCTAGGAACTCCTTATCAGTGACTACACCGAACGCATTGCCAAGAGCGATTAGATTCAGGGATAAACCGCTAGTGATGCGGCGCCCGAACTCTTGCGTTGCAGCGTCAGCCCTACCAAGAGACCCGGCCAAATCAACCACACCGATAGTCGCATCTGCTGCGGTCGCGCCGAGCCGCTGAATACCGGGCTCCGCGTTTTTCATCGCGGTCATCAGTTCGTTAGTCTTGTCAGTCGTGTTACCAAGCTGCTGCACGAATCCACGACCGAAGGACTCCTGCAATTCACCGAACGCGACACCAAGCCGGGCTATCTGGCCTTGGTAAGTTTGTGCAGCGGTTTGTGCTTGATTGTTGAAGATCTCGTTCAGTCGTTGAATGTTCTGCTCGAAGCTGTTTGCTTTCAATTCTGCTGCGGTTATGCCTGTACCGAGTTTCCCAAGAGCAGTCGTCGATCCCACCGCAGCCTTGCTCAACGCTGCTGTCACTGCCGAGAGCTCGTTGCTGGTTCCTACAGCAACGTTCTGCGCAAGGACCAGCAGTTGTGAGGCTTGACCGACGTCCCTAGTGGCTCTTATCAAGCGGTCAAAAGCGGGGCGTAGTTCGGTGTCGGCGATCCCTGTCAAGCGTTGCTGCGCGTCTATCATCGCCTCAACTTCAGGTGTCGCTTTACTGAACCCAAGGTTGTTCAAGGTTGTCGCTAGTTTTGTGGCTGCGGCTTCATCTTCTAAAAAGGCTCCAACAGAATCAACGCCAAACTGGACAGCCATTCTTGCGCCAGCAGCAGCAGCCCCTATTGCGGCCGTTCCAATCGCTGCCCCCATCGCGATGCCCGCAACACCAAGTTTACTGAACGCGCCAGTAGTATCGGTGCCACCGACCTTGAGGCTGTTCAGATCTCTGATTGCGCGGTTGATATCTTTGTCATTGTAATCGCCGGCAATTGAAACATTGATAGGTGCCTTAGCCACTTCGCTGCTCCCTATCTGTTCACGGCTGCTATTGCGCGGTCGATTGCATCTTCAATTTCTTTGCGAGCCTGCGGCCCCTTGGCGTGCAGCGCCGGGGTTAGCGCTCGCGGCCAACGCGGATCAGGGAACGCCCGATTAAGATTCGGCCCCATCGTTGACTTGCTTTTGTTCCGAGACCCGGCCAAAGACCAGATCGAGCCCGCAGCTGTCGACATCACCACGCGGGCCTTGTACCCCACAACGACGCCGCGCTTGTTGCTTTTCACTGCCTGGGGTTTGATACCGCGAGCAACCGCCGAACCATCAAACGAAAGATCTCGGCTGCCCTGAGACAGCGAGACAACGCCAACGGTGCCAGCCTTGCCGGTCTTAAGATTCCACTGGCCCCAGTTTTCCAGCGCGTTACCGCCCGGCACAAGGCTCCGCGCATAGGCGCCCACGACGTCGGCGCCCTCTTTCACTTCGCGATTCAGTATCTTCGCAACTTCCTTGTCGAACTTGCTGATCCGGTTAATCAACTCGGGCACGCCTTCAACGTGGAAACTAAGCGGCACGGCTAGCCCTTCCTTCTGCCTTTATTCATTTCGACACTACGCCAGCGCAAGTATCTGTGCATCGTCACAATCATTCGATCAGACTCAGCCAAGATCACTGACGGCGCAAGGTGGAACTCGTAAGCCAGATGGACTATTCCCCAATGCTGGCTGGACTCTCCAAAGGGACGATCTCAGAATCTTCCCCAAACGTGACGCCCTCAACATCGTCAAGCCATTCGTGGAACTCGCCGAGGTTTTTGTCTTTGCGCTGGAGAGCGTGCCACGCCAGCCAGCACAGATCGGTAAACTTCAGTTCCGTGCCAAACTTTGCAACAGAACGGTCAAACGTTTCTTCGAACCTAACGAAGTCCACCGCTGCGGCTACGGCCACAGCGGTGGCACCATCGTTGTATTTCACATCGAGTTTCATTTTCATCGCAGGCTCTCCTATGGAAGGGTCGAAGGGTTAGGCAGTTGCGCGGGTAACGGTGCCAGACGTCGGCCAAGTTACCGACAAGGTGGCGAGATCGCCAACAGATGACGCCAAAGGCGAGTACTGATTGACCAAGCACGACGCCGTGTAGCTTGGATTCGTCGCGGATACTGCCGAGGATGTTGGCACCATCACGACGGTTGCCAAGGTGTTCAGCAAGGGAAACAGCGTCGCGTCTACGGATGAGGCGCCGAAGTCTTGCATGAACTCTAGCGTTAGGCTGGCGGCTTTTAATCCACCAATGCGGGTGCGAAATGTCGAACCAAATGCCGTGGTCTCGACATCATCGGATTCGATAGCCAATTCAACACTGGCGAGCGAGGTGGAGAAATCAGTGCCATTGATTGTGACTTTGTAATCAGTCGTTACGAACTTAGCCATGTCTTAGCCCTTCCTAGGCGTAAACGGTGACCGCAAACTCTGCGGCCAGATAGACAACATCACCAGCAGTGATGCTGGTGTAACTTCGCATCTCGGTGACACGAAGAGTTTGAGCCGCACCGCCGAGGGTGCGGTCGGATTCGATCGCCGTTTTGATTGAACCGGCGCCGGTAGGATTGCAGAAGTCGTCAACCTTATTCTGCGAAGTACGCGCATCAGCGCGGCCAACAATCACCATCACAGTGAATGAGTATTCATCTAAGCCGCGGGCCATAACACTGTCAAAGGTGATTCCTTCGGCGACCACGATCGCGACCGGCGGGGTTATCGCGTCAGGCATAATCGCAGCAGTTCGCAGCCCAGTGATGGTGGCAAGGTTCGCGGCCAGTCCGGTGCGAATCGTGGTCATCGTGGTCACGCGATACCCATCATTCTTCGGAACGGCTCGACTAGCTGCGCAACATCAGGGTCAAGTTGTCGCGAAACTCTGACCACGCCCATATCCCCGAACCCGGCAATACCTAGCGGCGATTGAAGCCGCGTGAAGATCCGACTCCCCTGAAGCACCGCGGCCTGCACGACCACGACGGGAACCGCCGGGAAGCCAAACTGCGCTGTGACTTTGACGGTGGCCTCACCGCCAGCAACTGGCCAGAAATAATTATCAACTGCCCTGATGCGCGAGTAAGGGACAACCTGGCCAGCGGTGACACCGTTCAGCGGTTCAAGTTGGTAATCGGTAGCGGCCCAAGTGACATCGTAAACGCCATCAGCCCCGGTCGAAGATTGGATCGCTACTGCTGTGCCGGCCAGGTCATCAGTCTGCAAAACATAATTGTCGTTCGGCGCGTAGAATCGCGTGGCCGTTCCACTGAGATGGAAATGCCGACCACAATAACCGTCGATTAAATCTGATGCGGCACTACCAGCCATAGTTATTAGAGTGTCATCTACGCTGTCAGTTATTCGCAGCGCTGCTTTGATCTGCGCCGCGCTCGCGTATAACGTCATGGATACTCCTAATTTATGCTGACAGAACTGGAACGAAACTGGTGGCCCTCAAGGTTAAAATTAGCAAACGGATTCAGCGACATCACCGACACGCCTTGACTTCGGAACTGGTTGGCGACATCGCGAAGTGAACGCTCCCAAACACCCATCGGATTATCACCGGGCGCATACCCATCAAAGTTGCTCGCGTCATCTAACGTCCCACAGTCAGCACCGGCAAGAATGATATGCCGTGCACCAAGGTAGGCGGCAAAGTGCATTGTCATGTGGAGCGATGTCGGGCCGACCACGAGCGTGTCAGGTTCGCTCGGCCACAACTCTGCGCAATCGAACTGCGCGTAGGCTTGCGTCCCTGTTTTCATGTAGTAAATGTTCTCAGCCTGCGGTGGCACTGGTATCGCGGCGATACCACCCTGATCTATGATCGGTGCGATCACCGGGACATCGGGCCGCTGCGCCGCGATTATTGCCGCATCGCAGTGGTAATGCGTGACAGCGTAGAAGTCTGGAATGTCTAGCCGAAGTCCGACAAAGTTGGTGGCGACCACCAACCGATCAGACCAGAACCAGCGCGGCACATGGTTAAGACTTGCACCTGAACCTAACACCCAAGCGGTCTCACCCTTGCGCGAATCGCAGAAGCCGGTCACGTCTTTCGGCAAAGTCAATCCCACGAGTTGGCCCGCCTTCGGTCAAGGCTCCAGCCGCCCCCGCCGCCTTGGAAATAATCCAAGTTCGACAGGTAGGTGCGGTTGTTCTTTTCGCCGTAATCGGCAGCAGCTAGGGTGCTGGAGTTTTCATGTCGTACTGGTATCGGCGCCGGCCTGATGATCTCATCAGCGCAGCGGCGTGCGTAATCGTTGTCCTCAAAATAGGCCGGGTGGAATCCTTCATCGAACAGGCCGACACGGCGCACCACGTTCTCGCCGATGGTGAAAGCCGACCACGGCTGAGGGCATCGGCTCAGCAGGATCTCGTCGGCGCTGCCCTGCTCGGCAAACATCTTCAGCGACCCCGGGGGCCAAGTGATATCGAAGTTCACGATCAGCCACCAAGGCGCGAAGGGTGCCGCCTTGATTCCCAGATTCCATGAACCGGCAACGCCTAAGTTGGCCGGCATCTTGATCACCTTCGTCGATTGAACATGCTCGACAGGCCAGCCGGTCGAAGTGTTCAGGCAATCCCCGTTGTCAATAATGATCAGTTTCGCCACCGGGTAGTCGATAGAGTCGAGCATCGCGTACAGGATCTTCGGCCCGGCAAGTATCGGCACAATCATCACCGGAATCACGGTATGGCCGCAATCGCCGGGCGCCAGTACGTCTCGAAAACATAATCCGCGTCATATTGCGCCGTGAAGTCAATGGCCACCTGCGAGCGCTGCCGGCCCCGTTGGTACGAATCTTCCAACGCCTCAACAATCGACGGCACCGAGGGCGCGACCATCCAGGCGTTCTGCAAAGAATCCCACCACGGCTGCCCAGAGACCAGCCAGCCATCGCCCAGCAACTCTGGCATCGCGGTTGAATCGGTGACGATAACCGGAGTGCCGCAGGCCTGCGCTTCGATGATCGGGATGCCGAAGCCTTCCGACATGCTCGGCATTAGCAAGACATCAATCGCGGTATAGATTGCCGCGAGCATCTCCTGCGGAATCCCGATGCGGTACGCGTACTGGTCAACGAACGTGATCTGGTGATCAGGTATGCCGCAGGCTTCGGCTAGTTCCCGCAAGTTGATTCCGCCCATGCCGCCACGGTCCTCGGTATGGATATAAAGCACCGCATCGTCGTGCTTTTTCGCGAATAGCGCGAAGGCAAGGAACGCCTCAGGGAACGCCTTGCGGTTCGGCACCTTGCCTTTGTTCGCGGCGTTCATTCCGACGACAAACTTATCCTCGCCGACTTCCATGAATCCGCGACCAGTTAGCGCGCCGCCCTTCGGCAGTGGCACCGATGCGGTTGGCATAAAGACTTTTTCGATGGCGTGCGGAACGTACAAACATTCGACGCCTTCGCGCTCGATCATCGCCTTGCCGAATTGGCTCATCGCGATTGGCGTGACATTCGGCTTGCTGAGGAACTTCATCACAATCGGCGGCGCGGGCATGTGATCTATCGGAACCCAAGACGCGATGCTCGGCAGCAGATCCCACTGCTTGCCCTTGTAAATCCACACGTCATAAAGGGTCATCAACAGCGGATCGAAGCCGGGGTTTTCATGCTCCCACGCTGCCATGTGCGCTGGCACTACGTCATTGGAATACATGTCGAAGCCGCGAGGAAATTGCTTGATCCCGTTCCACTCGAAACTGAAGGCCTCAAGCCCGTAATTGCTGGCAACTGCTACGCGGTGCCGATCATCCTTCAGCCGCTTAGTGACTTGCGCGGTCTGCGTTCCGTATCCGGTCGGCGCCCAAGGTGAATTGCTCGCCCAAAGAATCGCACGTTGATTGACGACACGGCGCGCAGGTTTGCCGGGTCGCTTTGCAGGTTTCGACATTCTTGTCCTTTGTTCGCAGGGTGAAGCCTGGCTGGCGCCGTCCTGCGCGCCGACGCCAGCCAGACAATTTGGTTAGGTTGCGGCGCCCACAAAATGCTTCACATGTGAAGTCTGTGGAAGGTTGCCGTCAACCCGATACGAGCACCGGAAGGTAACTAGGTCGGCACTGAACGCGAAGTCGTCTGAGCGATCCAAACGAATCCCGCCAACGGTGCGAACGTAGTAACTTGGGAAATGTCCGGCAATAACAGACTTGGCGCTGGCTGCGATTGCTGCCATCGCTGGGTTTTCGTAAAGCGGATAGCCAAGCACCCGATCTGGGGTTGCCATGCTCATTGACGGCTCGAATACGAACCGGCCCGAGCCGTCTTGCAGTACGCGCATCGCAGCGATGCTCGAACCCTTCGCCATGAAACCGAAACCGGGAAGCGCACGCGCAGCCGCATCGGTTGAATACGCGAGGCTGACAAGATTCGCGTAGGTGAAAGCGCCAGTCGTTGCAGCTCCGGTGCCGCCGATAAGACCCGAACCTGACGCGGTAACGATCCCGGTCGGCTCGACAGTCCCGGTGCCAGTCGTGAGCGCAGTATTCACGGCAAAGCCGAGAGCGTTTCCACAGTTCGTGGCCAGCAGCGAGAGCACGTCTACGCCTGAATCTTCCAAAAGTTCGCGCGATACCTGCGTGAGGAAGCCGTACTTAAAGGCGCCAAGTGTGATGAACGCGCTGAAGGCCGGATCGGACTCGCCGAAGGTGGCGGCCTCAGAGTTGACTGTTCCAACCGAGTAGGTGGACAGTCTTGGGATCTGAAGATTCTCGCCACCGGCTGTCGCCAACTCGGTACCAAGTGAAAGCATCGGGCCAGTTGCACGAGCAAGCAGAATCACCTGATCGTAGAACGAAGTCGGTACCGGTGAGCCAGTGCTCGACTTCGTAACATCGCGCTTTTCGAACGTGGCCGAACGAATCTCCCCACGGGCAAGGCTGCGGATTGTGTCCGCGTCATCCGTGACAGGCTTCGCAGTTTCGACAACGGCGCGAGCTTCTGCATGGTTTGCAACAGCGGCGCGCACTTCGGCTTCACGCGCATCGAGGGCGCGCATGTCGGCAACAATCGCGCCGCGGCGGTCCATATCTTCCATGGCCCGATCGACTGACTCTTGCTCGGTCGCGTCAAGGCTACGATTCTCGCCTTGTGCGCGGTCAATGATTTCTTTGGCCGACTCGAAAGCGCGCACGCGCTCGTCAAGTTGGGTCTTGATGTAATCGCTCATCATTAATCCTTTGATAGTTTTGGGTGATAAATAACGTCAGCGCGGCACCGCAACTGACCACCAGCGCGGCACCGCAACTGGTGAAGCGACCCGGTTAAGGGTCGAAATCTTAGACTGCTTTCAGCATTAGATCTAACTTTTGCGACAGTAATGAAAGCGGCGCGGCTGGCTGCGCTTCCATTTCTGGGCCGATCTTGTCGACCACGCTCCGCAGAAGGTTGGCCTGATCGTCGGTGAGTTGGCCGGCCTCAAGTGCCAGCATCGCATCGGCCAAAGCTTCGGCATCGGTCGCGGTTCGCGTAGCCAGGTGCTGGACTTTGCGAACCGTCGCCGTGGTCGCTTCATACGCAGGGAACCCGGTAACAATGGAAACCTCATGCAGGCGCACTTCGTTCAATGTTCGCCGCCCGCCGTCATTGCTCCACTGGTCGCCACCGCTCGGAACGCTGAAACCGAAGGACATTGAATCAACATCGCCGCGCTGCATTAGCACCGAAAGGTCACGCCCGTAGGTGGTGTCCGGCAGATCGGCTTCGGCGATCAGGCCGCGAGAATCTTCAGACAGTCGAAGGGTCGCCGCCCGCGTAGTCGCCAGCACCATCGTGTCATCGTGGTTCACGAACATCTTGACGTTATTCCGGCGATTCGCAAGGGTCCGATTGAACGCGCCGGGGCTGATCTGTTCAATGAATGGGAGCGGCTGACTGTCGGAGTTGAATACGGCAGCGTAGCCGCGGAACGTCATGCCACCACTCGGCGCTTCGCGGAGTTCCAAGTCTTGCACCTGGACTTCGCGCGTCTCAATTTTTGTCATGTCGATTCCTCTGCTCGCTTCTTTGATCATGTCGGCCTGCCGCTCAAACCAATCACGCGCCGGCATCGGGTCAAGGGGATTGATTCCCCAGAGATAATGCGCGACCGCGCCGGCGCCCGGAAACTCTCGGTCATTGCTGTTGCTGTTTTTTGCCGGCTCAAGGTCTACCGCGTGCCGTGCGCCCCACGCTGCGGCGCGTACAATCTTGTCATCGGAAACTGTGCCATCAGCGAGCAGCCGCGCCTCGCGTAATGTCTGATCGGTTAGGCCGTCGCCACCACGCCCGGCCCTGTTATATTCCAAGCCCTTCGCAGCTGCGGCGCGAATATACTGCGGCAGCGATGGCGCTCGATCTTCAAGCACGCGCACCATCCCGCCCGGCTCTGTATCTTCCGCAATGCTGATTGCCACCATGTGGTCTATTGCAGCCTGCTTCGTGGTATGGCAGCCGATTACTTCGCCGTCATCTTTAACGGTTGCCCACCCGCTGCAACCGTCGGCAGAATCAGAAATGAAATATGGCATTACGGGTAAACGCTCCCGGGGTCGATTGGGTCAATCTGCGCAACGCCTTGCAGCATCACCGGCGGCACGCCGGTATGGACGATCGGCGGAAGGCCCAGCATTTTCAAAGTGTCTGCCGGGTCGAAGCCCGAACCGATCAGCCGCTGCGCCATCATTGTTTTTTTCTCAGTCTCAACAATGTTGGCAGCAGCAAGGTTCACGTTCGCCAACGGCACGCGGTATTCATCGCCGCCATTGGCTGGCTGCATATCTTCCAGCCGGTGAATATCGTTGACCGAAAGGAAACCGGACTGCTGGCCTGTGGAATAGGCAGCGAATCGGCTAGTGAGATCTCCGCGCATGAGCGCATCCATATTGAATCTAAGGAACGCGCCACCTGGCAGCAGAGTTGAATAGGCCGTTTCAATCTTCGTGAGATAAGGCCGCAAAGTATATTGCGCAAACTGGATCGCGTTTTGCTCCACGCTGGCATACGACATCGCTCCCGGCGTCGATACTTGCAGCAGATGCAAAGGCACCCGGAACAGGCGCGCGACCTCCTCAACAGCGAACTGTCGCGACTCCAGCATTTGTGCTTCGTTAGGGTCCACGCCAGTCTTGACAAACTTACCGCCGCCGCCGAGAACGCCAACGCGATTCGACTTCGATAATCCTTTGTGAGTTGACTCGAACGCGGTCTTGAGTTCTAGCGCCTGCTCGGCGGTGAGACTGGCTGGGGTTTCAATAATGCCAGAAGTGACTGAACCTTGGCCAAAGAATCTGGCGCTGAACTCTTCCAACGCTGTTGCCAAGCCTAGGGTCTGCTTCGCTTCCTCAATACGACTGATGCCGCGCATCGCACCGGGGCGCCGCAGTTCTGTAACGTGCAGGATATCTTTGTAACTAATTACCGTTTTATCATCGTGTAAATATTCAATATCGCCGTTCTCATAATTACGGCGAATCTTCACCCGCGAAGGGTCAAGGACTGTCAGCGCTGCAACGCTGCCATCAGGTGCGCGAAAGACTCGCGTGAAACTATTGCCATCAATCAGCAGCGAAACCATGACTTGCTGCATGTGATCTTCGCGGCTCGTGCCGATATCGGGATTGTCTACCCATGCAGGCTTTGGCCGAAACGGTAGGCGCTCGCCGTTGAACCGGTAGAAGGTATCAGCGGGCAGGCATGAAATAGAATCCGACAGCAACCTTACGCAAGCGTAAAGCGCGCCGATACGAAAAGCAGTGTCGCTGGTGACGATAGCGCCCGACCAACTGCGCGGCAACATCTCCGCGCCTGAGCCCCAGATAGTCTGGAACGAAACGGCGCGAGCGTCAGAACTTGGCCGCAGTAATCTTTCCAGCATCAGGCACTACCCTTCGGGCGCGCCAACGCAACGCCAAGCAAGATCAGCAGCAAGCCGCCAACAATGAAACCAGCAGCGGGGGCGATGATTGCGGCGCCTATACTTACGGCCACCAGCCCTACGATTTGCGCTGCTGCTGCAATCATCTTGTCTCCTATGAAATAAAGAATGGAACAGGCATCGGGGCCGGCTGTTCGCGCACTTGCGTAGCCCGATCAAAGGCCATGACCGCACAAACTGCGGCATCAATTTTGCGCGGGCTGCCCCGATGTTCCTTCACTATGCGCGGGCCTAGCCGGTCGGTCTTGATTACGCAGTTATCAATATGTCGCTCAAGCGTCGGGTTATGATCGTGAGATATTCCAGCAGAGCCAACCGCGTCATAGAACTTTGCCGTTGCTGGAACCATTCGACCTGGGCTGCTCGAATTATATTCGGTGATGGGTAGCCCAGCCGCTGCCCAGTCTTGCATTTCGCGCGACCAGCGGAACGGATCGCACGCAACTTCGACAACGTTGAAGGCGCCGCAGGTTCGCATCATTACCGCATCAACTTCGCTGACTGGCACGCGCCAGTCTGCCGTATCGGTCGGTCCTTTTTCCCACGATGCCACCAACCATATGCGCGGCTTATCTTCGATGGTCACGCCAACGATGCAGGTGGAGTCGTTCGAAAATGAACCATCAAAGCCGAGGACCACGGGCACTTTATTGTCGGGCATTTCGCAATCTGGGAGCGCAGCCCAGGCCCCGGCAGATAGCCACGCGGTCTGAGCGTTGACCCATTGATTCATGCGCTTCGTTCTAAACTCGTTTTCCGACGTGCGCTTTACTGCGCTGGCAAAGTCCTCGGGGTCTTGCAGATCGCCAAAGCCCGGATTCGCTGAGAGCCAAGACTTGGGGTCTAGGTGGTTCGCATCGTCGGGCGACTTCCACCACGACATGAAAAAACTGGGGTCGTCAATCTCACCGCTTGCAACCTGCATACCGTATTGGAACAGCCGATAGCAAACTGAGTCTTGGCCGGTGCTGTCTGCCTTCACTCCAGCAGTTGTAATCCCGATCGTTAGCGCGTCATGGCGCGCAGCCTGCGCGAGGGTCATCACGTTCCAAAGATCAGGCTTCGGCAGCGCGTGGACTTCATCCATAATCACCAAGGTTGGGCTGAGACCTTCCTTGCTGTACGCCTCAGAACTTAGTACCCGGTAAATGCTGCCAGTCTTGGGGACTTCAATAATGTCGCGGAAGATTCTGACCCGGCTCAGCATGTCCGGGTTTGCTTCGACCATCGCCTTCGCGGTGCCGAATACAATGCGCGCCTGATCACGGTCAGCGGCGCAGCTGTAAACTTCGCCACCTTGCGGCCCGGTTAGCAGCGCGTGCAGCGCGATGCCTGAGCCGATCGCGCTCTTGCCATTCTTACGCGCCAGCCCGATCAGCGCAGTCTTATGCCGAAGGCGACCGTCAGGGCGCCGGGCGTAGACATGATCCAGCAGGGAGACTTGCCAAGGCCGCAGCAGCAGCGGTTCGCCGGCGTGACCGCCGACCGAATCCTTCACCTGAGTACAGAGACCTTCGATGAACGTGGCAACCTCGGCGCCTTGGCCGCGCTTGCGATCGGCGGCAGGAACCTTGGTGAGCAGCGCAGGGGGCCAGGTGCTCACGCCCCACGCGCCGCCAAGATTTCATCAATCTTGCTGGCGCGCTTGACTTCGGCGACACCGATGCGGCTGCGCTCGACTGGCGTGTAGCCGAGCTGCTGGAGTTGCTTCTGAAATAGATCGTCAAGGGAGCGCAGCGCCGACCGGTCGGCCCGGTCTACTTCGCTGTCAATCATAATGCGGGCGCGAAGTCGAAGCCGCTCGTCCAAGGTTTCGCAGGTCAATTGCACAAATTCAATGTCGGTGGTCGACCCGATCCAGTTCTGGCCGCTGGTCCAGATGCGTTCCCACATTCGCCGACCTTCAACGTCCAAGGGCCGCAGCGGATCAGGTACGCCTTCGGCGCCTGGGATACCGTGGACAGATGCGAGCGATGGCATGGGCCGCTTGCCGGGATTACCGGCGCGGCGCTGCCGCTCGACTGGCTTGGGTAATTGTGACATGGCTGTGTCCCTAATCTCGCAGGTTGGATTGAATTACAGCGAAGCGATAAGGCCGGTGATGTCGGCCAACTTGCGCGTCGGCTTGCCGAACGGCCGGCCAGTGACAGTGAAATAACGGCCGCGATCGTAGACTTCGACACCATCTTGGCGCCGGCCAGCGCCAACTATTGCGCGGCCGAAGATGTGCAGGCCGGTACCTGATGGCGAGATCTCAACATAAGTGGCAGGGCAGCGGTCAAGGATCTGCTGCGCCCAAGGATCCAGCACGCCATCGGCTAGGCAATGGTCAAGGTCAATGCCGGCGATGCCGTCACCATTGAACACGAAGCCCAAGCCGTCGCCGATCTCGCTGGCCTTGGCGTCGGCGTAACTCGCCCAAGTCGCCGGATCGGTTGAAGATGCGCAGCGGCCTTCGACGGTCAGCGGAACCTTGGCGCGATGTCGAACCCAGCGAGCGCGGTTGGTCAGATCTGCCGGCAAGATCTCGCGCCGGTGCGCGGCCACCCGGCAGCGACCAGAGCAGAATCTCGCATCAGCTCGCGCGGTGAACGGAGCGCCGCAGACTTCGCAGGTCATGGGCCGATTGTAACAGATAAGCCGGGGCTAGATTCTTGTAACGGATAAAATAGGCCGTATCAATCTGAGCCACGCTGGCGCACGAATAAGCCGAACAATGACTAGGTTGCCGTGCTATGGTTCGATCATGCGCTACGGATCGCCTACGGGCCACCTAGGCACCGCCACCAAATGCGGCGATGCACGCATGGCTAGGATCAGGGTATTTCCCGGGCGTGTCGCCGGAGTTTTGCCCCACTCCCCGTATTTTTTGCCGTAAATATATTTTTCATTTTTCGTTTTTCGTTTTCGATCTGCGGATATTGCAGGATCGATGGGCCGCGGCTAGGAAGCTGCCAGGCTGACCGGATATCACGTGATCGGCCTGCCAAGGATCTCCGACCTTGGGGCCTTGGCCACATAGCCAGCAGACCTCGGCGGCAGCTCTGACCTTTCGCGCTTCGGCTTGATAGTTCCCTCGATAGTGTTCGCGCACTGGCCTTGCAGCGTCAGCCCGGCGACCTTCGGTGAGTCGGCAAGGTTCGCATCTACCAAGGCCAGCAGTCAGCCGGCCACAGTCCAGGCACGGCTTTGGCAGCGCCATCGCTAGCGCGTCTCGGGTACCTCTAGCACGCGGATCTCTTCCTTGGCCTTGGGGTTCACTAACTCATCAACGGCATCGGTAATCGCGGGCAGGACTTCGGCAACAGCGCCGTTGGTTGGATTGCCTACAGCATCGGCAATGACCGCCGCAATGCTTTCTCTAGTTAGCATCTTCATCCAATCTTCGGCGCTCAAGGATCGCATCGGAGTATGCGCGCCATGCTGGCCCGCGCTCGGCTTCTGGCACGAGCGACAGATGCCGCAGGGCTTCGTCTAGGTCGGTGATTTCGTCACTGCTGGTAATGCTCATGCCATCTCCAGATATGACGAAACCCCAGCGGTTGCCGGGGTATATGGTCGCAGTCTTTACAAGTCCATCACAGACTAGTGGACATTTCTAGCCAAAGTCAAATACCTAGTTCGTCGCTCAGGTCATCGTACTGCCGGCCCCGCACTTCCTCGGCAACGATGGTTGCCCTAATTAATATCTCGTGCAGGCCGTTGAAGGCGTGCAGGTGGTCATAAATGCTGCCGCCGTCCCAAGGATCGTAGGCAATCTGCACAGTCAAAATCACGATGCCGTCAACGGTTTCCACGCCAAGCAGCCGATGCAACTCAAACCGCTCGGGGCTACGCGCTCCGGGACTGTGGCCGCTCATCGCCTGTCCAAACTTTGTGCCGGATATCTGACATCGCATGTCATGGTTTGCCCGTTTTCATTTCTCGGTGAGTCGTGTCGTACTTGTAATAGGTGCTGACAAACAGTTTCCCGCTATGTAAAGTTTCCTCAGCGGCGCAAGCATCCCAATAGTTAGCGGCGCTGGGATCGGCCTGCCACTTAGCAAGGGCCGCGTCGAAGGCGGCTTGGTGCTCAGTCATGGCTTTCGCACCTTCCGCAGTTTCCATTTCCAGATCAAGGCCTGCTGTTTCTTGCTCCACTTCCATTTGCCGCCAAAGACTTTCATCGCTGCTCCTTCGCGTGGTCGTCGCATAGGGTTTTATACCAGCCGGAATTGCTGCGCAGTCGCCCGCCAGTTCCGCAGACTTCGCAGGTGCGAGCACATTGCCTTTCTGCTTCGTTTACGATGTAATGCATGATGTCATAGGTGATTGAGTCAAAGGGTAGTGTGCTGTAAAAGTAGTATCGGAGGCCGCCGAACTTTTCCTTGATCTGGCCGATACGGTATCCCGGATCAAGGTGATTCAGTTGCCGGTGACATTCCATGACGATCGGCCCCCAGCCTTCGCCGACCTCATCGCCCCAAGGCTGCTCGTATGTCATGCCGTCGCCCCCGTAATCGCAGCCCTGATGCTCTTGTAATCGTAGGCGCCGCCCTTCTTGGCGATCTTTCCAGCCTTCGCCCAGCGCCGTAGTGTGCGCTCATCGACTCCAGCGCGCATGGCGCAGGTCTCGGAGTCCATCCAGATCGCCCCTTCGCTTTCGGCGGCCACGATCAGCAGCAGCCTATCGACGCTCCAGACCGTTTTGCATCCTTTGCAGGTTACCGTGCCGGCTAAGTCTTGGCCGCCTACCGACAGCGGCGCGGCGCAGTCATCGGTCGGGCAGGCCACCCGCCAAGTTGTGCGCGGCATCTGATTCGCAGCGCGTTGGGCTTCGCGCCAGCAGCCCCGGAGTTCGCCGGCGAAGTCGTCGATCGCCGGGTGCTCGGCTGCGGCCTTGGCCATCCAGATCCGCAGGAATCGCACGACCTCGGTCAGCGTGGTCGCCGCTTGATTGACCTTGCCGGCGGCTCTGGCTTCGCTCGCCGGGCCGAACGGCCCAAGGCCGAAGGTCTCGCGCCAGTCCCGCTCCCACAGTTCGAGCACATCGACGATGGTAAAGCCGGCCACGAAGTCTAGGGCATCGATCCGCACCCCTAGGCCGCGCTCGGTTGATCTGCCGTCGCCGCCGATCCCCGGTATAAGTTCATCGCCGGCGAGGGCGTAAAACGTCAGCAGGTCGTCCAGCTGCCGGGTCATGACGTTTTGGCAGGGCTGGCAGGCCATCAGGTCTGAGCCTCGCCGACATATGGTGCAGGTCACTGTCTCCCCTTTCGTCTTAGTTCTCGCCGCTCTTCGGCATCTATTCCGCCCCAGATGCCATCGATCCACCACCTGGCTTGCGCATATTCGGCGCATTGAACGCGCACCGGGCAGCCGAAGCAGATCTCTTTCGCGCGGCGCCGCTTGCTGGCGTCGTAGATATCCCGGAACGGAAACCACATGTCCGGCGTAGGATGCCCCGCGCAGGCCGCCTCGTCGGCCCACGGCAGCGGAGTGGAGGGACTTAACACCCCAGCACCACCTTGGAACCTAGGCCCGCTACGGCCCTCCAATTGGCGGGGACCGGTTCGCAGGTGTGCGCGGCGTGCAGACTAGAACTTTTCGCGGCCGGTCCGAAGATGATCGCCTTCGCGGTTCGATGGTGCAGCCGGTCGGCGTGGTCGAGTTCATAAACTTCGCGCCGGGCGATCACCGCCAACAGTTCGCCCCTTGTCGACAGGTCTACGACGTCGGCCTGCGCGTTGATCGCGGCAAGGTTCGCGTCTGGTCCGGTGATGATCTCGGCGCGGCATTTTCCACACCTTCCCCAGATCGCCTTCCGCCGACTATTGACCGCGCTCATGCTTCCTCCCAAGGGTCTCCCAAGTGGTTCCCAACTTCGTCTAAATCCTTCCCTCGTAAAGTGGTGATTCCAAGTGGTTCCCTAGTAAGGCGGGAACCACCTTGGTTGGGTGGTTCCGAGACCAGTGGGAACCACTGGGAACCACTTGCATATTTGGGCCATTTTCCGGCCCCAGTTTCGGTGATTCGACCCGCCCCAGCCAGCCGATCTATCGCCGGTAATACGATGTCCCGCTTCCTCCCGAGTAGGGTCACAATCTCATTTTTCGACCTTGGCACGCCATCTTGCAGCGCCTCCCAGATCAGATCTTCGACCATGCCGCCGCCAGTTTCGCGCCGCCCTTTCCCCGTCAAGGTGAGCCCCCCGGTGGCCGAATCGAAGGCCAGCCCCTCGGCGATCAGGTCAACGTCCCTGCCGTACGCTGCCAAGAATCGTGGCCCGGCCATCCCGATCGGGTCACCCTCATCCCCGTCAATGTCCTTCATCTTGGTCAATGTCCAGATGGCGTCAGGCTCATCGAGCAGCCGGCTGGCGCCCCGCGATCGTTCCCCCGCGTGGCCCGTGTGATGCACCACGAGATCATCAGCGACCTCGGCGAGCCCTAGCGCCTCAGACCACCAAGCGAAGAACAGCGCCACGTCGGCGTTGCTGTTCTCATCTAGGCCTAGGCTGGCGAGCACCGGGGCCAAAGGGTCAAGGATGACAACCTCGGCGCCTTCCCCGCGCAGGTAGCCGGCGAGCCTGCGCCGCCCCTGTTCGCTGCCAAGCGCTAGCGCCGACGACTTCCCGCGCAGGTTGACCACCTCCACCCGATCGGTGGCAGCGATGCCCGCCCGGCGCATCCAGCCTCGCAGGGTTCGCGGCCCCACCTCCATATTGAACAGCACGACGCGCCCGGCAACCGGGTGAACATCGAACCGCCCAAGGAATGGCCGACCGTCCACCAGCGCCGGGATCAGGTTGCCAACCACCATTGTTGTCTTGCCAGACTTCGCGGCAGCTGCGAGCAGCACGCGGCCTTCGGCTGGCCATAATCCTTCGACCCGATACCGCTCGCTCTCGTCCGGCTGGTCAAGAAACGCCCCAAGGGCTAGCCCGTCAAGGCTGGGCGCCTGCCCGGCCTTCGCGGCAGCGAGCATCGCCTTGGCGTCGTCGTGGACCCGCATCTCACCGTATCGGCGGTGCACCGCCTGTTCGTACGGCGTGAGCTCTATCGGGTCGCCGGCCTCATCGGTTGGCAGCGCCGTGGCGATCTCCAGCCAGTCGAGCACATCATCGGGACATCCGGCCCCTTGAGATTCGCCGGCGATGATCTGCAACGCGCCGACCAGCCCCCGCTTGAACTCGGCGACCGCTTCGCCCCGCGTCGCCCTGCCTTTGATCTCGTCGGTCAACTCTGAGACGAAACTTTCCTCAAGTCGCGCCAGTACTCCCGGCGCCCCCGGGCAACCCCTGCGCCCAGCACCGGCCACGGCGAGCACCGCGGCTAGGTAACTGTCGTGCCGGTCACCGCCGGCACTAGCGAGCCCGGCAGCGCGTAGCACATGCTGGCACGGTTCGCCCTTCGGTAGGCCGGTGAGCGTGGCCAGCAGTTCGGCGTCGGTCAGGTCAGCCTTCGTCGCGGCCTCGCGTGGCAGTTGCACCAGCCCAGCGAGCCATCGCGCCGGCAATGCCGGGATCTGGTCGAAGATCGGCACCTGCCCGGTGCTGGCGTCCCGCTCATCGACCCAGCCGTAGGTGGCGCCTTCCGGGTGCAGCGAGGGCGCCGCCACGATGTACCGGTGCCAGTGCTGAATAAACTCGATGCCGGTGAGCTTCGTCGGCAGCACAGTTCCCGGCGGCACCTTATATATACGGATGCCGCTAATGCCATCAGATCGGCTGGTGCTGAGCCAGGTCGGCGGCAGTGCCCCGAACTGCGCGACCAACTCCGAAAGGGTCGCGCCGCCTGCTTTGCCGTTGTAATCGTCTACGTCAATGCCGATCACGTCGGCAGGTAACCGCAGGGCGATGTTCGCCGGGCCTTCCTCAGCCATCGCATGGCAATCGGCGTATGACGGGTCTACGCCATCATGGCCGGTGTAGCCAGCCGGCGGCGGCGTTTTCTGGCCGTATGGCAAGGGCAGGATTCCGCGCCAACCGGCAGCCCAATAGTCGGCGAAGGCTTCGGCGTAAGGGTCGGCGATGCTAGTCATGGTCAAGTGGTCGCCCTTCAGTTGCGGTGAGTCCCTGCGCCGGTCGCGAACCGTCGCCGCCGTCAGCGAGCGCAGGGGATACGACTAGAACGGTGCAGCCATACCCAATAACTTCATTGCGGCGAGTTGCTCGGCGTTCGGTGCTTCGCCTGCAACGATCGGTGCGCCTTCGCTGCTGCGCATCACGTCGACAGTCCAGAGCTTCAGCGTCTTACCGCCTGCGCGCTTTTCTACTTCGGTGTGCGTGATGGTGAGCGTGTCGCCAACTTCTGGCCGGCGTTCGGCAAGCATCGCCTTCAGCCGAACTTGGCCAGCGGTCACGGTCTGCTGGCCGTCGGCGGTCTGCAATAGTATCTGCGGCGATACGCTTCCATCATCCCACTTGTGCGCGCTGATGTTGATCACCGTTCCGGTAACGCTGTCGCCCGGATTCTCGAACTTCACATAGGCTGAAGTACTTTGCAATTCTGGTATATCCCATACTGACATGGCAGGTTTCCTTTTCTAGTTAGTTGGTTAGTTTTTGCTCTCGGCGCTGGCTGCGCCGAAGTTTTTGGGATAGGGCTGAATTGGTAATAATAATAATTTTTTGGACTCAGCCTTTTCGGTCTTGTTTCCTAATAGATACACGTATCGGTGTTTTGGCAGGTCTGGAACCCGTTCCCAACCCATTTCTTTCGCACGTAACAATGAAACGCGAGTATGTTGCTTTGTGCTGCGCGGATTACCTTGCTGATCTCGGTAATGATAATTTTCCCCACCAGTTCCCGTATAAAGCGCGTTTGTTGCTTGATAAACATAACCAATGTGACCCTCAGACTGCGCCGCAAAAGTAATTACACATCTGAGGTACGGCCTTTTCTTCTTTAATAACTTCAGTGAGGCCGCGATAAGTTTGCTCTCAGTATTTCGCGGCGCTTTTTCGGCGCAAACTAATCGACTCATATGAATAACTGAATTCCATCGTTCTTGACCAAAGACTGAAGCGCATGTTTGCATCGTTGGGAGATTGTATGAAACACAACCCACTAGGGTATGAGAATCCCATAATCCAAAAATGTTCATTGCTGTCCCCGCCCGATTCATATAATGCCAACGGCGACAGAACTCGTTCAGGTCTTTATCAGATGCTGGTCCGACTTTCATTTCTCGCACAGGACTAAAGTTTTGCTGCTCGGAGACGTCAAATAAGTTTTCATTTATAATTTTCATTTGACATGGCCCGGGCAAGCGTTGGCGATGTCGGTATTTGCTGGCGAGAAATAAGGGCAGTACAGGCAGAAGCCGTCGGCGGTTGGTATCTCGGCGAGCGCGTCGGCACCGTTCGCGGTGATGATCCGCAGCGCGTCGATACGTTGCAGCGCCGATTCGGCAATCGCTTCGTCGTAAGGCTCGGTCCAGTACTGCGCATCCTTCAACGCGCCAGTGCGCGACCAGTAACAGATGGCAATGTGCTTCACGTTGAAGCCCGCAGCGATCAGGCCAAGGCCGTACAGGTGGCCTTGAGTTCGATACTGCTCTGAGGTGATCCCCTTCTTCACTTTTGCCATCGCTGTTGCGCCGATAACTTTGTGGTCAATCACTGTGCCGGTGGCGTGGTCGAATAGGTCGATGGTGCCGCTCATGTAAGTCGGTATCTCAATCTTGGTGGAGACTTCCCAGCGCGGCTCAGCGAGCAGCGCGTTGGCATCGCTGAAGGCTTTATCTAGCCAGGCGTGAACGCTGGTGCCGATGATCGCTGCCCACGGGTCGGTGGCTGTATTGACCTGCTCAACTCCCAGCATTTTATAGGCGAGCCGGCGAGCGCATGGCGTGCCGGCATCGCTCGGCCCGATGCTGGTCTGTAGTGAGCGCGGCCGGCTCGATTCATACCAGCGCACGACGTCGCGCATCTCGTCCAGCATGTTGTCAAGGGGCGAGTCGTAACAGAGCAGGTCGCTAGTCATTTGGCACCTCGTCAATCACTTCGTCTGGCAAACTTTTGACTAAGCAACCGCATCGGCCCATGTCCGGTGTTATTTCATGCCGCATGTCATGGCCGTGAAGCCAGCACCCCGGCCGGTGGTCACTCATTGCCAACCAAAACGAAGCGCCGGCTGCTGACCTCGGTCATGCAACTTTGCAGCTGCGCCGGGGTCAGCACCTGCTTGGCGAGGGTCTGGTCTAGGCGATTCGACTTCACCCAACGCCACGAGACCACCGGCATACCGTTCACGGTGCCTATCTCCGACTCGCCAAGCGCTTCCTCAATCTTCGCCCGGCACATCTTGATCTGCTCATCTTCGATACCTTTGCGGTGCGTCGCTTCGCGCAGCAGGTCAAGCCAGCCCGCGATGTCGTCGATCTCTTTCATGGTGCTTCCCCTTTTCATATCAGTGAACATTGGGCCAACTCTGCACTAATGGCGCCAGAGCCGGGAAATAAGTCATCGACTTCATCAGATTGGGCATCATATCCGAGCATGTCCAGAACCCACCGCGTCCAAGCCGGCGGCTTAGCGCCGGGGAAACCATTGTTTAATCTGGAAATGCTGACGCTATCCCTAGGAAATATCTTGTGCCCCTTTGAAGCGCGCCGTCCTTCCGGTATCCGCAAAATAACAGGTTCATATGCGTTCATTACTCTGGCGCCGCTAGGCATTGCCTGAGGTTTCGTCCAAATGCCAATGCGAATAGGAATCGTATTTGGGATCAATGGTAAATAGTCACGCAGATTATCGTGGGCCATTGCGATCGCCCACCCATCAAAGTTATCTATCAAATCATTGACTAATGATCTGTGTTTTTCAATGTCATCCCAAAGATGTGCTTCGGGGTTATTGTCTGCCGGTCTGACCCCAGTTTTTGAAGTTCCTCCATCTTTCTTTGATAGTTGTCCCTTTGTCATACCGTCGCCGTACCAAACGGCTGCCCGGCCTAAATATGGCGGATCCGCAATGCAAAGTTTCATTCCTTGCCCCCATAGCCGGCGGCCCTTAACAAATCAACGAAGGCATCGAAGCGAATGACGACAGGCCAGCCCGGTATTGACGCCGGCCCGCTGCCATCCATGCGCAGCACCGCGAACGGTAGCCGCCCATCGTTGCGGGCCTCCTGCTGACGCATAGCTGCCAACGGATCGAAGCCACGCCGCGCCTTCACTTCAACATCAATGTCGAGCACCTCCACGATGTCGCTGCCAGACCCCCCGGCGCCAACGCTGCGAGCGTGCGGCCATCCACGAGCGCGCAGATATTCGGCAACGATGCGCTGGCTCTCGTAACCGCGATGCTTCCGGTGCTGGCTCATGCGACTGCGACCTCGTTAAATAGCGGTCCGTCGTCGTGGATTCGCCCCTCGGCAAGTGCCGCGTACTCTGGGTTCAGCTCTACCCCGATGAAGTCGCGGCCATGCTTGAGTGCGACGACTCCGACCGTGCCGCTGCCGATGAACGGGTCAAGCACTGAGTCGCCTATGCGCGAGCCGGCCAAGATGCAAGGCTCGACCAGCGCCTCGGGCATGACAGCGAAGTGCGCGCCGGAGAAAGGCTTGGTGGCGATGGTCCAGACGGACCGGCGGTTGCGCGTGTCCGGTGTAGTTCCGTACTTGTCTAGGTTGTGCTTGTCGCCGATGATGGCGACTCCGCCCGCCTCGCTGCTGTATTTCTTGCCACCTCCGCGAGACTCGCCAGATGAGATCGCACCTTCGCTTACAGCCGCCGCGTCGTAGTAGTAGCGAGCCGACTTCGTCAGCAAGAACAGGTATTCGTGCGCCTTGGTGCAGCGGTCGGTCACCGACTCCGGCATTGGGTTTGGTTTGGCCCAGATAATGTCTTGGCGCAGCCACCAGCCGTCAGCCTGCAACGCAAAGGCCACCCGCCACGGGATTCCGACAAGGTCCTTGTGCTTGAGTCCGATCGCGGTCGCGTTGCGGCTTGGGCTGTAGTTCTCAGTTCGGCCACGGTTGACAATGCTGCCGTCGTCCATGCGTCCAGACGTGCCGCCTGCCAATGTCTCTGCGGGCTGGTAGGTGCCTCCACGCGCAGCCGCGTATGAGTCTCCGAGATTGAGCCATAGCGTGCCGTCGTCGGCAAGAACGCGGCGCACCTCGCGGAACACGTCAACGAGCTCAGCAACGTAAGCCTCTGGCGTTTGTTCAAGGCCGATCTGATCGTCATGGCCGTAATCGCGCAGGCCCCAATAAGGCGGCGAAGTGATGCAGGTCTGCACGCTTCCATCGACAATCTCTGATAGTCGTTTGCGAACGTCTCCGACAAGAATCGTGGCCTTCACGCCGCATCATCGCCGTCTGCCCAGAGTCCTATCTTCGTCCATGCAATAAGACGCAGAATTAGGTCACTAACGGCGACCCCTTGGGCCGCGGCGTGCTTCCGCAGTTCTTCGCGCTGTTCGACAGACATGCGGATATTTATTGACACCTGCCGGCTAGGACTACGCCGCTCCACGTCTCTCACGCCGCATCATCTCCGACGGTGCACAGCGGGTGAACCCAGCCCCACTTGTCCATCACGATTGGATCTCCGGCTGCGATTAGAAATGTGCACTCGCAGCAGCGTTGCGAATGTTCAGCGGCAAGGATCTCCCGGCCATCGTCGGTAAAATTAGCCACAGGTCCACCGCCCGCCGTTCCAATGCTGCACGCCACTGTAGTCGCCGCGCCAGTTCAGCACAGTCGCGAACGCCATCTGCTGGAACAGTGGCACCCATTTATGCATCTCGGTTGCGCGAAGTTGCTGACTAACCAAGGTGCCGACCTTGTGGCCGTACATCTCCCGCAACTCGTCGCGCATCATCCATGACGCGCCAACGGCGAGCGCCTTATTGAATTGGAAGGCGCCGAAGTAGCCGTTGGCGCGGTTCGTCGAATACCAGTGCCCGTTACTTTCGCGTTCCAGAACGCAGCGCGTGAAGTCGGCCTGCTCGTCGCGCCAATACTTTCCACGGTAGGGCAATCTGGTGCCAGACATTAAAGCAGCCGACTTCGGCGCAAATAGTTGCAACTGCGCAGGGACTTGCGGCTGTGGATCGGATGGAACGGGCGCAAGGATTAGCGCAACCGCGAGGGCTGCGGCGGCCATCACTCGGCCCCAGAGCTGTGAGGGATAGGCATGTTCATTTCGGTTCCTTTCGGTCAATGTAAATGATGATGAAGCAACAGATGACGGTCAGCAGCAGGCCAAGTTCAAAGATGGCCCGCATCATTTGCCAAGCACCCTGATCATTGCCCGGTGCCGGACAATCGCCAGCCGGTCGCGGTGCTGCCTGGCTGCGGTGCGGCGCTGCATCAAGATCATCGATGACGCGCCGACAGCGAAGCCCGCAGCGAAAGCGGCGAGCAGGATCACGCTCCATCCTTAACTAAGGACAGCGAGCGCGCAGACGGGTGGCGAGAGATCGCCGAAGTTTCGAGCATGTCGGCGATCGTCTCGCAAGCCTCGTCTAATTCGTCTAGCAGGTGGTCAATCCTTGCGGCGGCTGCGGCCTCAGCTTTGCTGACGCCCGACCAATACCCCAAGAAAACGCCGAAGCCGGTGAACACCATCACGACGGTGAACACGATCAGATCTTGACTCATTTCGTTCCCCTTTGTTTGGACCCGACAGCGGCGGCAGGTCGCTGCCGGGTGTGCGTAACGTATACCCGAAGCGCTCGAAAATGTCGGCGAATCGCCGAAGGTCAAAGAAATAGGCCCCCGAGCGCTCTAGGCCAAAGGGGTAAAGGCCGAGCGCCCGGGGGCGGTCTAGGGAGATTCCTCAAAATAGTCGGACAGGTCGCGGTCAATGAAATCGGGGGCGCGCTCAATATGGGCTGTGAAGCCGATCTGGGCCTTGTCAGGCTCCGCTTCGGCTTCCTCCCCTTCTAGGGTAGCAGCGACCGCAGCGGCCCTCAGAAGCAGCGCGTTGGCCCTTCTATATAGGAGACAGGGGCCGGCGTGGTCGGCGTGGCTCAGGTCAATAACTACGGGGCCGGCCTTGACTTTGAATCGGCAGGCCATCGACTCCCCTTTATAACGATTCGGTAACGAAGGGCGGTTTGGTGTTGCGCGGTCTACAGATAGGCGTAGTGTCATCTACATGGAAGCCAACGAGACAAAGGGGAACCAAATGAACATGATTATCACTACCGCAGGCCAAGGAAACTCAAAGCACATTACCCGCGAACGTGAAGGCCAAGCACTCTGGACGCTTTGCGGCCTAGGCGAATTTGGTGGGAATCTAATGGGAAGCGTTCGCCGCCCATCCAAGGTTCGCAAGTCGACAGCAACTGAAGCCACCTGCAAGCGCTGCATCAATAGAGCAAAAAGCATCTAGGTCACCGGCGGGGGCCAACCGGTCCCCGCCACCAATCTTGAAAGGGGAAACGAAATGACCACCCAGTTCCCGTGCCGTGACTGCGGAGTTCAAGTGCAGTGGCGCACAGCGAAGTCGGGCAAGCGGTATCTGGATCAGCCGTGGGAATGGCAAGGTGGCGACTACTCGCTTCACACCAAGACCATTCACGGATCACACCGCTGCACACCAAACCCGACATGGAAAGAAGAAGCAGCAGCCATCGTTGCCGCGCAGTTCGCGGCTGACCTAGCCGCAGGCAACATCGTCAAGAACGCCCCGGTCATCGTGTTCAAGGGCCGGAAAGTTCCCGTGGGCACCACTGGCACGATCACTTGGATCGGCATAGATAACTGGCTTAATCCAAGGGTAGGCATCCGCACCGATTCCGGTGATGTTGTCTACACCGCACAAGCAAACATCAGGATCAACCAACCAGAAGGGGAAACCAAATGAAACTAACCAAAGTACAGATGCGCGAATTGACCGCACTACGCGCAGAACTCACCGCGAAAGGTGTACCCGACCTAATCACGCGAGGGGAAGCCGCAAGGATCTGCGATACCTACGCGCTGAACGCGCCAATGTTTAAGCGCGGAGAACGCAGCACACCATTCAAGACAATCACCGTGGCTGTATACATGGCGCGGCGTGGTGTATGCCCAACACGCATCAGCAGGCGATCCCTAACACTGGAGGCGTGAACGAAATGACCACCAACCTACAGTGCAGCATCTGCGATGAGGACGAAAGCATCTGCCCGTGCAACGAATACGCGGCGCCGGTTTTCTACATCAAGTTGACCTTCATCAGCCCCAGCAAGTGGGCTGACCCTGCGCCGTTCTATTACAGCGAGGACGAGGGTGGCGTCGTCACTTTCGAGACTTGGGAAGCGGCGGAATCATTCGCGCGAATCCTGTTCGGCAAGAATCAGCACGTCACCGCTCAGGTAATGAGGTCGAACTAATGACACACCAAAGGACTGGCCAATTCGTTGGCCAGTATCACGTTTACGCGAATGGCGATCAACGTTGGTATCGGGTCGAAGGTAGCCAGCCAGAATGGTATCTGTACAAAGTCAATGCCACCGGCGAGCAAATAGGCGATGGCGAATATGTGGACTACAACCCAGCGAGAGGAACGAAATGAGCATCTACGTCATCGAAACACCACAACTAGGCGCGCCCATGTGCTGGGTCGCCGACGATGAGCAAATGTTTATCGGCCTTGCCGACTCCGGCACCAAGCGCGAAGCGCTGCGCGAAGATGCCACCTACAGCGAAGCGTGCCGATACCTTGCCGAAGGCTTGCAAGATCTGACAATGTTTGAGAGTACCGACGGTGCTGCCGCGTCTTTCTTGAGCGGCTGGCACCGCATGGGCATCGCCGAAAGTCTGGTACTGCTTGGTGAACTCAAGTATCACATAGGCGAAATCAGCGATCCTGAAATGCGCCTACGGATTCAAGGCATCGTTTGGAAGAACGCCCGCAGCACTGAGCGCCAGATTGCGTTTGAAGCCTGCGCGGTGATCAGATCAGCAGCCGACACAATGCCAGAGACGAAGATCGCCGAAGCCCTTGGCGTCGATCGTATGACGGTGCGGCGAGCGCTCGGCAAGCTCTGACAACGAAATAGCCCGTGGCCTTCATCAAAGGTCGCGGGCTATTTCTTTGCCGTCAGACGATCTCCAGCCCAGACCAAAGGCCACCGGCGGTGACCAGCGTGATCGCAGCCGGCGGCGAATCGAGCCCGCCCTTGTGCGCCCACCACACCGAACCGCCATCCATTGCCCCGGTCTGGAGCCAAGTCGTCGGCCCCATCTGCTCAAGGCGCAGGTGATGATAATGGCCGCTTATCACCACATCGGCGGTGCCGATCGCGTCTCTGCTCATCGCCTTAGCTGCGAGCCAGTTCTGCATCTTGCCCCGAGTCTGATGGCCGTGCAGCAGCCCGACGCGGGTGCCGGCCACGTCGATGGTCAGGTGCATCTCGTCGCGGCCGGGGAAGATCCAGCCGACGTCGTAGCCCTTTGCAGCCATCACGTCGGCTACCTGGCTGGCGCCTTCAATCGCCCACGAGTCGTCATAGCGGCTGCTCATCTGATTGCCGGTGCGTATCGCCTCATCATGGTTGCCGGGCACCACGGCGACTGTCACGGCGTCGCCAAGTTCAGCGAAGGCCGCGACCTCATCAGCCAATAAACGGCGATAGACCCTGACCATCTCGGTCAGGGTCAGGTCATTACGGGCGATCAGGTTGCCGCCCTGACTGGTGACGCCTTCGATGCAGTCGCCAGCCACCAGCAAAGTCACCGGACCGCAGCGGCCAAGTTTCCGCAGCGCCTTGTATCGGGTAACGGCAGCATCAAGGGAATCGTAAAATCGGCGCACCGTGCCGGCGCTGCCGTCGTGGTCGCTCTTGCCAAGTTGCATGTCGCCGACCGCAAAGACGTAGCCCGCAGCGATGTTGCTCGGCGCTGCCGGCTTGCGCCGGCGCTTCACCGAAGCCAGCAGCTCGGCCACATCAATGCGCGCCGGTGCCACTTCGACCACGAAACGATACCGCCAGATCGCCCGAGTGACGGCCTTGCTGGTTTCCTCGTCCCGGTGCCAGGCTGCCGGGTCATACTTCGCTTCGACTAGCCGAACCCGGTAGCCGTCGGGCACGTCAACGCCGAGCCCGCGAACCGCCTCAGCCCAGCCAGACTCGTCAGCGAGCGCCGGCGAAGGTGGAAGGGTGACGATCCTTGAGCCGTCCGGTTCATATTTGACGCCCGGTTCCCAGCCAGCGGGGGCGCCCTTGATCTGGTCGACAGTGCTGCCAGCGTCGGCGAGTTCGGCTAGCCGGTCGCCCAGGCTCATTTACATTCCGCCCGCCGGTGCCGATTCGCGGCGCCAGTCCCGGCGTGGATACCCTCAGCGCGTAGCAGCCGCTCGATACTGACGCCGCTAAAGCGATCGCGGTCAGCGAGGGCGGCCCGCAGCGCGTTCGCGTCGGCTTCGGGCAGCTCGTCGAGCGCCTTGCAGATCGTGCAGACCCCACCGCGCTGCAGCGCTTCGTGATCGTTGAAGGCTTTTTCTAGGTTCACGGCGTCCCGATTGGTAGCCCGAACCTATTCTTACTCCGCTCGCCGTCGTGGCTGATCCCTAACTTTTGCGTTATGAAAGCGACATTCCCAAGGTTCGTACCCGGGGCCAGTTCGATGTGCATCGGATCCCAATACGCCGGGGACCAATCCCCACCCCATTTAATGATTGAATAGATCTTCAGCATCCGTTTCATCTGCGCTTCCTTCGACCGCCAGAAGATACGGTTACGCGCAGTCGGCGCACCAACCCCACTCCAGTCAATATCTATCGCGGTGCCTGATGCGTGATTCGACTTGCGGCCCGGGACTGCTCTGGCGTCGCGGTTCGCATAGCCGCCAGTATCCACCGGGCCTTCGTCTATTGGATGAATCCACCGATGCCAGTCAGCAGCGATCGCCAGAAACAACGGCAGCGCTTCCTTACGCGTCGTCAGCCTGCGATTCGTACCCGGCACGCTCCCGGTACGCAGCAGGGTGTTGGTCGAAGATTGAATAACGGGCCAGCCGTTCAAGGATATCTCAGCCACATCAAACTCCGGACGCATCATGGAAACTCGCAGACTCGTGATCACCCATACCGGTGGCAACAATTGCAGTCAACACACAAACAACCCCAGCACCGACCGTGATGCTCAGCATCTGCCCCCAGTCAAGGGCCACAACATTCACCGCCTGATTACCAAGCAACGCCAACAGGGTCTGCGCCATCGTCCTAACCGTTCGCTCAATCGCATCACGCCAAAACTTCCCAGACCACATAGCCGCTCCCTCAGTTGTCAAGATGCCATTCAACGTGATCATCAATCCGCTTCCGCAGTTCGCGAAGGTCGCCTTCGATACGGTTCAGGCTATCCCT
>Ga0214919_10002186_pt1 | contig 31033 bp, 22 predicted proteins | sample LL1503_MetaG_FD_177994 | JGI IMG/M metagenome (GOLD analysis project Ga0214919, IMG submission 177994) | Freshwater microbial communities from Lake Lanier, Atlanta, Georgia, United States - LL-1503 | ecosystem: Environmental > Aquatic > Freshwater > Lake | place: USA: Georgia | collected... | reverse complement strand
TGAGCAGAAATTGCGACGAAAAGCATAAGCTGTATCAAGTGATACAGCTTATGCTTGCCGAGCAATTTATGCCAGAATTTTGCAGAAGAAAATGGGTGTTTTCAGGTTAAAATGGTATTACTCACCTTGCTAAACACTCGCTCATATGGCGATCTTGCTTTTGAGATCCATTTATCTTTGTCAAAGTTTTTATCCTTCCTATTGCATTTATGCCTAACTAAATTTGTTAAAATAACTTTTTATGAAAAATTGTTAGAAGCATATAAACAAAGGCTTAAACTGGTTATTATTTTAAATAAATTAGGTTTAATGGCAAGAAGTTTTTAGATTTCTTTAAGAGATTTTTTATAGTTTATTGTGGGGATTTTGCGACAGTCTCGTTAAATAATATTGCACGGATCATCTTCTATAATTGCAACTTTAATTGGTGATGACATAGACTGTAGGATAATTTAGTGATGTAATATTTAAATCAATTTCTATCAACAAGCTTTAACACTTTAATTGACATTGAGCTTCAGCGACTTGATAATTGCTGAATATAAATTTTTTCTAGGAACTTCTTTGTTAAAAGAACTTAGAGATCTGTGCTTCATTATAAAATAAGCATATTTTTGACACAATCAAATTTCTACAAATATGACAAAAACTTGGGCAGCTAATTCTTGGAGAAATTTTTATATTAAGCAGCAGCCAACTTATCAAGATTTATCTGCTTTAAAGCAAGTTGAAGCAAAGCTGGCTTCATTTCCACCATTAGTTTCTTATGATGAAATTGAAAAGTTAAAAGCTGAATTGGCTTCAGTGGCAAATGGCAAAGCATTCTTGTTGCAAGGTGGCGATTGCGCTGAAAGCTTTACTGAATTTTCTCACGATAACTTAAAAAACTTCTTCCGCACCGTAATGCAAATGACCATTGCTTTAATGTATGGCTTGAATAAGCCAATCGTTAAGGTTGGAAGAATTGCTGGGCAATATGCTAAACCAAGATCTGATGATAATGAAACTATTGATGGCGTTACTTTGCCAAGCTATCGCGGCGATATTATTAACTCGATTGCCTTTGAAAAAAATTCTAGAATTTCTGATCCAAAAAAACTGATTGATTCTTATTTTTATTCTGCCGCATCTTTAAATTACTTGCGCTGCCTTGCTCTTGGCGGTTATGGTAATTTACAAAAAGTTAATAAATGGAATGAAGAATTTGTTCATAGCTTGAATAGCAAAAAAAATACCGAAGAAGTTATAACAAAAGTTAATGAAATTTTAGCTTTTATGAAATCTTGTGGACTTGATTCATCAACACTTCCGCAGCTTACCACAGCAAGCTTTTTCACTTCTCATGAAGCTTTACTTTTGAATTATGAAGAGGCTTTTACTCGCAAGAATAAAGACAATAATAAGTTTTATGATTTAAGCGCTCACATGTTGTGGATTGGAGATAGAACTCGCAACCCCAATGAAGCTCATGTTGAATTCATGCGTGGAATTTCTAACCCAATTGCTTTTAAAGTTGGCCCATCAATTTCAAAAGATGATTTATTGAGACTTTTAGATGTGTTAAATCCAGAAAATGAAGAAGGTAGAATCACACTGATTTCTCGTATGGGCGCATCTAAGGTTGAACAATTACTTCCTCCTTTAGTTGAAGCAGTTAAGCAATCAGGAAAAAGCGTAGTTTGGTCTTGTGACCCCATGCATGGCAATACAATTAAATCTTCAAATGGTTATAAAACTCGTAAATTTGATGATATTTTAAGTGAAATAAAATCATTCTTTAGAGTTCATCGCGCTGCTGGAACTTACGCTGGCGGTGTGCATTTTGAAATGACAGGTCAGAATGTTACTGAATGTTTGGGTGGTAATCAGCAAATTTCTGAAATTAATTTGGAAGATCGTTATCACACTCATTGTGACCCGAGGTTGAATTCTTCGCAAAGTGTTGAATTGGCGTTTATGATTGCTCAAGATTTGCAAAAGGAGATGGCTTGATGGCTGGAGATGTTAATAATAAAGTTGAGTTAAATCAACCTTCCGCCGCTTCCAGCGTCTCCCTGCCTCTTTTTACTCATAAACCACTTATTTTTAAAAGGAATGAGTTGCAATTTGCTGAAGCAAATTGTCAAAGAGGGCTTACAACAGCGCAAAAGTGTGGAACTGTTGCTTTAGTGGGCGCGCCTAATGCTGGGAAGTCTACACTTACTAATGCACTTCTTGGACAAAAGTTAACCATAGTTTCAGCGAAGCCACAAACTACGCGCAACAGTATTAAAGCCATTGTTATTGAGGGAGATACTCAACTTATCATTCTTGATACACCGGGAATTTTTATTCCTCGTGATGATAAAATTTTAGAGAGAATTATTGTTAAATCTGCTTGGCAAGGTCTTCGCGAAGCTAATCATGTTTGTTTTTTAATTGATGCTTCACTTGGTTTAAACAAACAAAATACTCAAATTTTACAAGATTTAAAAAAAGAAAATTCTGATTTAACCATCATTATCAACAAAATTGACTTGCTTAAAAAAAGCAAATTGCTTGAAATAATCGCACAATTATCTCAGATGGAATTAAGTAATATTTTTATGATTTCAGCACAAAGTAACGATGGTGTGGCTTATCTAAAAAAATTTCTATGCACCAAATGCCCTGCTTCGCCTTGGATTTATGATGAAGAGCAAATTACCGATGCGCCAATGCGTTTTATTGCTTCAGAAATTACTCGTGAAAAATTATTTGCTAAACTTGAGAATGAAATACCTTACAGTCTTACTGTTAAAACTGATTCTTATGAAGTTTTGCGTAATGGTGAAATAAAAATTCATCAAACAATTTTTATTGTTAGAGATAGTCAAAAAGCCATTATTCTTGGTAAAAGAGGCGAAAGAATTAGAGAAGTTAGTGCGGAGGCGCGCCATGATATTGGCGATATTGCTGGCGCCACCGTTCATCTTTTTCTTTTTGTAAAAGTTAAAGCAAATTGGATGAATGATAGCGGAAATTATGAAATGATGGATGTAGAAAAAATACCAAATCAGAAAGTAAATAAAAAAATTAGTAAAAAATGACCTCAACAATAGATTTAAAAGAAGTTGAAAAATTCTCTGCAATAGCTGATGAATGGTGGAATGAAAGCGGCAAATTCAAGCCTTTGCACAAGTTCAACCCAATTAGAATTTCTTACATTAGAGAAAAAATTATTGAAAATTTTAATTTAGAAAAAACTTCTATTACCCCTTTCGAAAACTTAAAAATTCTTGATGTTGGCTGTGGTGGTGGCTTGATTTCAGAGCCTTTCGCAAAAATGAAAGCCGAAGTTACGGGAATTGATGCTTCAGAAAAAAATATTCAGGTTGCTAAAATTCACGCTGAAAAATCAAATCTTAAAATTAATTATCAGGCAATCTCATCTGAAGAATTAGCTCAAAAAAATGAAAAATATGATGTGGTTTTAGCTCTTGAAATTATTGAGCATGTGGCTGATGTTGAAGAATTTGTTAAAAACTGCGCTGAACTTGTAAAACCAAATGGATTGCTTTTTATTGCCACTTTAAACCGCACCGCAAAATCTTTATTACTTGCCAAATTTGCTGCGGAATATGTTTTAAAATGGCTTCCTGCCGGCACTCATAATTGGAAAAAATTTCTTAAACCTTCAGAAATAAATTCTTATGCTGGTATCTATAACCTTGATTTACTTGAGACATCGGGATTTAGTTACAATTTATTAAAGGATGAGTGGAAAAGAGATATTAAGGATTTAGATGTTAATTATACGATGATTTTTGGAAAGAGAGTCTGAACTTGTGACGAATAACCCAAATGCTATAGTCTGCATTTGCAATGCCAACTTATGTTTATTAAAATTATAAAAGTTAGAAAATTTAAAATTTTAACAAATAGAATTTCGGGTTTGCAAAACCCGACCAGCATTAAGTTCATGAACCAAAATACTTACTAAAATTTATAAAGATAACTAGCCATTACACCATATAAAATACCAGTATTGGCACCTTCTCTGATATCAGCCCTACTAACATCCAAAGCGATATTATTAGTAAATTTATAGCCAGCAGAAATTTGCACTTGGCGATCTTTTGATTTTGCTATTGCTTGGTATTTATCGATATTTCTAGTAACATTTGAAATGCTAGAAGTCCAATTTCCATATTTTCCTAATAGAGCAAGTGTTGTGTAGGTAGCATCTCTATCTTTGGCGCCAGTAAAATTACTAATCTTCGCCATTTCAAAAAATGGTGTTACGGAAGTTCTGTAGCCAGTTCTGATTAAATATTCAGTTCCCAAAACATATCCAGTTTCGTTAGCTCTTTCGGAAATTGAGGTATCTACTCCTAATTTTCTGTAACCAACATTGTAAGACCAATTATTGATGCCAAAAAATCTTTCACCTTGCATGGTGAATGTGTAAGAAGAAAAAGCCCCTGTATTTCCTGCTAATCCATTATCTCTGCTTTCAGTACCGCGCCCATTAATTGAGCCACTTAAACCTGTGGTATCATTAAAAAATGTATTTGCTGATATTTTGCTGCTGGCTAATTCTGCAGAAACCCCTGCCCCAATTTTTTCACGCAATTCATAATCTTCAGTAATATCAGTAACAAATACGCCAATTCTTTTGGATTTAGTATAAGCATTACCAAAACTTGGATTAAATTTACCAGCGAAGAATCTTAAATCATCAGCTTGATAATCTAATTTCAACTCTTCAACAATCATTGTGGTATCTTGCGGTTTAAAGCCTCTATCTGCACTGAAGAAAGTTCTGGTTCTTTCTGGATGAACAGAATCTCTAGTTGTTATAGTGTTTGTTGGATAAAGTCTCCAACCTGTTTTAACTGACCAATTTTTAGTAAAATTAAATGAAAAATCTGGCTCAATGTTAATGTAAGCATTATTTGGAGATGTTCCAGATGCCTGATCTGAATCAATTCTATCAGCTTTTAATTCAAATAAAACCTGACCAGAAATATTGGGAAATTGACCATATAATGAACTAGAATATTTACTGGCAGCTTGAGCGGAGAAAGCGCCAAAAAATATTAGAGAAAATGATGAAAGATAGGTTAATGATTTTTTCATAAACTGATTATTGGCTTTTAGCAACTATTGGAAGTATGACACTGACAGAAGTGCCAAAATTTATTTCACTTTCAATTAAAACAGAGCCGCCATGCAATTCAATAAAATATTTTGTTAAATACAAACCAATTCCAGTTCCCGCAACAGCTAAACTATTTTTGGCGCGGAAGAATTTTTGTCCAATATTTTTTAGGTCATCTTGAGGAATTCCAATTCCTTGATCTACAACTTTAATAAGAAGTTTTGTTTTACCTGTTTTAGCAAAAATCTTTACTGCAGAATCATTTTTGGAATATTTAATAGCATTGGAAATGATATTGGTAATTGAATGATCTAAAAGCTTTGGATCTCCGTTAAACTCTTCTGGCAAGTCATCTATTCTTAGATCGACTTTGATGTTCTTGTTCGTAGCTAAATTAGAATTTTTCTCAACGATATCTAAAATGAAAGCCTTCAAACCGAAAATTTGCCTCTCAACAGTAATTTTACTATTACCACTTTCCATTTTTGCCAAATTCAAAGTACTGTGAATCAGGCCATTCATTCTTAAAATACCACTTTTGATTCTTTCAAATGATTTATCTATGGATTCATCAACAATGTTGTGAGACTTTATTTTTCTAACCAACAACTCTCTGGTACTATCAATAATTTGTAGAGGAGTTTTAAATTCATGCGATACCAAAGCCACAAATTCGCTTTGCATTTTACGCATATTTTTTTCCTCCTTCAAAGCCTCTTTAAGCTGTTGAGTTTTTTCTAAAAGTTCGTGATTGGCAATCATTACTCTTTCAATGGAATCAGAACGATCAATGGCAAAAGAGAATTGATCTGCAACTGTACCAAGTAAGTCAATTTCATCAACTGTCCAATTTCTTTTATCAGATTGATGAATGTAAATACCACCATTAACTTTATTGTTAAAAGAAGTAATGATGCTGATTTGAGCAGCTATTGAAAGTTCTTTGCAAATATCTCTGATTGATTGAAAACTGCTGTCAGAAGCAATATCTTCAATATCAATTAGTGAGCTTTTTTTATTTTTGTCTAAAACTTTTTTGTGAAAATGATTCTGAAAGTTAATGTATCTAATCAGCATCTGTAACTTTTCTTGATCTTTAGTTCCAGAAAACATTGGCTTGGTGTAGCTGTTGCAATATTCAGAGATGAAGCTTGTATTACCACGACGAAAATCATGTATTAGACATCTATCAACCTTTAAATATTGACATAATTGTTTTGCAATATTTTGAGCAATTTCTTGCAAAGGCATATCAGAAACAATTAGATAACTTATTTCTCTTAATAAAGTTTCATTATGCAACGCTCTTTCAAGATTTTTTAACAGCCTAACATCGGCAAAGCTTTTTTTAGTATTTTCACTTTCAGCAATAGACTCAACTTCTTCAAAGACAAAAGTCGAATAAAACTTCTCAGTTTCAATTGGGATAAAATCAATTTTAAATTTTATTTTTTTTGGAATTGGCTTAAGATCTTCTAAATCAGCAATGATTGAGCATGAGCGAGAATCTTTAACATCTTTAACTAAACGAACATATTCTATTTGGCTGTCATAAGCATAGCTCACATCAAGATCATCAAATAAAAAATCGTAACTTTTGCCGATTAAACTAGCTTCGCTAATGCCAAAAGTTTCATAGAATTTTTTATTAGCGCAAATAATTGAAAGATAATTTGGATTTTTATCTTTTGACTTACAAAGAATTGCCGCTTTTGGATTTACATCAATAAGCTGCCTCAAAATATCGTAATTATCATTAGATAATTCGTATAGAATTTTATTAGAATCTTGCGATTCATCATTTTGGTTATTTTGCGTAGCTACTGTTGCTTGTGACATGAATTTATTTTATCAAAAAATCAGAAAGTTATTGTGCCAATTCATTTCTTAAAGCATAAATAATCAAGGTTTTTGATGATTTTTTGCGTGGAAATTTCTTAGTTGTATTTAATTGAAAAACTAAGGTAACTATTCTTTTGTGCCAATCATAACCTTCGTGTAACCCATCATACGAAGGATGATAAAATTGAACTTTAACAAAAGTGACTTTCAAAAAATTAACACAACTCTTTTAAAATCTTTTCGTAAGAAATTACATCTTTAACCTTACCAATTGCAGCAAATGTTGGCTTAGAATTGAAGAATATCTTTTCAGCAATTTTTGTAACATCTGATTTTTTTACACTAAACACTTTATCTAAAATTTCTTTGTCAGAAATTAATCTACCGTAAGATAAAACATCAGAACCAAGTCTTTGCGACCTACTATTAGTACTTTCTTTGGACATTAACAAACTTGCTTCAAATTGCGCTCTAACTCTTTGCAATTCTTTATCGGTAATTTTTTCGCAAATTTTTAAAGTTTCTTTGCAAGTTGCTTTTAGTAATTCATTGGTTTTTTCTGGAGTTGTACCAGCGTAAATTCCAAAAATTCCCGAATCAAGATGAGTGTAATTAAAAGCATAAATTGAATAAGCTAAACCAAGATTTTCTCGTACCTCTTGAAATAATCTTGAAGACATTCCTCCACCCAAAACCATCGCTAAAATTTGCGAAGCGTAATAATCTTTATGCATGAAAGATACGCCGCTAAAACCCATAACTAAATTGATTTGTTCCAACTTCTTTTCTTTTCTAAAATCACCACCGTTATATTTTGCTTTTTCAACAGGTTTAATTTTAGAGGTTCCAAGTGAGGTAAAATATTTTTGAGCATATTTTGCTAAGTCTTTTCCTTTGATTGCCCCCGCAGCTACAACCGTCATGTTTGAGTAATTATATTGATTACCAATGTAATTTACAAAATCCTGCGAATTGAACTTTTTAATATTTTTTACTGGCCCTAAAATTGAACGCCCTAAAGCTTGATCAGCATAAGCAGTTTCTTGAAAATAATCGAAAATAATATCGTCAGGAGTATCGTTGGTCATGGCAATTTCTTGCAAAATAACCCCCCTTTCCTTCTCTAACTCATCCTTATCAAAAGTAGAATTTTGTAAAATATCAGACAAAAATTCGACAGCAAATTCCGCATGTTTTTTTAGAACTTTAACATAATAAACCGTTCTATCTTTTGAGGTGTAAGCATTTATAATCCCGCCAATTCCTTCAAACTCTTCAGCAATTTGTCTGGCAGTTCTGGTTTTAGTTCCTTTGAAAGCCATATGTTCTAAGAAGTGTGAAATTCCATTAATTTCAGGAGCTTCATTTCTGCTGCCCGTATTTACAAAAACTCCTACTGAAACAGTTTCTACATCTTTCATTTCATCAGCTGTAACGCGTAAGCCATTTTTAAGGGTGATTATTTCTTGTTTGGACATTGTAAGTTGTATTGGAGTTTTTAGATGATTAATTTACATTACTATCCTTCTTCAATCTGGAAGAGATCTTTCACTTCTTTCAAGATGACACAAGATAATCAGTGTCATCCTTAAAAGAAGTTAAGGATCTCTTTTTGCAGCGAACAAAAATAACTTATTTTCAAAGCATATCCTAATCATGGGAATCTCACCTTTATTGTCAATTCGTGACGCAACTATTTCTTTTGCGCAAAAAACTTTATTTGAAGAAATTAGCTTCAATTTATTTCCCAAAGACCGCATTTGCTTAATTGGGCGTAACGGTGTAGGTAAAACTACTTTAATGAGTGCCATTGTTGGCGATGTTGAATTTGATAAAGGCAAAAGATGGGCGGCGCCTAATTGTGTGATTGGCTACTTATCGCAATCAGAACAAACAGAGCCAAATTTTACGGCTCTTGAATACATCATGTCAGCTTTGAACAAAGAAGATCAAAAATCTGGCGAAACCCATGATCACAAGGTTTATTTGGCTGATATTGTTTGTGAAAATTTACAAATAGATAAAAATTCCATCATGAAAAATCTCTCTGGCGGACAAGCCAGAAGAGTTAGATTGGCGCGTGCTTTGGTTTTAGAGCCAGATATTTTATTACTTGACGAACCTACAAACCATCTTGATTTGGGTGTTATTGAATGGCTGGAAAATTATTTAAGCAATTACGCTGGCGCGCTTTTAACCATTAGCCATGATCGCAAATTTTTAGAAAATGTTTCAAATAAAGTTTTTTGGCTACGCAATCAAAGCATTAAAACCAATCATCACGGCTATCGCAAATTTGAAGAATGGTCAGAGGGCATTCTTGAACAAGAAGAAAGAGAGATGAATAATTTATCTAAAAAAGTTTTGTTAGAAAGTGGCTGGTTGCAAACTGGTGTTACCGGAAGAAGAAAAAGAAATATGGGCAGAATGCGCTATTTGCAAGAGTTGCGCTTAAAATTAAAAACTCAAAAACAAATTGTTTCAGGCGATAAAAACCAAATGCAAATTGATGGTGACATTAAGAATCAAGATTCGTCGCAATTAGTTGTAGCGGTGAATAATGTTACTAAATCTTTTTCAATTAATGATGAAGGCAATGAAAAAACCATTATTGATAAATTATCTCTAAGAATTTTACGCGGTGAAAAAATTGGCATCATTGGCAGAAATGGTAGCGGTAAAAGCACTTTTCTTAAGATGATTATGGGCGAGCTAAAGCCTAGCTCTGGTAATATTAAAGTTGGGCGTAATATTACAATTTCTTACTTTGATCAAAATCGTAGTGCCATAAAAGCTGATTCAACAATTCAGGAAATTCTTTGCGACAGTGGTGAATATGTGCAAATGGGAAATGGCAAAACCCGTCATATTGCTGGTTATTTGAAGGATTTTTTATTCGATCCGCAGGATGGCAAAACATTAGCTACGACATTATCTGGTGGTCAACAAAATCGTTTATTATTGGCAAAAACTTTGGCAAATCCGGGAAGTTTTTTAATTCTTGATGAACCAACCAATGATTTAGATATGGATAGTCTTGACATGTTACAGAATTTTTTAAATGACTATCAGGGAAACCTTTTGATTGTAAGTCATGATCGTGATTTTTTGGATAATGTGGTAACGGGAATTTTAGCTTTTGAAGATGATGGAACTGTAACTAGCCACATTGGTGGTTACAGCGATTATTTAGAATACAAAAAATCCTTAAAAGAAGAATTGTTGACTCAGCAAAACAAATCTCAAAGTAAATCTAATTCAACAATTGAAGTTCAACAAAGTGCTCCAAAATTCTCTTATAAACATAAATTTGAATTAGAAAAGTTACCGAAAAAAATTGCTGATTTAGAGGAAAAAATTAAAAAACTTAGCGAAGAATTAAGCGAAACCGAAGAAAGAAATTCCGCTAATTTGGCGCATATTGCGATGGAAATTGGTAAGTTGCAGCAAGAATTGGATGCGGCAGAAGAGAGATGGTTAGAGCTTGAGGAGATGAAGGATAGTTCTTTGAATTAAACCACTTAAACAACCAAAATATCGGTAATTATCCCCTTTATAAATAAAAATTCTAAGTCACAGACAAATGAACCCCACAATAAGTGCGGGGTGACAAATTGAATATCTTGCCTCCTGTTTTCACCCCGCAATTGTTGCGGGGTCCATTTATCTGCGAAAGATAGTTTATCTTTTATAGGACAATTCCCAAAACATCTTCAAAATAAAAATTACAAAATAAAATTTTTACTCTATTTCACCTTTTAAATTCTCCAACCAATAAAAATACTATATGAATAACGAAAATAAAAATCGCTTAGATACTTACATTTCTAAAGTAAAAGAAAGATCAAAAAATTTCCTTGGTTACCCAGTTTCCATAGATTTTGATTACAGCGAACTTTATCCATTGTTAAAATATCCCTTAAATAACTTGGGTGATCCTCTGATTGAATCAACTTATGATCTAAATTCCAGATCAATTGAAAGAGAAGTTGTACAATTTTTTGCTGATATTTTCAAAGCTCCAACTGACAATTCTTGGGGCTATGTAACCAATGGCGGATCAGAAGGAAACCTTTACGCGCTTTATTTAGCAAGAGAATTGTATCCGCATGGTATGGTTTATTATTCTGAATCAACTCATTACTGTATTCACAAAAATATTCATTTGCTCAACATGCAAAGCATTGTGATTCGCTGCAATGAGAAAGGTGAAATGGATTACGAAGATTTAAAAGACGCCCTTCATTTGCATCGTCACCAACCAGCAATCATCGTTGCCAATATTGGCACCACAATGACTGAAGCCAAAGATGACATTAGTAAAATTAAAGATGTTTTAAAAAAATCCGCCGTTAGAAGTCATTACATTCACTGCGATGCAGCTTTGGCTGGCACTTATTTGGCACTTCTTGAAACTGCTCCCGCTTTTGATTTTTCACAAGGTGTTGATTCAGTTGCAATTAGTGGTCATAAATTTATTGGCTCTCCAATTCCTTGTGGCGTGGTTATTGTTAAAAAATCTTACAAAGAAAGAATTGGGCAATCTATTCCCTACATTGGCACTTTAGACACCACAATTACTGGCTCACGCAATGGTCATAGCCCAGTATTTTTATGGTATGCAATTAAAAAATTTGGCAAAGATGGCTTGAAAGCAAGGGCTTTAGAATGCATAGAAGTTGCCAATTACACCGAAAAGAAAATGAAAGAGATGGGCATTGATGCTTGGAAAAATGACCATGCAATTACTGTAATATTTCCAAAACCTAAAGATGAGTTATGTCGCAAATGGCAGTTGGCAAGCGAGAATGGACTGTCTCACATTATTTGCATGCCTGGCGTGAAGAAGGAAAATATTGATGAGTTTTTGTTGGATCTTAAGAATTCTTAAATCTTACGAAGCACTTTTCATCCTTGTCATGAAGGGCTGAGGATCTCAAGATTAGTTTAGTATGCTATAGTCTTTCTTGAGCCTTTTTAATAACTCTTCTTTCTTTGGTTCAAAACCATTTAACACCCAAAACTCTTTAGCTTCTTTTAAAGCAATGCCAATATTTTTATCTTTTATTCCCAAAGCTTTTACATCTTCACCCGTAATTGGAAAATTTGGCATGGAAAAATTTTCTATGAATTCTAAATCTTTTTTTGCCTTTGTTTCGTTGAAATCTTTTAACAAACTAAACAAATAAGCATTTCTAACTAAGTCTTTGTTTTCAAAAGCTAAAAGCAGTTTCAAACTTTTATCATCAAAATTATTAGCAATGTTTTTTATTAGAAATTGCAAATATTGTTTTTCTGAATTTGTTGCCATAATCTCCGCCGTCATTCTACTCCCTTTGTCATTCCAACTCCACTTTGCCATTCCAGTGAAGGCGGGAATCCAGTTTTCTGCTGGCAATGGATTAAAGCCTTCGTGGGAATAACAAGAGACTAAAAATAAAGCCGCTATTTTTAAATTTAAATCAACAGAAATTTGTAGTTTATCTTCAATTTGAAAAATAGTTTCCAAAGCTTTTATATCAAGCTTTGTAGAAAATATTTCCGAAAGAATTTTTTGCTCTTCAGCTTGTTTTAAAATTTCAATCAAAGCTGCTTTTCTTGGCGAAGAAATTAGCTTCAAAAACTCCATTCTAATTCTTTCACGAGACAGTTTTTGTAAACCACTTTTCTTAACAAAGCACGCTTTCAAACCAACCTCATCAAGCTTTTTAGCATAGTCACAGCTAAATCTAAAAAAACGCAAAATACGCAAAAAATCTTCTTCAATTCGCTCTTGCGCATTACCAATAAATTTAACTTCTTGGTTTTTTAAATTAGAAATTCCATCAAAATAATCATGAACAAAACCTTTGCTATCAAGGTAAAGCGCATTAATTGTAAAATCGCGCCTTGCCGCATCTAAAAAATAATCATCAATAAATTCTGGTTGGCAATGTCTGCCGTCAGTTTCAAAATCTTTGCGTAAAGTTGTGATTTCAAAATTTTTGTGATTAACAACTGCCGTAATAGTGCCAAATTTTACACCAGTTGGAATTGCTTGAATTTTGTTTTTTTCTAAAATTTTGATAATTTCTTCTGGCAGGAATTTGGTAGCAAAATCAAAATCATTTACTTGTTTTTCAATAATTAAATCTCTAACACAGCCACCAACCAACCTGATTTCATCACCTTTACTTAAGAAGATGTTGAAGATTTTTTGCACTTCTGGTGGAAGATTTTTTGTTAGATTGGGAAGATGGATATTATTTGGAACCATGTTTTGGTTATGTAGCTTGGAATTTTAATTTTAGTCAGAATGCGTTTTATCTACCGCCCCTAAACCCTCCTTATCAAGGAGGGGAATGCTGTTTGCAATCCTCCTTATTAAGGGGCGATAGCAACAAGCAAAAATTCTACAATTAAACTAAATCGCAATCAAAAACATCCCTAATTCATCAACTAAAGCCACAACTTTTTCTTTTTCCAAAATCAAAGTTGAGCCAGCTTGAATGGCAATTCCTTTAATTCCTGAAACATTGCAATTATTAATTGTAGACACACCAATTGTTGGCAAATCAGCTTTTGAAGATTGATTAGATTTTTTTAATTTTACTAAAATTGCATCTTTTACATATTCTGCTTTTAAATCAGCGCATCTCAAAATCATCTTGTCCGTTCCTTCCAAAGCCTCAACCGCAATAATTTGCTTTTGCGCCACAACAACTGATTGCCCAATATCAAAATTCGACATTGCCCTAATTGCCTTAACAGAAATTTCAATATCCGCCAACTCTTCTTTACTAGGCTGAACTTTACTTAGCGTTGATTTCTTCGGAGCTAAATCCGTCAGTAATTGATTTATTGGAATAATTTTTAAACCTTCTTTTTCAAAAAACTTAATCACCGCTCTTAGAACCGCATCATCTCCTAAAATCTTACTAGCAAGAATTTTTGCTAATAAAATTGCACCTTTTTTATCAACTTTTAGTGAAGAAAAATTTGGTTTGGTAACTCCGCCAATAAAAACCAACTCTTTAATGTTATTTTCACGAACTGTAGCAAGAAACTTTTCAACCTCACCATAGCTTAGCTTTAAAGGGTTAAAAGCCGAATAATCAATTTCATAATTTTCACCTTCAAGCAAAAATACAGAAAACTTTCTGCCATTTTTTTGACAATTTTCAATTAGCATTTTTGGCAATTGACCGCGACCAGCAAAGATCGCCAAAGTGTCCTCTTTTTTATTATTATCCAGCATGATTTAAAGAAGCTCCTCCATCAATAAAAAGAATTTGCCCTGTGACAAAATTATTATTTAATAAAAACTCAATTGCCTGCAAAATATTTTCAACCTCACCTTTGGTTTTCAAAGGAATTTTTTTAATTAAATTCTGCGTTTCTTGTGAAGGATTTTTTTCATTAACACTATTTAAAATGAATCCGGGAGCGACAGCGTTAACTCTGATTTCTGGAGCCAATTCTAAAGATAGCATTTTAGTAAATTCAGCTAAGAATTTTTTGCTCATCAGATAATAAAAATAACCGGTATCAAAACGGGCAATATTTTTATCAACCATATTAATGATTTGAGAATTCTTGATTTTTTTAGCAGCGATATTTTTAGCAAATTCTTTGGATAAAACCAAAGGCGAAATTAAATGTAAGTTTAAGTTATTCATCATCTCATCCTCTGGCGCTGTAAGGAATTTTGACTTATTGAAAACCGAAGCATTATTAACCAAAAGATTTAAATGAGGGAATTTTTGAATAGAGAATTTTAGTAATTCTTTTGCTTGATTTTGGTCTTGTAAATCACAACGATAAATCTCGCATTTTACAGAAAAATTATCACGGATTTTTTTGACTAATTTTTTTGCTTCAGATTCTGAATTGTTGTAGCTAATGACTATGTCATAACCTTTTTTGGCAAGGTTTAGAGCTATTTCTTGACCGATTCTTTTGGCTGCTCCTGTGATTAGTGCAGCGTTGGTTGTTTTTGTCATTATTTTAGAGATATTTTTTACCACGAATATACTTCAATGCTGGTCGGGTTTTGTAAACCCGACATTCTATTTGCTAAATTTTCTAACTTTATAATTTTAACAAACATAAGTCGTCATTACAAATGCCGACTGGCACTTGGAGTTTTTTTGTTATTTTTTACTAAAGATCGATAACCTTAAATCTCTTCAGACTCTAACTTCAAATTCTCAGCAGCACGATGCTCTTCAATTTTTTTGTATATTTCTCTCAAAACATCCTTCACACCCTTAGTTGTGGCACCAGAAATAGTAAATATTTTAGGTCTTTTTTTGCCTTGTTTTTTCAAGAAATCTTTTAGCTGACTTACTTTTTCCTTAACTTCCTCATCACTTAAAAGATCAATTTTATTAAGCGCAATCACCTCATCTTTTTCAAGAAGCTCTGGACTGTAACCAGCAAGCTCTCCTCTAATTGTATCATAACTTTCCACCACATTTTCAGCAGTTCCGTCAATTAAATGCAACATTACTCCACATCTTTCAACATGCTTTAAAAAGCGGTCTCCCAAACCTTTGCCTTGACTTGCACCCAAAATTAATCCAGGAATATCAGCTAAAACAAATTCATAATTGTCAATATAAACCACGCCTAATTGCGGCTTTAAAGTAGTAAAAGGATAATCAGCAATTTTTGGTTTAGCTCTGGTAGTTGCAGCTAAGAATGTTGATTTTCCTGCATTTGGCAAACCGAGCAAACCAGCATCAGAAAGTAATTTTAATTTTAAATTTACCCAAAGTTTTTGTCCTTCTTCACCATTTTGAGCGTAAGTTGGAGCTTGTCTTACCGAATTTTTAAAATTACTATTTCCAAGACCGCCTCTTCCACCTTTAGCAATGACAAATCTTTCTCCATCAGTTGTCATGTCAGCTAAAAGATTTTGCTCATCTTCACTAAAAACCTGCGTACCAACTGGAACTTTTAAAACTAATTCTGGAGCAGATGGTCCATCTTTTTTACCACCATGTCCTCTAACGCCGCTTTTTGCAATGAATTGCTGCTGAAAACGAAAATCAATTAAAGTATTTAAATCTTTAACGCATTCTAAAACAACATTACCACCCCTTCCACCATCACCACCATCTGGGCCACCTTGAGGAATAAATTTTTCACGCCTAAAACTGGAAGCACCATTTCCGCCGTTTCCAGCTTGTAAATAAACTTTTGCTTCATCAATGAATTGCATATTTATACCAAATTAATCAAACCGTTACTTGCCAAAATCAAATTATCACTTTCTACAACTTTACCACCAGCTTCTCGAACCAAAAGCATGAAAGGCTTTATTAATTCATTGTCTTTAGAATCTTTCAATATTACCGCATCAAGTCTGGAAGAAGCCAAATAGGCAATTTCTAAAGTTTTGCAACCATAATTTCTTAAAGATAAATTCTTAGATTTTTCACTTTGAGCAAAATTTAAATCTTCTATCACAGCGGCAGATTTTTCATTTCCTGATTTTTTAGAAACACGAAGACGACGACTACTAACATAAGCTCCAAAGCCTTTCTCACAATAGAAAACTTCATTTCCAACAATGTTGCTTATTGCCACAGAAATTGACTCTTTTTTACCAGAAGCGTCAATGTGTTCTAAGGCAATTGCTACTGTAAAATGTGGGTCAGAGCGCGAAAGATTTCCAAGTCCATCAATTGGAAAAATTGTGTAAGAATATTCAACATCTTTCTTATTAATGACTTTCTCACCATCAGAAAAAATTAAATTATATTCTGGACGAAATCTTAGCAAATCTTCTGCCAAAGTTTGTTTAACTTTATTGTAACAAGCATTAGCAAATTTTGTGGCTGAAATTGGATTACTTTGTAAATTTTCAAGCTCTATGAAATCTCTAGGCATGCGTCCGGCGGCTTTTTCAATAGCCTTAATAATGATGTTTAAATTTGCGCTATATCTCATGTTTTAATAATTTCTTGGTTGCAACGGTAAGTTAAGTTCTGGAATTTTAGATGTTACTCTGACGCTCTTGGTAGAAAATTCCAATCTATTTTCTAATAAATTTTTCAAATAAACCAAACTATGACATAAAAACTTTTTGTCATCTCTTTGTGGAAAATCGCTGCGATAATGTGCCCCACGGCTTTCTTTGCGATTAAAAGCTGCAAAAGCAGTGGCTAAAGAATTTAATAATAAATTTTCTAATTCTAAATAACTTACTAACTCATCATTCCAGAGCAAGCTTTTGTTTTTAATGACAATATTTTGAAATGATTGAGAAATTTCATTAAGCTGCTGCAAATGTTGAAATAAAAGCTCTTGATTACGAAAAACTCCTAAATTTTTTTCATTAGCTTCTTGTAAATTCTTTTTTAGTTCGAAGATGTTAACAAAGCCCGATTTGCCATCCCCGCGAGGGTGGGGATCCAATGTTAACTTTGAAGATTCTTGATCCCCGCCTTCGTGGGGATGACAAGAGGAGTGCTGAGTATTACAAGGAGTAAGAGGCTGATGATATGGAAAGAGCTTGGTTTGTAAATCCTCAATTTTCTTATTCGCAATTTTTTCAACAACTGATGCGTTACTTTTAATAATTTTACCTAAGGCTTTTTGACCAGCAATTTTACCAAAAACAATCAAATCAAGTAAAGAATTACATCCCAAACGATTAGCTCCATGCACTGAAACACAAGCAGACTCGCCAATTGCCATCAAGCCAGCAATTTCTCTTTCACCATCAATAACCATGCAATCAAGATTAGTTGGAATGCCCCCCATAGTGTAATGAGCTGATGGCGAAACAGGAATTAAGTCTTTCTTTATATCAATTTGCTTATGGTTGTTTCTAACAAAATTTTTAATCAACTCAACCACGCCGGGAAGCTTATTTTGCAAAACATCATCGCTTAAATGACGCAAATCAAGATGTAGAAAATTTTTATTTTCTCCACAACCATTTCCTTTGTGAATTTCCGTAGCCATCGCCCTTGCAATCACATCTCGAGAAGCCAATTCCGTCATTTTTGGAGCATATTCTTTCATGAAACGCTCGCCTTTTCCATTCAACAGATAAGCGCCCTCACCTCTTGCCGCTTCGGTAATTAAAAATCCACAACCAAAAATACCAGTAGGATGAAATTGCACAAATTCCATATCTTGCAAAGGCAAACCTTCTTTAAAAACAAGAGCAGAACCATCGCCAGTACAGATTACAGATGAGGTAGTATTTTGATATATTTGACTATATCCACCAGTTGCAATAATGGTTAATCCACTTTCAAAAATGACCAATTCACCAACATTTAAATCAATAGCCAAACAACCGTAACAAGTTTTTTTATCATCAACTAAAAGATCACTTACAAAAAATTCGCTGAAAAATTTTATACCTTTCTCCAAAGCTTTTTCGTAAAGGCTATATAAAATTGTATGACCAGTTTTATCTTTGGAATAACAAGCACGATAAGCAACATCACCTTTTCCAAAATTTTCTGTTTGCCCACCATAAGCGCGTTGGGCAATCTTTCCAGTATTGTCACGAGAAAAGATCACACCCATTTTTTCAAGATCAAGAATAGCTTCAGAAGCTTTTTTGCACAAAATTTCCACAGCATCAACATCGGTTAAATAATCACCACCTTTTATAGTATCAAAAGCATGCCATTGCCAATTATCTTCTTGAACATTGCTTAAGGCTGCATTAATACCACCTTTAGCAGCAACAGTGTGGCTATTAAGCGGCATAACTTTGCTTATAATTGCAATATTTTTAATACCAAATTGCGCGCAAGACAAAGCCGCCATCAAACCAGCTCCGCCAGAGCCAATGATTATAACATCGAATTGCTTTTTTGTGATTTTTAAATTCACTAATTAATATGTTTTGGGTTTATTTTTTAAATTAGATAATCAATCTTATTAAAATATAAAAATACATAACGCTAGTCTAATAATTCTATTCTTCTGTTGTCATCCCTGAGCGCAGCAAAAAATCTCATGAGATTCAAAACTAAAGAGATCCTTCGCTACACTCAGGATAAAAATGATACAGCTTTGAATAACAGAATAAAGAATAACAAAATAATCTCAAACTTTGATCAAAATTATATTTTGCGCTTACAACGAAGAGCAAAGCCTACCAGAATTTATCACTAACCTAACTCACGAGTTAAAAAGTTTAAATCGTGAGTTTGAGATTATAGCTTGTCTTGATGGCAGTCAAGATGGCTCTTTGAAATTTTTAATAAATTCAAGAAAACTTTACCCTATTAAAATTTTAGAAATCAAAAACCAAAGAGGTTTAGGATTAGCTTATAAAAGACTGTTTTTAGATGTAATAAAAAACTCTTCCGATGAAGATTTAATAATTTCACTTGATGCTGATAATACTCACAATCCCGCGCAAATAAGCGAAATGATTGAGCATTATGAAAAAAATTCTCTCGATTTTTTAGTTGCCGCACGCTTTTGCAGTAACAGCGTTATGAGAAAATTTCCACTTCATCGCCAATTTATCAGCAAGTCAATTTCAATTTTATTGCAAATTTTATTTCCAATTAAAAAAATTTCTGACACTAACTTAAAAGACTACACTAGTGGTTATCGTATTTACAAAGCAGAAAAATTAAAAAAACTTTTCACAATTCTTCAGGATAATTTTATAACCGAACCTGAGTTTACTTATACTTGCGAGCTACTTATAAATCTATCTAGACTTAATTTAAGAGTTGATGAAATAGCCATTTTTTATGATTACGATAAAAAAATTGGTAAAAGCAAATTACGCATTTTTAGAAACTTTAGAAGGTTGACAATTCTGCTAATTAAACAAATTCGAATCAAAAAACTTCCAAAATATTTTTTATAATTTAAATATACACCCTTTAATTTTAAAAAGTTCTAAAAATTTCCCAATTTTCTAATATATTATGACACAAAAAAGAAGAGTAGTTGTTACTGGACTTGGGGCAATTACGCCACTTGCTGCAACAGTTGAATCTACATGGAAAAAACTTATTAATGGCGAATCTGGTATTGGCAAGATTTCAATTTTTGACGCTGAAGTAGTAGAATCTCCATGCAAAATTGCTGGAGAAGTAAAATATGGCACTGAAGGTGATTTGTTTAATATTGATAAATTTATTGATGTAAAAGAACAAAGAAAAATGGATCGCTTCATTCATTTCGCAGTTGCTGCTGCAGAAGAAGCAATTTCTGATTCAGGATGGAAACCTGAAGGCGATGAACAAAGATATAGAACTGGTGTTATGATTGGATCTGGCATTGGCGGCTTACCATCAATTGAAAGAACAACACTTCACATAAAAGAAAAAGGTATTAGAAAAATCTCTCCTTTTTTCATTCCTGCCAGCTTAATTAATTTAGCTGCTGGTCAAGTTTCAATTAAATATGGTTTTATGGGTCCAAATCATGCTTTGGTTACCGCTTGTGCAACTGGCACTCACGCCATTGGTGACTCAGCTCGTATGATTGAATATGGCGATGTTGATGTTATGGTTTGTGGTGGTGCAGAATCAACAATTTGTGAATCTGGTATTGGTGGATTTGCAGCACTTCGCGCTCTTTCAACAAATTTTAATGATAATCCAACTGTCGCTTCAAGACCTTGGGATAAAGACCGCGATGGTTTTGTTATGGGCGAAGGCGCTGGAATTCTTGTTCTTGAAGAATATGAGCATGCTAAAAAAAGAGGTGCTAAAATTTATGCTGAAGTAATTGGTTACGGAATGTCTGGCGACGCTTATCACATTACCGCTCCTGAAAGCTCTGGTAGGGGCGCTACTTATGCAATGCAACTTGCTTTGAAAAATGCTCAACTAAATCCAGAAGCCATTGATTACATCAATGCTCACGGCACTTCAACACCACTTGGTGATGAAATTGAAGTTGGATCAGTTAAAAAAATATTCAAAGATCACGCTTACAAACTTTCAATGTCTTCAACAAAATCAGCAATTGGTCATTTACTTGGTGCAGCTGGAAGTGTAGAAGCAATTTTCTCAATTTTGGCAATCAGAGATAATGTTGCTCCTCCAACACTTAACTTGGATAATCCTTCTGAAAATTGCGATCTTGATTTAGTTGCTAAAACAGCAAAATCTAAAAAAATTGATGTAGTGATGTCAAATTCATTTGGATTTGGCGGAACAAATGCATGCATCATATTAAAAAGAATATAAAGACAATTATTACTTGAATGCGTAAACAAATTATCACCAACATCTGCGCTACTTTCTCGGTAATTATATTTTGTTACTTCATTATAATTTTGTGCGTTATAATGTATTTTAACGCTCCTAATAGTTATCATCGCGAAGACAAAAGATTTATTATCGAAAGTGGCATGACCCTTAGGCAAGTTGTTGAAAAACTTAATAGCGAAAGAATTGTTAAAAACCCAGAGGCATTTTTATATATATCTCAAGTCATAAAGGGCATTGATCCAAAAGTGCGTTACGGTGAATATTTTTTCGAAAAAAATATCTCATATTACAAAATTTTGCACAAGATGGTAAAAGGCTACAATTGGTTTAGAAAAATTACCGTTGCAGAAGGTCTTTCTACAAAATCAGCCATTGATATCATTGCTAGATCTCCGGGTTTATTGGGGCAGATGCCAGAAAATATTACCGAAGGATCTCTTTTGCCAGAAACTTATTTCTATTCTTACAATGACACCAAAGCTGGAGTTATAAAAAGAATGCAAACCGCTATGCAGAAAGCTACTGATGATCTTTGGGAAAAAAGAGATTTAGCAATTCCTGTAAAAACTAAAGAACAAGCTTTAATTTTGGCTTCAATTGTTGAAAGGGAAGCAGGCTCACCAGCAGAAATGCCAAAAGTTGCTTCGGTTTTCACCAATCGTCTTAGAAAAAATATGAAACTACAATCAGATCCAACTATTATTTATTCTTTCACTTTCGGAAATAAGAATCTTGAGAGACCAATTAGAATGAGCGATATTCACAATGGATCTAAATACAACACTTACAATATTTACGGATTACCTCCAACTCCAATTTGCAATCCTGGTTTAGCTTCAATTAAAGCGGTGTTAAACCCACCTCAAACTGATTATTTATATTTTGTTGCCAGTGGTAACGGAGATCATCTTTTTTCTTCGAATATCAAAGATCACAATGAATATGTGGCAAGATATCGTAACTTCATGCAAAAAAAAGCAAATCCTCAGCCTTCTGCAACCACAACCATAAATACATCTCCTGTAGAACAAGTAGTTCCAGCTTCAAATTAAAAGCTGGTTTTTAAAGAACCTTAGATTTTACCCTGGCACGATCGAAGGGTAATATCTTGTTTTGCATTAAAGAGTTTAATTTAACTCCTTTCCAGATAACACTTTTAAGATAGATGAATTACAACCTTAGCAACACAATCAAACTACAACAAATTGCCTCTAATCCCAAGAATTCAGCTTGGGTTTTTGCTTCTGCTGGTTCTGGAAAAACTAAAGTACTGGTTGATCGCGTTTTAAGATTACTTCTTGATGGAATAAAACCTGATAAAATTCTTTGCCTTACTTTTACCAAAGTTGCCGCTTCGGAAATGCAGAATCGCATTAACTCTGAATTGGCAAATTGGGTTTTACTTAGCGACAAAGCTTTAAATGAGAAGCTTTTTCAGCTTAATGGACACAGACCTGAAAATAAAATTCTAAAAAAAGCCCGCATTTTATTTACCCAAATTCTTGATGAAGAATCAAAAATAAAAATTCAAACTATTCACTCTTTCTGTCAAAATTTAGTAAAAATATTTCCTTTTGAAGCGGGAATTAAGCCTAATTTTGAAGTTATTGAAAAGGCGCAGGAAAAATTGCTTTTGCAAAAAGCCCAAAAGGAAGTTCTTAAAAGAGCTGAAACTCAAGATGTTTTGAGAAATATAGTTATAAAAATTAATGCAAAGTTGCATGAAGAAACATTTGCTGGTCTAATATCTGCAATGCTTAATAAAAAAGAACAGTTAGCAATTTTAAAAGAAAATTTATTTGGAATTGAAGGTGTGATTGATGAAGTTTTTAAGAATTTTTCAGCGGTAAAAAATTCTAATGAGGAAGAGATTTTTAGGGAGTTTCTTGATAAATTAAATTTTGAAGATGTTAAATGGATTCCGCAACAAGTGCGGGGTGACAATTTGGGAGTGCGAGGCGATAATTTAATGGTACATGGTGACAACGCAAAAATTGTCACCCCACACTTGTTGCGGGGTTCATGCGGAGTTTTAAATCTGAGTGAAGCATTAGAAGAAAGCAACCTTGTAACCAATAAAAAAATTGCCACAGCAATTAAAGATTTCTTACAAAACCCTACTCTTAAAAATTTTTCAACTTACCATCAAGCCTTCTTCACCAAAGAAAATGAACCCAGAAAAATTAGTGGCAAAGTTTTAGAAAATCCTGATTTGGCAAGAATATGCCAATATCAAAGAAAGTTAATTATCCAATTTTTAGATAGACTAAACTCTCACAAAATCTGCAATTCCACCGCCCTACTTTTAAAATTTGTTGATCAAATTTTAGAAATTTATGCTCAACTTAAAAATCAAAACTCTCTTTTAGATTACAATGATTTGATCATTGAAACCAACAGATTACTCAACAATCCAAATTTTTCAGATTGGGTAAAGTTAAAAATGGATGGTCTATTTGATCATATTTTAATTGATGAATCACAAGATACTAATCATCAACAATGGAATATTATTAAATCTTTAACTGAAGATTTTTTTGCAGGATTAAGCGCCACCAATAAAGATCGCACAATTTTTATTGTTGGTGATGAGAAGCAGTCAATTTATAGCTTTCAAGGCGCTGAACCAAATATTAGCCAAGAAATTTTTTCTTATTTTTTAGAAAAGTTAAAAGATCATTCAAATAAATTGCTCAAGATTGATTTAAATAGTTCTTTTCGTTCTCTTGAAACTGTTTTAAAGGTAGTTGATAAAACTTTTGAGGATGAAAAACAACAATTAGCAATTACCAAAATCAGCAATTTTCAAGGTCATAGCACCATTAGAGAAGGAATTGGCAGATTTGAAATTTGGCCGCAAATAAAAACTAAAAAAGCAGAGAAAATTACCGCTCTACATAACCTTCATCCTGAGCGCAGCGAAGGATCTCTTGAGAAAAAACTTCCATCTCAAGATATCCTTAACTGCGCTCAGGATGGCGGCCTTTATTATCAATGGGAAATTGACTTCTCACCTCAAGAAAATTATTACGAACAAGAATTTTTAGCTGAATTTATTGCCTTAAAAATTAAATCTTTAGTTGAAAATGGTCATATTTTAGAAGGCAGAAATAGAGCTGTAAATTATGGCGATTTTATGATTCTGCTGCGCAACCGCACCAATGGCTTAGATAAGAATTTAACTAAGTTTTTTCATAAATATAATATTCCCAGCATCAGCCCCAGTAAGATAAATTTTGCTGGTAATATCATAATTCAAGACTTACTTGCAGCAGCTAAATTTGCACTTTTTCCTTACGATGATTTAAATTTAGCCTGTCTTTTGAAATCACCTATTTTTTCTGTTAATGAAGAGGAATTATTTGAAATTTGTTTAGTCAAAAACAACAATCAGATCTCTATTTATCAAGCTATAGCGCATTTGCCAAAATTTTCTAAGACATTTCAAAAGCTGGCAGATTTAATAAAAAAGTCACAAGAATTAAACTGTTTTGAATTTTTTAACTCTTTACTAAATGAAAATAATTCTCGCAAAAAAATTATTAGTCGCTTTGGTCAAGAAAGCTTAGAAATATTGGATAAATTCATTCTTAAAACTTTTGATTTTTGCCATAATTTTTCAACTGATTTACATAAATTTTTAGATTTTATAGAAAAATTAAATCCAGAATTCTCACTTTCAAATAGCAAAAATAATCAGGTTCTCATTACCACCGTTCATTCAGCAAAAGGTTTGCAAGCGCCAATTGTCTTACTTCCTGACTGTTGCTTTAATTTTAATCAACTTCCAAGTTCTAAAGAGAAAATTTCTTGGATGGAGTTTAATGGTTATAAATTGCCAATTTGGTGCGCCAAAAAAGATGAAGAAAATCAATTATTAAAGAACCATCGCCAAGAAAAAAATAATGATGCCAAAGATGAATATTCAAGATTGCTTTATGTGGCGATGACGCGTGCTGAAAATGAGCTTTATGTTGGTGGCTTTGGCAGTTCTAACGATGAAGATTCTTGGTATAATTTGATTAAAAAGTCAGTGATTGGTGAAGCTTGGCAAGAAGAGTTTTTGGATGAAAAAAGTAAGGATCTTGCTGGTGATAAGTTTGAGATTGAGAATGTTTTGTATGGAATTGGCGAAAAAAGTAAAAAAGAGATCCTGAAACAAGTTCAAGATGAAAATGCTATAAGAGATGATGGCGATAATACAAAATCTGATAACAAAGAAATAGAATATAAAAACTTCATCAATAACAAGTTAATAACCAAAACAACTCAAAGCTCACAAGTACAGATCAATCAATCTCAAATTAGAGGAAAATTAATTCACAAAATTTTAGAGGTTATTGGCAAAAATTCTAAAGAAGATAAAGAATGGCTAATGAATCTAAGTAAAAAGATTGTTGCTAATGAGGCTTTCTTAAATAAAGAAAGTCAGATAGAAATTTTAGAAATGATTAACAAATTTTTATCATCAGAGCAATTTGGAAATTTATTTTCAGGCGAAATAAAATGTGAAGTTCCAATAATTGGTGAGATAAATAATCAGATGGTAAATGCCAGAATTGATCTTTTAGTTATTACAGAAAACAGCATCTTAATTATTGATTACAAAACTGATAAAGTGGCTCCAAATAAGATCTCTTCTGAATATTCACAGCAATTAAAAATTTATGAGAAATTGATGAAAAACCTTTATCCAAAACATCAAATCAGAAGTGCGATTTTATGGCTGGAATCTTTGCGACTAGATATGTTGTAACTTTTATTTAACTAATTCATTAGCAATATTTTGATGCAATCTTTTAGCATTGGTGCCTGATATAGATGACTTTGGTATCTGTTGAGCAGCGGAACTGAGAACTTTTTTTAAATCATCTTGTACCAATGATTCAAGTTTGACTGGCTGACTTCTTTCATTATTTTTATTGTGATACTCAATCAAAACTCTTTTATCTAGAGTTGTTAAATTCCCCCAAATTTTTTCTTCTTTCAAGCTAGATTCTGAATCTTGAATAATATTTCTTAATCTGTTTAAGGCTCTTACAAGTTTATTAACGAAGAAATTATCTTGATTTTCGATCTCCTTGATGATTAATTCTGTTGTTTTTGAATCAAGCTTAGAACCATATTGTTGCTCCAATCTTCTTGTTAAATCACTTTTTTTTTGCATCGCAACTCCAGCAAAAGTTTTAGAACTTGGAACAGCTAAATTTCTGGCATTAAATTCTGTTTTTAACCTTTCTAAAGTTGTTCGTTTAGAATCTTGCAAATTTGCTTGTTGTGGCGATTTAGGCTTGGTTGCCGCCGCGTCTTGTTGATCTAAAATTATTGGTTTCTCTAAAGCTAGATTTTGCTTAACAGCTTGTTGAGTTTGAATTATTGACTTCTTTGGAGATAAATCCTTCTTAATTACTTGTCGATTTAAAGCTTCTGCTTTTTTTGGCGCCACATAAGGCTTTTCCTTCTTAATCGAATCTTTCTCTCTCTTTAAAGCTTCAGCCCGTTGAGCTTCAATAATGCTTTCTTCAACCTCAACGGCTTCTGCAAGATTATGATCTAATTTTGAATGTAATAAATCAAAATGCTGACCATCATGAAAAAGATATATGGTATTTTGGGATAATTTCATATCAACATTATCTTTATCCACCAGCGTTAATGGATGACAACCATTTTGAAGAGGAAAAGGAAATATTGTAATTAACATTTCCATAACAGAATTAATGTCAAGACCGCTCTCTCTATCCATTGTTTTTGGATCAGATAAATATTTTCTTTGCTGTTCTTGATCCTCTGAACTTCCTAAATATCCAGTTTTTGGGTTTTCTTCAAAGCTGGTATTTTTGAATAAAAGCACTGATAATTTGTTAACCACATTATCTTTATTGCTAGTTTCAGCGGTTAACCTGTGGAAATCTTGATAAGTAAGATTTTTTTCCCGCAACTTTTCTAAAATTTCTTCAACCGTCTCTGCGGCCTTAGCTCTATTGGCGCCTTTTATTCCACCTGCCCATTTTTCTAGGTTATTTTTAAACTTGTCAAAACTTTCATCATCGTCAACACACTTTGCCAATATTCCAACAATTGATGCGTGTAAAGCGCAAAATCCATCACCCTTAATTTCTTGAAAAAAAGGAAAATTATCAGCTAATTCTTCAATTACCTCTTTATGATTTTCTATAAGATTTCTTCCGGAAGATTTTATGTAGCTATCAGTTCGAGTAACCTTTGAAGCTATAGCACCAGCCCTTTTATTGTATGAATCACTTTTATCATCTTCATGACTCCACTTAGGCTGATACCAACTCTTTTGATCTTTACTAGGTTTTGACATAATGCTGCACGAAGTTAGTACTTGATTTATCTTTAAATTTTTTACCGAGCTTTCTATGTACTATTTTTTATGGATTAGTGCAAGAGGTTATTTATTTATAAAAGCTAAAATTCCAATTATTGTCATTCCCACGAAGGCTGGAATCCATATTTTCTTAAAACATTTATAGATTCCAGCCTTCTTGGGAATGACAAGAATTAAATTCTTTTAATAACAAACTAGCGATCCAATTCTTTTGAAAGTACATTCAAAAGCTGCATAGAAAAATTACTAGATCTTTCAGAAAATTGGTTAATTTTATCAGAGAAAATATTGTAGAAAAAAACTGCTGGAATTGCTGCAAAGAGACCAATTCCCGTTGCTAAAAGTGCCTCAGCAATTCCTGGAGCAACTACGGCAAGACTGGTATTTTTACTAATGGCAATACCTTGAAAACTGTTCATAATACCCCAAACCGTACCAAATAGACCAACGAAAGGGGTTGCAGAGCCAACAATTGCTAAGAAGCTTAACCCAGATTCTAATTTCTGAATTGATCTATTGGAAGAAACTTGCATTACAACCATCAGCCTATCTTTTAAAGAAGATTTTTTATCTCCACCATCTTGGATAATTTGTTTAATATTATTTGATTTCCACTCTTTCATGCAAGATAGAAAAATACGAGCCAAAGGATGATTACCATTCTTTTTTGCTTCAGAGTAAACTTCTTCAAGTATACCAGTTTCAAAACATACCTCAAACTTGTTACTTCTGCTTTTTAGAACATTAAATTTTATGATTTTTTCAAAAATAATTGTCCATGACCAAATTGAAGCTATCAATAAAAGCAACATTACAAACTGAACAACCATGTCAGCTTGAGTAATTAAGTTTAATATTGAGACTGATGATGAAGCGTGTTCCATAAATTTTGTTTATTTTTAGTATTAATTTTAAATATTTTCCATTGCATATTACCCTATCGTCATTCCCACAAAGGCGGGAATCCAGTTTTTGATACACTTTCTTGATTCCCGCCTTTGTGGGAATGACAAGAAAACTCTAATTTTCTATTACTTCTCTTTTTCCAGATATATTTGGAGCAGAAACAACACCTTCTTCTTCCATTTTTTCCACTAAAGTTGCCGCACGATTATAACCAATTCTCAGTTGTCTTTGTATATAACTTATTGAGGCTTTTTTATCGCGCCTAACAATTGCCACGGCTTTAGAATATAAATCATCTCCACCTTCTGATCCAAAATCACCTTCACCAGATAAAACATCATCATTCAATGTCATAGAATCAAAAGCAATAGTTTCGCTTTCTTCAAACTCACTTAAATCTTGGCTCTTAATGAAGTTAACAATATTTTCAATTTCAGTATCAGAACAAAATGGTCCATGAACTCTGATCATTTTACTTCCGCCCGACATATAAATCATATCGCCCTGCCCCAAAAGCTGCTCTGCACCTTGAGTGCCAAGAATTGTACGGCTATCAATTCTTGAGGTAACTTGAAAGCTAATACGAGTTGGAAAGTTAGCTTTAATCACACCAGTAATAACATCAACCGATGGTCTTTGCGTTGCCATAATAATGTGAATTCCTGCAGCTCTTGCCATTTGCGCCAGTCTTTGTACAGAATTTTCAATTTCTTTTCCCGCAACCAACATTAAGTCAGCCATTTCATCTACAATTACCACAATGAATGGTAGTTTTTTAGCTTCAAATTCCAGCTCTTCAATTATTGGTTTGCCATTTGTTGGATCATATCCCGTCTGAACTTTTTTGCTCATTTTTTCACCAATAATAATCGCCTTTTCAACTTTTTCATTATAGCCAGCAATGTTACGCACCGCAAGGCTGGACATTAAACGATACCTCTCTTCCATTTCCGCAACTACCCATTTTAAAGCAATAACGGCCTTAGTAGGCTCAGTAACAACAGGAGAAAGTAAATGCGGAATTCCATCATAAATTGAAAGCTCAAGCATTTTTGGATCAATCATGATGAATTTACATTCATCAGGACGCATCTTAAATAAAATTGATAAAATCATCACATTCAAACCAACTGATTTACCAGAGCCTGTGGTTCCTGCAATCAATAAATGCGGCATTTTAGTTAAATCAGCAATCATAGTTTCGCCACTAATATCTTTCCCTAAAATAATTGGCAATGCATTTTGTGAATATAGATATTCTTTAGATTCAAGCATTTCACGCAGAAATATCATTTCTCTTTTAGGATTTGGCAATTCCATACCAATTGAAGTTTTACCTGGAACTACCGCAATTCTTGTTGAAACAGCGCTCATAGAACGGGCAATATCATCAGAAAGTCCAATTATTCTTGAGGCCTTAGTACCAGGAGCTGGCTCAAATTCATGCAAAGTAACAACTGGCCCAACTTTTGCGCCCAAAGAAGTTCCATAAACACCAAAATCTTCCAGAACTTTGATTAGCATTTTTGACTGACCTTCCACAACATCTTTGCCAATTTTTTTATCTTTATTTTCCGCAGAACGATCCATCAAAAGATCTGTAGTTGGCATTTGATAACTTGAGCCATTTGGCTTTTTATATTTTTTATTTTTAATATTTTTTAACTTCTTTTTTAGATCTTCTTTACTTTCCATTTCAGTTATATCTTTTAAGTTTTCTCCATCTTCAGCACCAGAAAACAGCCATTTATCAGCTTTAAACTCTTCTTCTAAAACTATATTTCTTTTTTTCAAAGTGGCTTTTTTAGGTTTATCTTTAGATAATTTTGAGAAATATTGAGATATTTTTCTGCCCGTAAAACTTGCTATTGCCCAACTATATCGCGCGCAGTAAACCCAATCAGTAAAAGAAATTTCTATAATCATTGAAATTAAAATCACTGAAAAAATAGCTGACAAAATTGTTGTAACTAGATGTGGAACATCACTTAACTTTGCTAAAATAAAACTGCCATTAACACCACCAAGACTATTAAAATCCCAACAATCTGGCTGAGGAATTGAAGCAAAAAAAACTGATAAACAAAGTATTGAGAAAGGACTTAAAATAAGCTTCGGTAATATATTAGCACTGCCAAAATGACTGGCAACTTTTGACCCGATGCTAAAAATAATTAAACATAAAAAAAATGAGGAAAGGCCTATTAGTTGAAATAATAAATCTGCGATATGAGAACCAAAAGAACCAATCCAATTATTAATAGTATCTTCAGTTGAGAAGGAATTAAAAGAGGGATCATTAGAATCAAAACTAAAAAGAGCCAAAACAATTATCAAAGAAAAACCCATCAAGCACAGCCCAAAAAGCCTTATTAGAAGCTTTATGATAATGTAATGGATCTTTTCTTGTAACATTAAGTTTTGTTTAATTTTATTATATCATAAAACACAATCTATAGCATACTAAGCTAATCTTGCATATTTCTAACTAGTCCCCACTGAAGTACCCATTTCTAAACCCTAACCCCCAAACCTTCCATCAAAATATTTTCCAAAACACAAAAAATCCTAGAAACTACCCCAAAAACCCTTGATAAAATTTGAGTCAAA
>Ga0214919_10002185_pt1 | contig 31036 bp, 62 predicted proteins | sample LL1503_MetaG_FD_177994 | JGI IMG/M metagenome (GOLD analysis project Ga0214919, IMG submission 177994) | Freshwater microbial communities from Lake Lanier, Atlanta, Georgia, United States - LL-1503 | ecosystem: Environmental > Aquatic > Freshwater > Lake | place: USA: Georgia | collected... | reverse complement strand
ATAAAAATTAGGAAATAAAATAAGCTCAGTTGAATGGAAAATAGCACAAAAATTAATATTTGGTAATATTTCAAATGCAGTAATTTGCATAAATAAAAAAAAATGAGACAAGAAGTAAAAATAAAAGTTAATAAAAAAAATTTTAATCAATTAATTAAGGCATCAAAGCAAGCCCTACACGATCTTGAACTAGAAAATATTGATCATAATTATTTAACTTATTATGAACTACCAATCAAATCAACGCTAGTGGTCATAGATAATTTAAAAAAAGCGCTTGAAAAAATACATAAATAAAATACAGTTCAATGCTCTAGATTAGATGAAATCAGATAAAAGAAAAAAACAGCTGGATAGCACAGTAAAAAGAAAACTCGAAATTAAGGGGTCTACAATTTCAGGGTCCAAATACGCGGAAAAACAAAGATTGAAAAAATTGTCGGAAAAAACTTAAAATGAAGGTATCTATTCTGTGTGTAACTTATGACCACGATCTTAAGTTTATAAAGTATCAGGCGCATTCAATTATTAACTTTTGCGCTAATTACCATTCTGTTGTTTACGTAATAGACCACGGTAATTTATCTCAAAATACGGATACTTTAGACCCTGAAACTGAAAACACCAAGTGTCGGGAGTATTTACAATCATATGGTTGCATAACTACCGAGTTTCCTAAGGCAAATAAAATATTAAATGGATACAATAGACAACAATATATAAAACTTCATGCAGATCTGATATTACCAGAAGATACTGATTACGTAATGTTTGTTGACAGCGATTTTTTATTTTTTGTTAAGCATACGCCAGACTATTTTTTAAAGGAAGGTAAACCAAATATTTATATGACCAAATATGAATATTTTTTAAAAAGACTTGAAATTAATAATAGGATTAATGCCTGCAAAACAATATCACTTAGAAGAACATGGATTGAAAAATTATTAGGGTTTTCAGTCGAGCACAGCTACATGAGAACTGTTCCCTCAATTTATCCAATTAATGTTTTTAAGCCGCTCAGAGACCATATATATAACGGGACCAACACAAATTTTTTGAATCATTTTTTAAATAATTCTACGGTATCAGAATTTGAACTACTTGGAGCATTTTGTCACAAAATAATGAATAACGACGTAAATTTTGTAGAAACTGAAAAAATAGCTGATTGCCAAACAGAAGAATATAAAAATCACCTAACATCACAAGTTGTTACTCACTTTTGGTCGAATAATGAAATAGATGATACATTTTGTTCTAATGTATTGTCTTTAAATATTGACCAGAGTGAAATTGGTGGGAAACTATACACCGAAACATTGAGAAACATAATGGAGTACAAGAAACTTCAATTCTCTATTTAATTAATTTAGGCGCGGTGGCGAAATGGCAGACGCAAGGGACTTAAAATCCCTTATCAGTAATGGTGTGTGGGTTCGAGTCCCACCCGCGCTAATTAACTCAAAAAAAACAAAATGAAAAAAAAATTGATAAAACAAGAAGAGTTATTGATTCAATTCTCTGAAGAAGAGATTGAAAGTTTTGGATGGGAAAAGGGGCAAAAACTTTCAATTGAGTTAAAAGACGATGGAGTCTTTCTATCTCCACATAAAAAAATGGATGTAGATATATCAGAGTGGTCAAGAGATGTATTGGAAATGCTTATTTCAAAATCTTGTGAACAAGATGTCTCAGTTAATGAAGTGATAGAGGAAATATTAGATAAAGCATTAAATGAGTCCGACAATTGAAAAAAAGATAATACAGAAATACGGCTCACTATTGAGTAGGATAATAGAGCAGGATACATTATTTGAGTGTGGCGATGGATGGGCGGAAATAATAGATAGCTTCTGTTTCATGACCACTCACATGATGTCAACTCCCCACTATCTTAAGTTGATTAAAAAAAACGAAGAAGGTAAAACACACAAACAAGTTCGCCCACTAAGTGTGCACCTAACAAAAGTTGAAGAGATAGGTGGTGGACTTTCAATACAATACGAAATCGTTGACGAAGACACACAGGACTTATCAGACTGCGAACAAGAAGGCATACGAGCTAGAAACAGCATGATATCTAGCTATGTTGGTGCTTTGGCGGATATAAGTGAATACAATTCCTCTAAGATGTGCGAAGAATGTGGAAGTCCCGCAAAAGTTCAAATAGAAAAAGATAAGAAAACTCTTTGTGCGGTTCACCAACTCAAACTAAATGAAGCAGGCGAATAAATATGAATTGCATTGCGGAGGAGAAAAAATAGAGTTGATAGCAGAAAGTGGCGAGTCGGCCCAAGAAGCCCTACTTAGAGAGTTTGGTTGGCTGATCAACCCAATAACTAAACAGACAGATTCATTCCAGAAGTCTATAGAAAAATTAGGATGGAAAATTAAAAATAATGAAAACAATAGTAATCCCTGATGTCCATCAAAGGACACAAGATGTAGAAAAAGTACTTAATGAAAATACTTACGATGAAGTAGTTTTTCTTGGAGATTGGTTTGATTCCTTTTGGGAGCCTCCAAACGTAAGTAGTTTTAAGGAAACGTGTACATACTTGAGGGATTTAATTGTATCTCACAAAGATAAAGACAAATTTGTATTCCTAATAGGAAACCATGACCTAAATTACATTCACGCAAATAATCGTGAATCTATTAGATCTTCGTCTAAGGATCTTTGTTATTATTGTAGCGGTTATACAAATAATAAATCAAAGATCTTTAGACAGGTTTTCTTTGACCATGGATACAAGGATGAATTTTTTTTATCTAATATGAAATTGGCTCACAAGAGCCAGGGAGTAATAATGTCTCATGCTGGCATAGTACCAGAGATTATGCCGTATGGTTGCGATATTGATAAATTCGTTGATGAAGTGTTGCCATCAGCTCTTAAGGAATTTAGAAACTTAAATTACATACATAATAACACTATGTCGTGGGTGGGTGAATTAAGGGGTGGACCAAATAAAGTGGGAGGAGTTCTGTGGCTTGACTGGTGGGGGGAATTTTATTCATCAGATACTGTAGGAGACCAGATAGTTGGACATACACAAATCCAAGACATAGGACCACAATTAAACAAAAACGAAAATACAAAGTCCTGGAACATAGACACTGGATCAAAGCACTTTGCCGTAATAGAAAATGGATCCGTGACTATGTGCAATACTTGATTGACACTAAGTTAAAATAAACTTAGTGTATTTATTGTTATCTGCCAGAGGCGGGAAACTTACAGAGGCCTAACCGTTGAGCCAGCAATGCGAATCAGCGGTATTGATCTTTTACATTCTAGTAGACCCGCCATGCCTCTGCTTGCAAGAAGTAGTTTCCGAAGTACAAGAAAATGAAAGCAAGATCATGCACACTTTGGCGGGTGTTTTTTTAGTATGCGATGTAGCTCAAATGACTAGAGTCCTACTTTGTAAGTGGGAGGTTGAGGGTTAAAGTCCCTTCATTGCAGAAACAAGAAGTGTAGCTCAGTTGGTAGAGCAGCAACTCCCTCGATAGGCTCAAGCTTATCTGGTCAAGGACCGAAATGCTGGGAGGTAAAGCAAGCCGTTGGTTCGATCCCAACCACTTCTTCCGTTTTTTTTGGTAGATAGAGTAGTAATACCTATCCCTGTGCCATCGAAAGAGGAGTGGTGCTTAATAAGGCGTTTCGTGTGCATTCGTATGCATCGCAGCCACTTACCAAATAATTTACCGAGCGCATAGGTTTGCAAGACCATATCCGCGACAGATGACAATGCAATGCTTCCGGACGCAACATTTAATCTGTAGGGAACTTCTCCTAGCAATAGAATGAGAGGTCTCGGTAAATCTTTTAAACTGGGATGTTGGCTTAGAGGCAGCCATCATCTAAGGAGTGGAACTGAACGTGGAGAACAGGTAATTCGTATGCATACAATTCATTCAAGGCATACATCTTTAAAAAGGCCCGCCCTAATAAAGTACTACGATCCCCGTGAATTGCGTTTCACAGGATGGATAGATAAACCATAACCCCTTTGGCGTAAAAGCACACCAGTTTAATTTTTATTGACTACAAAAAACAATGGGTAGTTCGGATAGCGGCAATTCCGGGAGACTGTAAATCTCTTGCTCTAGGGCTTCACTGGTTCGAGTCCAGTACTGCCCACCACTTGCAGAATTAGTTTAATGGTAAAACGAAGCTCTTCCAAAGCCTAGACGAGAGTTCGATTCTCTCATTCTGCACCATTTTTATTGACGGTGTTATCAACACCTGATAAATATAATTAATATTTGCCAAATATATCAATTTATTGCGGGTTACAATTCTGGCGAATTGGGGTGTCTCATAAGCATCTTTAGGAGAGTTCGATTCTCTCACCCGCTAAATTTCAGCATAGTCTATGCTTAATATATTTTATAATTGATTTTTGACACAACTAAGCTAATGTAAATACATGAATAAATACTGCAAAATATATTTGGACTCACTTGTCAAGATAGCTGCACCAGGAGACAGAGGAGAATATGGACAAGGCGTAGACTTGGACGAAAAATATCAAAACCTATCTAAACCGATTACAATGGTTAAGCAGGTATCTAAACCAGTTTCCACAATTAGTGAATTGGCCGCTAAAGCTAAGCCTGCCGTTTTACCCGATTCAGACAAAACTAGAAAATTACTAGGTATCCCAGCGGGAGCTAAGCCCAGCGAAGCTGATTTAAACGACAAGGCTAACGACAAGTAATTTTTGGTGATCTCTTAGAATGAATAAGTATTCATCATTTTATCTAAATGAGATTTTTAGTGGTATACAAAAATATGCATATGTTGGACAGGGCGCAGTAAACGCAACAGCTGATGTAGCAGAAGCAATTGCACCAGGAGCCGTTTCCCAAACCGTTACATCTAAATTAATGCCAAAAGGCTTTCCAGCTGCAGGGTTTAAAGGTCTTGGGGCTGGCCTTGCAGCTACTGTTGGATTGGAGGCAATCACCCCCGAATTCAAAAATGATTCATATTGGGGGCAAGTAGGAAATGAGTTAAGATCATTTGGGGTAAGTACTGGAGGAAGTGCTGCTGGGGCTGCTGCTGTATCTGGAGGAGCAGCTGCTCTGCCTGGGGCAATACAAGGGGCAGCTTTTGATGTTGGCAACAAACTCTGGAGAGTAGGAAAAGGGCTCAATTCGTTATTTAATCCATACAGCGAGCACAATAAATCTTTGGCTGAAGGAAAAGAAAGAAATGACAGGTTAGACAAACAAAACAGGGAAAGAATGGCAAACAGGAAGCCCAAGCCTCCTGCAGCCACGGCCCCAGTAGGACCCCAAACTTTGCCCCCTAAGCCGCCTGTAGGTGTTCCCCCCACTACACCCGCTACCGCCGCACCAATTAATCAGCCCGTCTCCAACACGAACTCCGTTCCCCCAGTATCTGTTCCCCCAGTAGCTCCAGTTGCAGTTGCCCCCCCTGTCACTGCCCCGCTACCAGCATCCTCACCCGTTTCGGTGCCAAGTTCAGCCGCCGCTCCGCCAGCACAGCAGCCAGCCTCAAATAGTTTCTTACCCCAAGTTAATCCACAAGCACCCCAACCCAAAACAGTGGCTCAGCCACCTGTTAGCGCATCAAATCCTCAAAAATTTAATGTAGTCAAGACTCCTCATGGTACAGCAGTAGGCGGAAACGTATTCGATAAACTAAGGGCAGAAGGCAAAGTTCCCCAAGACTTTCAATTAACGAAAGCAATGAGAACCGGAGAAGAGGCGCTGCCCCCTGAAATACAGAGAGCTAAAGACGAATTTCTCAGGAGCGCTAAAGCAACTTCGTAAACATATAGTTTAATTTCATCTCATCTACCACATGCAGACGCAGGTAGAAGGAGTTACAATGCCGTCCCTAGGGGCGGCATTTGCATTTAAAGCGTTTCCCTAAATGCACTTGGATTTTATATATATTAAAACAAGAATGAAAACAAATGAAAATCAAAAGGAAAAACAAAGTAAGAAACATACAAGTATCAGTGAGCGATGTACTAAGAATAGAAATGGGAGAAAAGCCAAAGGCAAAAATATCCCAAGCAGACATAAAATACATTAAAATCAAATGAACATATTCGTCCTACACGAAGATCCATCTACGGCAGCAAGATACCACTGCGACAAACACGTAGTCAAAATGGTCGTAGAACTATTCCAACAACTTGGAAGTGCAGCAATTAGACATGGAGCAACCCCAGACATGATGCCACTGACATCAAAGGGAACTCCACTCAAAGGTGGTCACCCCAACCACCCATGTACAAGATGGTGTGGAGAAACAAGGGCAAACTTTAAGTGGGCATGGCAACATGCAATAACTTTGTCTGCTGAGTATCTTTCTCGATACAACAAGCATCATGCATGTTGGCGTGGAATCTGTGAATTAATTGAAATGGAGGATCTTATCCCAGATGGACCATTGACTCCATTTGCCCAGGCAATGCCGGATCAGTACAAAGATGCTGATGCTGTAAAAGCTTACAGGGCATACTACATGGGAGAAAAGAAAGCATTTGCAAAGTGGAAGGCAGGAAATACACCAGATTGGTGGAAATAAATATGACTGAGAAAGTTAAAAAAAACGACATGATCCCTTTTGGGAAATATAGAAGAAAAACCTTTAATCAAATATCAAAAATCGATCCTTACTATATTATTTGGATTACTGAAAACGTAAAAAGTATCAAATTGCCTAAAAAATTTGTAGATGAAGTACAACGTGGTATTACAGAAGAGAATAACGAATTAAATGACGCCGTAGCTGAATATTGGCGTTTGAATTATTAAAATATGGAAACAGATAAAATAACAAATACACCAGAAACAGATCAAAAGGCAGTTCCGCACATTGGATTTTATTCATGTGCAACTGTTCCAGCTGAGTTCGCACGAAAGCTAGAACGTGAGCGAGATGAAGCGATAGCCGGACGGCAGGCTTACAAAGAACTTGCGGTCAAGCACGCTCAAGAGCGCGACGAGGCGAGAGAGAAACTCCACAGGGTGCTGAAACTTTTGGACGAATACGATGAGGCCATAAAGAATCCAAGCAGCCCGTTTCTGGCTGCGTTCAAAAAATTGTTTGCTTGGGGGGCCGGGAAATGAGCGACACACCAACACCAGAGACGGATTCGTTCGCCATTAAATTCAAAACAACTTGTGGTGAAAAATATTGGGCTCCAGTTGAATTTGCTCGTAAACTTGAACGTGAACGAGACGAAGCGATGGAGGCGTTGGATAAAATGTCAGCCTACATACAAAAAATTACTGGCAGTTGCCCATATGAGTGCTTTGACGCTGAACCTCATTCACATCCATGTAGTGAGGTTTGCGACAATTTTACAGATAAAATAAACGAATGCTGGAAAAAACATTTTTTAAATCAAACATTTTTTAAATCAAGAGGAAACAAACAACAAACAGATTAATATGAAACCCGAAGAACTTCAACAAGACAAGAAATACATTTATATCAGTCCAAAACCGTGGAGTAAAACCCACACAATTACATACACAGGCACAGCGCGTGACGTCAAAGACCTGCTGCATTGGTTTTTCCGAACAGCGGATAATTCAACCATTTTTCTAAATGCGGATGAAGTAAAAACGCTCTCTGAGAACAAGTTGCAAATAAATGATGCTCCCACACCAGAGACGGATGCCGAAGCAATCACTCCATCGGGTTTTGAGGACGATGATGTGTCAGCCGAATTTGCTCGCAAATTGGAACGCGAGCGAGACGAGGCGCGGGAGAAGATTAAGCGTCAAACAGACCGCATTCGCTATTTAGAGGGAGCAACCAATTACGCGAAGGGAACACCTCTTTCGATAGCTTTAAAAGAGCGCGACGAGGCTAGAGCTATGGCAAAAGATATGGCAAGTCAATTTTGGCAAGCGGAAAGCAAGGCTGAACGATACTGCCAAGAGCGCGACAAGGCGAGGGAGGCGTTAATGAAGATCGAGGATTTATTTATTGACGGTACAGACGTTTACGCGGACAGAGAAACGATGGGAATTATTGCCAGAAACGCATTGGAAGGAACAAAATGACAAACGAACAAATCAATATCGCCATCGCGGAGGCGTGTGGGTGGAATGATGTTCGACGCCCTAATAATGAATTTGGCAGAAGGGCGTATGGCTGGATTCGGACAGAACACGGCAATCGAACATTGGAAACTCAAATCCCCAACTACTGCAACGACCTCAACGCAATGCACGAAGCGGAGAAGATACTTACACGCGACCAAATTGAAGTTTTCTGCGATCAGTTATTGCCGAAACATCATGGAATTTGGTGGGGCATTCACACAACTTCTCACCAACGCGCAGAGGCATTTCTTAAAACAATCGGAAAATGGGAGGGCGCGAAATGTCCAGTTTGCTCACCAGAGCAAAAATGCTGGAAGTGCGCCGACGATGTTTCACAGGAGGAAACAAAATGAGTGACACACCACAGACAGATGCGGTAGTTGAAGCTACAATACTGCAAGACAGAAATCACCCACGAATAGATTGGGTTCCAGCTTCTTTCGCTCGTGTACTTGAACGTGAGCGAGATGAAGCGAGAAATAAAATGGCAGATGCATTGCAAGAAGTTGATTTACGGACTCTGGATTTCGAGCGAATGAAGAAAGAACGCGACGAGGCGCGGCAGGCATTTGTCATTGCAACAGACCAAGTGGTTGTCGCTCAATCCAAATTAGGGGAAACAGATAAAGAGAGACAGGCATTTGTAATTGCTCAACAAGAGGTAATTACTAATTTAATATTAGAGCGCAATAAAGCTTTAGATAAAATAAATGATCTAAAAAACATATTGCGCTAGAATTCATTAAAACAACAAATAAATAATAAACAAAAATAGCATATGAAAAAATATTTTTTAACATATGACGATGAAACTAAATGGTTTACCCATCAAAGAAACAATTTATTAAACTCTGTCAAAAAATTTAGCGATTTTGAAACAATTTCTTTTAAAAAAAGTGAAATCGATAAAGAATTTTTAGAAAAAAATAAACATATATTTCAAATACCAGTAGGAGCTGGAGCTTGGTTGTGGAAACCGTATATTATAGATAAAACTTTACAAAAATTAAATTCTGGCGATTTGCTTTTTTATATGGATGCAAATTATTATTTCGTAGAAGAATTTCAAAATTTATATAAAAAGTTAATAGAAGAAAGAGATTTATTAATCTGGAAAAACAAGCCTAATGAACAAGAATATCCATTGTGGCGTTTGTGCCATAAACATGTACTTGAAAAATACGGAATGCTTGAAAAGCTTTATGGCAATAATGAAGCTAAAGAGCCTTGGGCTGGAACAATGTTAATAAAAAAAACCAATTTTTCTACAAATTTAATAAAAGAATGGTTGGATATGTCTCAAATAAAAAAAGATCTTTGGGGGGATGAAGAAAGCTATAAAGCTCAAAACCATGAGTATTCCGAAAACTATAGAATCGCTCATAGAAACGATCAATCTTTGCTTGGAATACTTTTGTATAACTATGACATACCAATCGAACACATGGAAAAAAAATATCTCCAAAACGTAAGGATGCTACGATAGACAAATAAATGATCTAAAAACCATATTGAGCTAGAATTCATTAAAACAACAAATAAACAACAAACAAAAAATGCCAAATCATTGCAACAACACCCTAATGAGGTTAGACGGCCTACCTATAGGTAAATTATTTAATAAATTTCTCAAAAAAGGTAATAAATTTGATGAGACAGATAAAGAAACCCTAGATGCAAACAAAATTATTCCAATCCCTAAGGGGATTAGGAAAACTATGAAGTTTTCAACTATTGAGTGGTTTCAAAGCAATTCAGGTGAAGATGGAAAAGAGGAACGAGAGAAAAAAATAGAAAAACTTAAAAAAGAAAACTTTGATAAGTATGGCGCACAAGATTGGTATGACTGGTGTGTTGCAAATTGGGGAACAAAATGGGGTTGCTACGATGGACAAATTAATGAGCAGTCTCTTTGGTTTGCATCAGCGTGGAGTCCACCGATTCCAGTAATAGCACAATTATCTAAAAAAATTAATATATCTTTAAGGCTTATATACATCGAGGAAGGTGATTACTTTTGTGGAGAATATATAGCAAACCCAGATGGGCAAAATATAGATAATTTTTACAACAAAATAGATGAATCCCCACAATCATTACAAGATGAACTTGGGTACGAAAAGTGGGAAGAAGAAGAATAAATATGACAAAGAAACAGCAACTATCAATTAGATGTGCTTGTGCAGACTTACTTGGGGCTATTCAAGCACACAGACAATTAGATCCTTTTGTTCACGACTGGAAATCTCATTTACTATCTATACAAGAATTAATGGAAGCTTTCCCGTTTCTAGATAGCGAGTTTGGGAAAAAGCTGCAAGAGCTAGAAGGATATGAAAATGAAGACATGGATGATTATTCTAGCCCGATTGATTTATTTAATGCAGAAATAAAAAGAACAGAACAATTAGAGAAAGAAGACTAAATGAAAGTATTAACATTAGAGCAAGCGCACAAATTTCTAAAGAAAGCTGGTGCTGTTTATGTTAATCAAGATATTCTTGTGTCCCCTATAGTAGATGAGCTACGGGGTGACACAGAGAATAACTTTATGTACTTAGAATGGGGAAACGATATAAATGGGTACACAACACTCTCCTTTAACGAGGGAGATAATAAAGAAGTTGCCGTATCTGGAGCAACAATGTTTCTATATCACTCTGAAGCAGAAAATGAATACGACAATGTACAGATTAGCATTATGTCACTACAACAATTAGAATAACAAATTAAAAGAGGATGAAAAAATTAATGAAAAAACCAACACTTAAGGAAAAGGTTCAACAATACGAATCCTTCTTACATAGAATCAATTCTTTTATCGTTTGCTCATGTAACGAAGGAATTGCTGAGCTTGTTCAAAATGCTGACAATTGGTCTTATGCGCACAGAGTGGGAAATGGAGAGAACTCGGACGCACAGCAAGAAAGAATAATTAACAATGCTTTTTGGAGGCTTTGTGACACGCCTAAAACAGACGCAGCAACTAAAGATAGACGAGAGAAATACAGACGCTAACACCATGATTATAAATAAAATCACCACTGGATATGTCATTCAGACATACAATACAGACACAGGAAAATGCGAATCGCAAGAATTCGTTGCTGGGGATGAATGCGAATACGAAACGGAAGATGGAGGCAACTTTGATGTTGATTCTTCGGAAACGGAATTAGAATATCAACCATACAACATGGAACAACCAATATGAAAACAATACCACTAGAAGAAGCATATAAAATCCTTGAGGATGCAAGTGCGGTCGTCGTTGATGACAATGTTCTAGTCTATCCTGCACTATCAGACTTGGAGTTCTCCGATGAGAATGAGTTTATGTATCTCACATGGACTGATGACGAGGGACAAGAATATGCCCTCAAGTTTGCGGAAGGAGACAACCAACAAGTGAAGGTTTCTGGATCATCCATATTCCTTCTTGATACAGATGCAGAAGCAGAAGAAGATGCAGTTCAGATAACAATCCTAACAACAAAAGAATTAGAATGATATGAGCGACAAAGAGATTATTCAATCAATAATTAGGATCATCAAACAAGACGGAGAATTATTTACGGACGGAGATTGCCTAGATCATATTTGGGCATTACTCAAAGAAAACGATTACATTGAGGCAAATAGTTCAACTCATGCTTGAACTACTGAGCAAAACCTAAGCATCACACTATATGAAATTAAAAGAAATATCAGAAAAGGAATTAGACTATGTTTGTTTGCTGTCTGAAGCAATAGACATTATTCGGAATGATGGAAGACAGAAAGAAGCGGACATCATAGAAAAAAAAATGAATAAGATATCTAGGCGGAAAAGCACAAAACAATGAGACTAGCAAAAGTAAAAATTGAATTCCAGTATGTAGTAGATATGGATAACGATGATATGGTGGCTCAAGCTAAAAATGCTTTATATGAGGACATGATGTCAGCGTTCAAATACAATGAGTTGTTTGATTATATCCACGTCACCGATGAAGACAAGACACTAAAGCTAGAAGACATTCCAGAATTTTTGACCGAAGAAGATCTATAGACAACATTAGTTAAATAAAACAATAACACTAAAGCAAACATGGAAATATCACCAGAGAGAGTTTCGACTCTTAAGGCAAATGGAACATGCCTGCAGGGCTACATTTTAACAACATTTGATAATTTAACTAAAGCATTTGGCCCACCCGTATACCTTAAAAGCGGAGACGGCAAAGTCCTATGTGAATGGGTGCTAGAATTTGAAGGCGGAACCGTTGCGACGATATACTGTTGGAAAGTTAATAAAGTTCCAATGGATGAATACAACTGGCACATTGGTGGACACTCAGAAAAAGCAGTTGATCGCGTGAAAAATTTTTTAGAGCTTCGCTCTTGACATTTTTTGCAAAAAATTAATAAATAGCAAACACAAGTTTCAGCTAACATCTCCTAAGTGCCCGATGCTGAATAGGGTTGATCAACTTTGGCGAGGCGTTTATCGGTATCGCAGAAACCGAACCCAACTTTAGACAACAACTAAACAGATAAAATGAGCAACAACAGCAACACGCAAGACTCAGTAGATGACATAAGTGAAGAAGCAAAAGTAGAATACAACATAATTAAATATGCATTAAGTTTCTTAATAGCTAATTTAGACGAAAACATACTTGAAGACATGTCTGATTTTTTGTATGTTTATTCCGTAGAAGAACTTGAGTCTTACATACAAGAGACAATAGATAATTATTAACAGTAAACGTAATTGTAATTTGTGTGCCGCCTCATTAATTTGTGGCGGCATACACACAACTTTAATTAATAAAAAACGGATAGGGTAGGATTCGAACCCACGGAGCCTTTCAGCTCTCCAGTTTTCAAGACTGGCGCAATAGACCACTCTGCCACCTATCCATATAATTTAATAGTTACTTATTAATCGAGGGGTAAACTTATGTAAAGAAAATAAAAAAAAGACTTTTCTTTTTTTTACATCACAGTATTTTAATCTCTTAAGTTTTCTCAAGCAAATATCAACAAACAAACAAACAAATGGAACAAGAAAAAAAATTATTCGCACTAGATAGGGAAGAATCAAGTACATCCAATCAAAACACGAAACCCGAAGATGATTTTTCATATATATATGAAGACATTTATAAACCAGTATTACATGCGGACAAAAAAATATTTAATTTTCCGTGCCCCGTGGGGCTGGAGGTAAGGGATTCCACGATCCCTGACATAGGTGTTGGGGTTTTTGCGACTCAAAACTTTAAAAAAGGGCAGATTGTTGAAAGAGTAAAAACAATAATTTTGGCATGGAGATCTGAGTATCACGGAGACAAAATTTTAATGGATCACGTTGTAAGAGATACTTGTGAATGTTACGAATGCAAAAAACACGGGAATCACCTTAGGTTTATGACTGGTTTTGGGACCTTTTATAATCACCAAACAGAAGAAAATTGCCACCAGGAACATTGGCCTCAATATAATTTTATTGATGTAATAGCTAAACAAGACATAAAAATAGGACAAGAGCTATTCACTAATTATGGGCCATTTTACTTTAAGAACCGCAACTACAAACAATCACCAAGCAACTAATGGTAATTCAATTATTTACCGATGGGGCTTGCAAGGGAAATCCGGGACCAGGAGGTTATGGAGCCATTCTTGTTTGTGGAGATTATTACACAGAATTATCTGACGGGTATGTTCGCACGACAAACAACAGAATGGAGCTAATGGCTGTCATAAATGGATTGTTAAAGATAAATAATCCACAAAAACACGATGTATTAGTTTATTCTGATAGTAAGTACGTAACAGACACAGTTAACAAAAAGTGGATAAACAAGTGGGAAGCGAAAAATTTTGATGGGGTCAAGAATAACGATCTATGGATTCAATTTAATTCCATTAGAAAGAAATTTAATGACATCAAATTTAACTGGATAAAAGGACATAATGGCCACCCAGAGAATGAAAAATGCGATGAACTTGCTCAAGCGGCATCGAAAGAAAAACAATTAAAAATAGATCAGGGCTACCTAGCATAAAAAGGTTTTTGTTAAATTGTAGTAAACCTTTTTTGTGTCTATAATAGTTAATCACACAATTAGACTAATATATGGACAACTTAAAAATATTTGATGAGCAAGTAGTTAGAAAACCTAACCTTTACCCTTGGACCGAAAAATTTATAGAAGCTATGCACAATGGTTTCTGGACAGATAAAGAATTTAATTTTAAGTCTGACTTACATAATTTTAAGGTCAATTTAACGGAACAAGAAAGAGAAATTATAATTAGGACTCTATCTGCAATTGGGCAGATAGAGGTTGCTGTAAAGACATTTTGGGCAAAACTTGGAGACAACTTGCCTCATCCAGCCCTACAAGACTTGGGGTATGTAATGGCAAACGTAGAGGTCATACACAACAGCGCCTATGAAAGATTGATATCTGTTCTTGGACTAGAGGAAGTATTTGCCGAAAATCTTAAGCTAGAGTGGATACAGGGTAGGGTCAAATACTTAAAGAAATATACTCATAGATTCTATAAAGACTCAAAAAAACAATATCTTTATGCTTTAGTGCTATTTACTTTATTCGTTGAGAATGTTTCATTGTTTTCTCAGTTCTATGTAATTAACTGGTTTGCTAGGTTTAAGAACGTTCTTAAGGATACAGACCAGCAAGTTAAGTACACACGTAATGAAGAGAATATACATGCGTTAGTCGGAATAAAGATAATCAATACAATTAGAGAAGAATACCCAGAGCTATTTGACAAAGAACTTGAAAACAGGGTTCTAGACGAAGCTAAAGACGCATTTGAAGCTGAGTCAAAAATAGTTGACTGGATGGTAAACGGAATAAACGAACCAGGGCTCACTGCAGATATCCTAAAAGAATTTATAAAGAATAGGATAAATTCTTCTTTATTGCAGATAGGATTTAGTGCAGTCTTCGAGGTGGACGCAGAAAAATTAAATCAATCTATGTGGTTTGAAGAAGAGTTACTGGGCAATAATATGACAGACTTTTTTTATAGCAGACCAGTTGATTACTCAAAAAAATCTCAATCATTTGGTGAAGAAGAATTATTTTAAATATGGAAAAAATATATTGGCTAAACGAAAACAGCAGGAAATTTTTACAAAGGGGATACCTACTAGAGAATGAAACACCAGAACAAAGGATAAAAGACATAGCAGACAAAGCGGGGTACATACTGGAAGATAAAACCGGAAAAAACTTTGCACTTAAGTTTGAAGAATACATGCACAAGGGTTTCTACTCCTTGAGTTCTCCAATCTGGGCAAATTTTGGAAGAAGCCGTGGTTTACCAATAAGTTGTTTTGGGTCTTATATATCAGATAGCCTAGAAAGTATTATAGGGAAAGTTGCAGAGGTATCAATGATGACAAAATATGGCGGTGGAACATCTGCGTATTTTGGGGAAATAAGGCATCGCGGGGCGAGTATATCTTCTGGTGGTGAGTCTACCGGAAGCGTTCACTTCATGGAGTTGTTCAACTCTACAATGGGAGTAGTATCACAGGGAAACGTCCGCAGGGGGTCCTTTGCTGCCTATCTTCCCGTTGACCACCCAGACATTGAAGAATTCTTGCAGATTAGATCAGAGGGTCACGCAATACAGGAAATGTCTTTTGGTATATGCGTTTCTGATGACTGGATTAAGAGCATGGTTGATGGAGACAGTAAAAAAAGAAAACTATGGGGCAAAGTACTACAAAAGAGATCTGAAACTGGATACCCTTACATATTTTTCTCTGACAATGCCAACAACAATGCACCAGAGATTTATAAGATAAAGAAACATAAGATCAATGCATCAAATTTATGCAGTGAGATTATGTTATCCAATAGTGAATCCGAATCTTTTGTGTGTAACCTCGCTTCATTGAATTTAGAGAAATGGGATGAGTTGATTCAAACAGATGCCATAGAAACCATGGTGTATTTTTTGGATGCGGTCATGACGGAGTTCATTGATAAAACAAGTGGTATCAAATACATGGAGGCTCCTAGGAACTTTGCAATTAATCAACGTGCACTAGGGATTGGTGTACTAGGTTGGCACTCATATCTACAGTCTAAGATGATTGGATTTGAAAGTATGGACGCTAAGTCACACAACAATCTAATATGGAAATCCATTAGACAGAAGACAGACGCAGCAACAGAAAATCTTGCAGAAATTTATGGCCCAGCTCCAATATACAGTGGAACAAATATAAAGCGCAGAAATGTCACGACATTAGCTGTAGCGCCTACTACGTCTAGTTCGTTTATCCTTGGGCAAGTTTCCCCATCTATTGAGCCACTTAGTAGTAATTATTTTGTCAAAGACCTTGCAAAAGGTAAGTTCTCTTGCCGCAATCCGTATCTAGAAAAATTATTAAAACAAAAAGATAACGATACTGAAAAGACATGGAAATCTATATTGGTAAATGGGGGCTCAGTGCAGCATCTAGATTTTTTGACAGAAGACGAAAAAAACGTCTTCAAAACATTTGAGGAGACATCTCAAATGGAAATAGTAATACAAGCGTCACAAAGACAAAAATACATAGACCAAGGACAAAGCCTAAACTTAATGATCCCAGCAGATGCAAAACCTAAAGACGTAAATAAAATTATTCTTATGGGGTGGGAACTTGGCATTAAAGCTTTTTACTATCAGAGGTCGGTAAACCCAAGTCAAAAACTTGCTAGAAACTTGTTGACTTGCAAATCTTGCGAGGCATAATAAAAAACTCAAACAACAATAAAAACAAACAATATGAATAATGAAAATATGCAACAGGAAATAAATTCTTTTAAAGGCGTTTTTGTAATAAAAAATTTCCTATCAAAAGCTGATATAAGAAACGTTGAACAACTATCAGAAGTAGGGGAATGGAATTTGTCGGACAGAAACAATAAACAAAATAGTGACGGAACTTTCTATAAGTGGATGCCACTGTTAGACGAATATAAAAAAGAGTTTAAAACTAGGGATTTTCAAATACTATTAGACTTACATCTAAAAATAAATGATTTATTAAATGAGCAAATTACAAAAATAATAAACTATAAGGGGTTTTACTTAAAAAATTGCGGAATATTTTCTTCAAATATTGAGACTCCATATTATGCCGATAACGCTTACCCAGTAGACTCAAATGGAGAAACTATCATCTTGGGGTATCCAGCCGCTCAAGGCTATAGTTGCATAAAAAATCTTGAAGACATTAAAGAATGGAAAATTAGAGAGGGATTTGAAGACTCTAGATATTCTTGTGCTTTATTTTTAAATGAAGATGTTGATGGCGGTGGTTTAGTATTCCCCGAGCATCAAATTGAAATAAAGCCAGAAAGAAATAAATTAATCATATTTCCGTCTACTCCAGATTACATACACGGCGAAAGACCAGTAATCAAAGGAATTAAAAACTGTTATTGCGCATGGTATGGATCAAAATCAGCAGATTTTAATGATTAATTTTTTGTGAAAAAAGAGGCATACACAAAAGAAGACATAGAAGATTACGGTTTATATAAAAGCGGCTTATCATCAAACCATGAATTTAAAAAATTAAGCGAAACGGTAAAATTAATGATAAAAGAATATGGAAGAATTTTATCTAAAATTAGCAATCGGCGTTAAATAAAAAAAATAAATGGACGACTTCTACATCAGGACACAAAACGAAAAATACTCTAGAGACATAAGGCAACTTCAAAATGATTTGAGGGTTGCAGATAGTCACTTTATAAACTGCAGCAATCAACTATTGGCAGCTGAAAAAGAAATAGACGAACTTAAACAAACGATTAAAGAACTGCAGGACCCCTGCGAAGCAAAAAGCCAGATAACGTCGCTATACTCTATATTGTCAAAGACTGAGGCATTGATGGAGGATTCTTTTGTAAAAAAAGACGAATGGAAGGAAGTTGCTAAAAAACTTTATTCTTCTGCCTTGCATCTTCATTCAATATCTTGTACATCTTCTGTAGCAGTAATAGGACCGAGCTTAAAGCAGGAGATCGTAGTATCCATAGATGAATACGAAAAATTATTAGAGTCGGAATTATATAAATAAATATGAATAACAAATTTGATAAATTTTTAACAAAAGCTTTAGATAAAATGTTTAAGTGTGTGGGGTTTGATTCATTTGACAGAGAGTTTACTGACCAAGATAACTGGTACAGTAAAAAAACGTGGACACAGAAACAGTCCGAAGAATTTAAAGAATGGTTTATGGTTGAGGGCAAAAAAGACCTTAAATTTAACAAACAAATGCTACAGAAAGAGTACGCTTGGTTTGACTTGAAATGGGGCTGGAAAATTGCCGAATAAAATGGATTACGAAAAGTTTAAAAAAGTAATAGAGAGCCTGGAGAAAGTTTCAGAAAGGTCACATTCTATACACCAATTGGGTATAGATTTGATGGAATATGAAGACATATACCATAATATTATTACCAATTTACTTTTGACTGTATTCAATGAAGAAGGTAAAGACTGGATTGATTGGTACCTTTACGAGAGAGTCGGCTTTACAAACAAAGTAAACCTGGCTACAGATAAAGATGGCAACGAGATATGTTATGATATTCCATCACTATGGGAAGAGGTAAAGAACAATTTAAAATGCAAACAAAATACAAATTCGTAGAAGTAGATGGATGCACTGCTTTTGACTTCAGAGTAAACGACAAACAGGTTGGTGATATGTCCGAAGAAGAATACAATCAAATGATTGATTATCTTTTTGTAAAAATTAAAGAAGGCCTAGAAAACCACGAAGTTCGTTTTAGGGATATTGTATCCTTGTTTCAAAACGATGAGCACAAGTATGACGAAGAGCCTTGTGAACAGTGCGGAGACACAGTATCCACAACAACGTGGAATATATAGAACACAACAACTAAAAATAATTTAGTAGTTTAAAATAATGGTAGCTAAATTAAGTGATGAGCTAGCCCATCAAAATACATTAAGACTAGCTAGACATATAATTAGGATGGTTTTTAAATTAACTAAATATTATTACTCCGCAAGTCCAGATGTTAAAAAAGCCATAATGAAACACTTAAGTGATTCATATGAGTATGAATGCAGAATTCACAATAAAATGATTCCAGTAGAGCGTTATGTCTCAGACATAGAAAAAAGTATTGGATGGGACTGGGTTCTTCCAGACGAGCAACATGAACAACAATGAAAAACACAGTAGAATTACTTGGGCATTATGGATCAGATGAGGTGATTGCCTGCTCCGCATGGACATCAACATCTAGAAACCTGACGGAAGATAAAAAGACAAGAATAGGTAAATTAATTAAAGACCTCTGGGAAAATGGACATGAAACACCATTTGAAAAGGCAACAGTACATTTCTTGATAGACTGCGATATAGCCACTCATATCCACTTATTAAAACATCGCATTGCCAGCATAAATGCCGAGTCAGCTAGATACAAAGAACTAAAAGAAGACAAAACATATATTCCTCAAGATTGGCCAGTAGAGTGGCAGAATAAACTTATAGAATATACTAATTCTGGAAATGTTTATTACCATCATTGCATTAGTGAATTAACCCCGCTACTTGGGAGAAAAAGAGCTAAAGAGTCAGCAAGATTCTTTAAAACATATAATTCTCAAATTCAGTCTGACGTTATGTTTAACATGAGGAGTTTTGCAAATTTCATTAAACTTAGGAACAGCGAACACGCACAAAAAGAAATACAGTGCATTGCACAACAGATGTTAGATTTAGTTAAGGAAATTGATGGCTCCCCATTTAAGCAAACCTTAAGGGCATGGGAAAAATAACATGATAGTAGCGATATTGATTTGTTTTTTGTGGTGTATTTATTTTATATATTGTGCCAAAGACGATATGGACCACTAATTTTAAAAAAAATATGAAATCAAATGATCTGGATAGTTACGAAGAAGGAAGACAGCACAAGTTTATTGTAACGATAGATGACGGAGTAGATGCTGGATTATGTAGGTATGAGTTTTTATTGCCAGACTATGCATCTATCTATGACCTCGCTAAAGCTATTGCCAATAAATTTGACGTAAAAGTCCCACAGTGTACTACTGTCTATAAAGCAAACGAATGAGAGCAGACTACAAAAACACAAAAGTAGGAGATAAAATTAAATTTGTTGAAGCGGGGCGACATTTTTTTAAAAACAGAGAAGATAATGGTAAAACATTAAAACCAGGAGATGTTTTTACAGTTAAAAAGATTAACGTGGCATCCTCCTCTACCGAAGTCATATTACAGGAGACTGGAGACTTGGGGTATGAACTTATGTGGTTTGAACACTTATGAATGAATACGCACCAGACAGATGGGTAGTAGTTAAAATAAAGGGTGGAGAAATACCACTTACATACAAGGTGTTTGCAAGCTGGCACGGAGGCTATATGGATTCTGGCGGATCATGGAAGTTGAATAGTGGTATCCAAAAAGTCACAAAACTTAAAATGCACTATAAGTTTAAGGGTTTCTCAGGGTCTATCTACAAGTGCCACAAAAATGCATATGGCATGACAAACTACGGAGCGATGGTACTTCTAAATATTATTAGAAAATCTAATGAAGCAGGAGTTGACGTTACCATACTTCCACAGGAAACAGATTGGATTAATATTTTACCTTAAAATATATAAACCCCTAAAAAATGACTACCACAACCGCAGTTATTGCTCATGGTGATGTGATTCAAACTGTTTTTCGGCATCTTCCAATTTGGTTAAAATATTCTGATAATTTATTAATAATATCGCCACAAGATAATCCATGCATAATCAATAATGTAGACTGCCGCGTATTTGAAAATAGATCTCATTTTGGGCTATCTAGTATAAAAAGACAGTTATTCGCAATGATTTCTGCACTGGATTATGGTTCCGATTATTATGTTTTTTTAGAATATGACGCCATCATGTTAAGTCAGCCAAAACAAAGGAACATATTTCAGGGGCTCTGGAAAAAAGGACAGGAAATCAACAAAGAAACTGGAGAAAATATAAAAAAAAATTGGATACACTACCCGTGGATATTTCCCCATGATGTTTTAAAAAAGTTTGTCGAAGAGGCAACTGATCAAACAGAGCATAGTAGCGCATCTGAACTTGGAAACATTATGCAAGACATTTGGATATACGATCAATTAAAATTTTTAAAAATGGATATTTTTAATCTGTATCAGCCAAATCCGCTAATTGAGTCAAGCGAAGGGTTCTCTAGGAACACAATCGAACTTAATGACGAAATTGAACAGGCAATTAATTGTATAAAAAATGGAGGATACGCTTTTCATGGCATAAAAACAGAAAATGTTTTACGTAAAATACTTGATGCGTCTAATTAAACACAATTATATAAGTTATGAGTACTTTTCAAAAAATAAAAAAACAATTAATATTTGGTTTAATTATATTGTTGGTGGTGTTAATTTTAGCTATATTTTCAATAATAATTAATTACCAAAAACAACAACTAAATATTAAAAAAAATATACAAAAAGATACAACAAAATATGTTATACTCAATTAAATATAGACTTAAAGCATGGTATTACGATCACGTAAGAACGATATTTAAGCCGCAACACTCTAGGCTCAGAAAAGCCATACCTAAAACTTGGTGCGATATAGCCTCTTTAATAACTAATGTAAATTTTGAATTCGTTAAGTCATTTTATGAAGAAGAATTCATAAATGGATTTATAGATTGGGAAGCTACTGAAAGTCACAAGGAATTTTCGGAATGGTTGAAAAGCGCATATTTATATATCGTCGATGAAAGACCAGAGCTACAGAAATTAAGAGACAATTCGTACCCTAATGTAGGGGATAATTTTTTCGATTGCTTCCAGGAAATAATAGACAACAATGGGAGAAAGATGCTTCAATTTAAAGATGACGGAATCCCATATGAAGTTAAATATGCAGAAGTAATAAGACTAGAAAAATTAATAGAAGAGAAGGATACAGAATTATTAACTCAAATAGTGAAACGCAGGGAAATGTTTTGGACATAGCCAAAAACAAAAATATGAAAAAATTAAAAAACAAACCCGATAGAATATCTATTGAGTTTGATAGAAAACATTTATCAGTGCTTACAACAGCACTAGAAATTTATAGTCGGCTAAGATCCGGCCAAATTAAAATTGCGATGGATTCTGCATTTGAAGACAAGGAATTAACATATGAAGACGGGCAGGTTCTTGAGAGTTTTGTTAGAACTATCGTCTTCCGCAAAGAAGAACTACTAATAAAAAATAGAAATGCATATTTGGGGATTGGATGCGAAACAATGAAGGACGGAACTGTTGCCTGGGAGATAAAAAAAGCAATTGAAGAGTATTTGCATTACGAAAGAAATGATGGGTACAGGGATATGGGAGTTGATGGAGACGGAGTATTAAATATCTCCAAGATTCCAGAGCCGAAAATACTAGACAAAGTACATGGATACTGGAAACCTGAAAAAGCATTTAGAATCCCTCAACGCTCTCAAAGCAAAATATCAGAAGCAATTAAATCTCAACAACACAATAAAGCATGGGAAATAGTTGATAAGTGTTTTAAAAATAAACCACTTCCAAGGGGGTCGTCAGCAAGAATACAAGAAGTAAGTGGCACGTATTATGTGGTGGTGACAAAACCCATAAAACCAACTAAACCTATTAAGCCTTGTTAACAAAACTAAAGCAGTTTATTTTTTGTGTGATATGGATAACAATACTTTTAATAATATATGTTTTATGTATTGTTATATCTTTTATTGGATCAATTAAATTTAAATCATGAAACAATTAGTAGATGAAATAACAAAACTAACACAAGAATGGTATGTCTTAATAGGACCAGATCACCATAAAGATAGAGACTGTCACTGGTATATAGAAACGCAATGGAGCTATGGAAACAATCCCGAATATAATATACATCACTATGGTTATATATTAGACGAGATCAATGAAACCTTTGCCACATACAAACTAGCCCTAGAGAGATTAAGGGACATACTTGAAGCAGAAATTAAACAATATAAAAACGAAAATGAAAATATCTGAAGAAGAAATAAACGACAAAATATGCAGAATGATTGGCCCAGATGAAAAAGTACTATTAGCTGACGGATTTGAAGAGGCAATAATAGGAGTAGGTAGGCAATATACAAACGCTCCATGCGTTATATACGATAAAGAAAAGTGCATAGAGATATTAACCAAAGATATGTCTTACGAAGATGCCGTTGAGTACTTTGATTTTAATGTAGAGCAAGCTTATGTGGGGGAGTCAACACCTATGTTCATTGACCGCGTTCATTGACCGCATTAAATTTGATGAAGATATTCAATAAAATGAATAATTAACAACTTCAATAATACATATTCAGTAAAAATTCATACTATATTCACTAAAATGAAAAAAATAATAAAACCACTAGAAAAAGAACAGTCTGTATATTATTCAGACCTTTCTGGAAAGTGTTTTGGTGAATGGGGTAGCCCAGTTGAAATTAAAATTGAATTCAATTATGGCTCTAAGTACGATGGCTCACAAATATCATTGCATCTATCAGATGAAGAAGCAGAGCTTTTATTAAGCTGCATTAAACTTAAAGCGTCCGCTGATTATAAATCATCACTGAAGAAAGAGCTAGATAAGCAAGAAAAAGAATATTGCGAATCAGTTGACTTTAGAGACTGGGAAAGTTGCGAACAAAAGCAAAACTCTATTGACTTAATTGAGTATTTGCTGGATATACCTAAAAACTAAAAACAAAAAAAAGAAAACAACACACTATGGGAATGTTTGACTCAATATACATAAAAAAGGATTTACCTTTAAACGAAGAATTAAAGCAACTATCAATAGACTGGGACAAAATAGAGTTCCAGACTAAAGATTTAGAAAGTTGCCTAGTTGAATACATTATATCAGAAGAAGGCCTATTGCTCGAAAAAGTAATAGAAAGAGAATATATTCCATACACAGAGGAAGAAAAAAAACAAAAGAATCACAAGCCATGGGATATATGGAAAGATGTAATCAAAAAAAGCGAAGAGCTAAAACCTATTAATTACCACGGTACAATAGACTTTTACAGTGGCGTGGACGCCACAGAAGAAGAGACGTTCTGGGTGGAGTTTAAAGCGTATTTTGTTTACGGCAATTTAGACAAAATTATTCTATCTGACTTCAGCAGAGGACCATCAAGGCACTTAAATATGAAAAACTGGGAAGAGACTAGAAGGCTAGAAGAAAAAAAGCTTTGGAATAAAACTAAGAAATTTTTAAATTATTTTGGATGGAGAAAGTTTTGGAGGAAAGTTTCAAATTTGTGTTACAAAACTTCTCAGCTTTTTTCAGCTATTCAAATATTTATAATCCGGTATTTTTAAAATGAAAGGTATACTTGAATTTAGCCTTCCAGAAGAGCAGGAAGAATTTGACGTAGCAAACAATGCATGGAAGTTTAGATCCGTAATTACGGGCCTCGATAACAGACTTAGGAGTATTTTAAAACACGAGCAGGACTCTCACACTCCAGATGAGCATAAATGTTATCAGAAGATCAGAGACCTGCTACACGAGTTAGTCAAAGATAACGATGTTAATTTGTATTAATAAAAAACAAAATGTCATATATTCTTTTTATTAAGTTATTTGCACTTTATACGTTTTTTATTTTAGTTATTTTATTCTTTATATTTTTACATAAACACAAATAATACAACAAAATGAAAGCAAAAGAACTGTTAGAAATATTACAAAAGTTAGACCCAGAGACACTTATAGTTGTTGATGGTTATGAGGGAGACTATTGCGTGCCAAAAGGCGCAGAACAAATGAATGTAACTGGTCCACATAAAAATGTTCCATGGTACTATGGAGATTACAAAGACCACATTGACGATTTCGTTAGGCGCCCAATCAAAGCGCTTCATTTATCTAGGTAATTATTTATGAAAAGCGAATTAGAACAACAATTAGTTAAAAAGTATCCTAAAATTCTTAAAGACTACAAAGGAGATATGATGGAGACTTGCATGGCATGGGGAATGGAACACGACGATGGCTGGTTCAAGCTTCTTGATGAATGCCTGTCCAAACTTCAATATTTTTGCGACCTGTGCTCTAAAGACGGACAAGAAGTGCAGGTTGTTGCAGACCAAATTAAAGAAAAATACGGAACCCTGTCATTCTATACAAGTGTTTATGGTGGAGATAATATTCAACACGACATTATTGACGACATGATCGACAAAGCAGAAGCAAAGTCTGCATATACTTGTGAAGTAACAGGAGAGCATGGTGAGCCTTGTAAAAAAGGTGGCTGGTATAGAACACTATGTTATGAACAAGCTAGAAAAGATGGTTATGTGGCCAGCAAAGAATCAACCGAAGCATACTGGAAAGAAAAAGACGAAAAAGGTTCTAGCATATAAATAATATGAACCAGGAAGAAATTGAAGAATATGCTTTTTACGAAAGCGGCTTGTGTGCACATGGGTGCCTTGAAAAACTAGATGAATACGCTAAACAATGTATTAAGAGATATGGCAGGATTCTATTGAATAAACATCACGAACAAGCCAGAAAAGATGGTTATGAAGCCTGGAAAAAATCAAGCGAAGAATACTGGAAAGAAAAAGACGAAAAACGTTTGCAAAATAAAAACGCCACTGTATAAACAAACACTCAACAAAAACAAATATGGAAGAAAGCAAATACACATTTAACGAATACCAAAAACTAGCAGAGAGAACAGCTATATACACGGCTAAGTTAATTTACCCTACCCTTGGGCTGACTGGTGAATCTGGAGAGTTTTCTAATAAAGTTAAAAAAATTATCAGAGACAAAGAAGGCCAAATTGATGCGGAGACAAGGGAAGAAATGGTAAAAGAGCTGGGAGATGTTTTATGGTATCTTTCTGCTTGTGCTACTGACCTTGGGGTAACATTGAATAGCGTAGCTGAGCAAAACATTGCAAAATTAAATAAAAGACTAGAGAACAATACTATATCAGGAAATGGCGACAATCGATAAAGACTCAGTAATAGATAATCTAAAAAAAGAAGTATCCCTACTAAAGAAAGAGATAACTTCTTTAAAAAAAGAGTTAACCAAAGAGAAAAAACAAATATTTTTTTACGAAAAAATGCTTAAGCCTATTAAGGATTTTGTAGTAGCAGATAATGTCAGGAATGACTCAATTAAATATTTTCACACACTAGCAGCTTCTTATTTAAAGTTATCGGCATACGAAGCAAAGCAAGCACAACAAATAGAATAATATGGACACACAAGTATCAATAAACTCAAACAAAAAAGAAACTACATTTCAAAGTGTTTTTGAGATGACTGTTGCATTCGACAACGACAAGCAAAAGAATATAATTTACACAGAGCTATATAAAGAAAATGAAAATATACCTGGGATTCCAGCTAGGGCACCCTATGGATATATAATGACGGATAGCGCCGGAAAGCCAATTCTTTTTCACCCATCAGATAAAGATGAGGTAAAGTTTATGGAGGCAATACAAATTGCAGCAAACAAATATAATACTCCCACAAAAGAATCAATAGAAAAGGCAGCTGAAGCTATCTCTCAAATTGAGGATTCAAGAGTAGAACAGTAAAAATTTACACAAAACGTCCTTGTAGCTCAATTGGATAGAGCAACGCTCTTCTAAAGCGTAGGTTACTGGTTCAATCCCAGTCAAGGACGCCACAAATAAATACATATATGCAAAAAAAAATAGACAAAGCAGATTTAGCGGGGCCTGTTTCAACCGAAGACTTTTCCCAAGCTAGCTCTACCATCTCAAAAATATCTGGGTTATCTAATCAAATGGACGAATTTAAAAAAGCTGTACTACACCTTATTGAAAATTCTTCAGACAACGCATTACATAGCAAAGAGCTCAAAAAGATTTTTTAATTTTTCTATATATTTCTTTTTTTTAGCTACTGGGTATTTATCTATTGATATAGTTAGCTTTCTTGGTCTATAATTGAAAATAGGTCAAAAAGCAATTATGACAAAATATTTATTAATCACCTGGTTATTTTTGATTTCTTGTGCGTATTCGCAGAACGCGACAACAGCCAAGTACACATTAGACGGCAACGATGCCGTCACTACTCAATTCTTTACGTCTAATAATACCGCAATCTTTAAAACATCTCTAGGCATTCCCTTAAAACTAGAGTGGACAATTGCACCAACCTCAATTAGCTCAAACGGGACCGCTGGTCAAATAGCTTACGCAAATAATTATTTATATATATGCGTTTCATCAAACAAGTGGAAAAGAACCCTAATAGGAGACTGGTAACACATGGCATCAGGAGACATTATAGTATTAGAAGAGCAATCAGATGGCTCATTCAAAGAAAAATCAGTTTCTTTATCTAGTCTAGCTCAGGTAAATAGCGACTGGAGTGCGACAACTGGTGTAACAAAAATCTTAAATAAACCTACTCTAGCTCCAGTGGCTACGAGTGGGGACTACACCGATTTAACTAATTTACCGTCCCTAGCTACAGTTGCAACAAGCGGAGATTACAATGACCTAGTTAATACTCCATCGGTCCCCCCGTCTCAAGTAAATAGTGACTGGGTAGCAACGACTGGATTAGCTGAAATACTAAATAAACCCACCTTAGCTGCAGTTGCTACAAGTGGAGACTACACTGATTTAACTAATGCTCCAACTATTCCAGCCGCACAGGTAAATAGCGACTGGACCGCGACAACTGGATCAGCTGAGATATTAAATAAACCAACCTTAGCGGCAGTCGCTACGAGTGGGGACTATGCTGACCTTACTAATACTCCATCTATTGCTGCCGGACTATCTCCAGTAGCAAATGCTGGGATAAATATAGATGTCTCGTCTAGTTCAATCAAGACAACCTACAATACATTAATAGGAGATTCAGTAAATAGTATTGCAATAGGTGGAGCAGCAGCATTACCAGCCTCTACATGGAAAACAAAAAATATAGTTGAAGTACTTGATACTATATTGTTCCCAGATGTTGCTCCCACGTATACAGTCCCAACTATTTCACTGAGTGGTACACAGTCTGGAGAAAAAGAAGTAGGAACAACAATTTCTCAAGTACTTGCTCTATCTGGATCTAAAAATGATGCTGGGGCTTTTACCGCACTGTCGCTAACGAGAGGAGTAACAAGTATTGCTTCCACAAGTTCTCCAACCGCTTCTTCTATAACTAATATAGCTGATCAATATGGATACGTTAATCCAAATAGCCCAAACCAAAAATACGATCTGTCTTTTACTGACTCTTCAGTAGTGGTTGCTAGTGGGGCTAATACATGGGCAGGAAGTGGGACATACAGTGCTGGATTAGCAAAGAAGAACAATAAGGGGGTCAGTGATGCTAGAGCTGCACTAACTAGAACTACTACTGCTCCACAGCTTGGTGGTACATTTTCTCCCTCATCTATTACAGTTACTGGAATATACCCATATTTTTACGGTGTATCTTCCTCTACTCCAACTTTGTCAAGTATTGCGGCCTTAGTAAGTGGAGGAACATCAACCAAAGTTTTAGCCAGTGCTTCCGGTACTCTGTCCATAAATTACACTGCGAACTCTCAATTTATATGGTTTGCACATAGTGATGCATACACCACTAAAACAAAGTGGAGCGAACAAGGATCTTTATTCAACACTGGAACAATAGGAAATAGTTCTTCAACTGGGTTTATGAAATATCTTGGGACTATTTCAGTTGTTTCTCCTGGCTCTCTTTGGACAACCACATTTAAAGTCTATTGCAGTGGAAACGCTACAATAGTTAATTCAATTGTTTACGTTTTCGCTAATTCATAAAATATGGCTATTTTACTTAATGACAATTTAAATCTAGCCGCACCTAAACCAGTTGACTCCAGGTATGGCCCATATACTTCTTTGGCTCTAGCTATCTCTTCTGTGCCATCCGTAAATAGATACTTAGGGCTAACAGTAGGAGTAATTGACACAAATGGAGACGTTGTAGAATATTGGTTTCTAAATTGTACTACAGATTCATGCTTAGTGGTCAAAGAAATGGCTCCTAATCTATCTGGCATTTCGCTGGACGCTGGTACATATTAAAATTTATTTTTTTTTATTGATTAGGCGCATTAAATTAGCTATCTTAATTAGATATTAGATATTAGATGTTTTAGAATTTCATCTGTTAAATAAAATTCTGCAAAACAAAAAAAAACAAAAAAACAAAAAAAATATTATGGCAAATCCAATTATTAAAATCAAACGGGGTACAACAGTACCATCAGCAGGACAACTTCAAGCTGGCGAGTTCGCAATCGACAAAGCCGCTAAAAATCTCTATCTCGGCATTGACGATGGAATGGGCAATATCACCAACGAAGTCGTTGGCGGCGAAGGCACATTTGCGACTAAGGCTTATGTGACTAGCGTTACTGGCGCTCTTGGCGATATGTCGCAGCAGTTTAAAAATGCTGTCGATATCACTGGCGGCACGATCAACGGCACTTCCATCGGCGCGACTACCGCTTCGAGTGGTAAGTTCACGACGATTACGACAAGCGGTAGTGGCACTTCTGAAATGGGCAATCTGTCGGTGCAATCGGTGCTTACTGGCCTAGTTGGAGATGATTTATATGTCGGTTCCAACATCGCGCTCATATCTGGAGCAAATACCATCAAAGGATTGACGGCTCCAACAACCTCCGACCATGCGGCCAATAAAGGCTATGTAGACTCGGCCATTTCCGCTCTCGGATCGGTGTTCCATTATGTCGGCGATGTTAGCTCTGCTTCTACTCCCCTCGACCTCAGCACTCTGAGTGATACAAATACTGGTGCTTACTACAAGGTCGATGTCGATGGCGCATACACGGATGGCGCAACAACTTTTAATGCCAAGGTTGGCGATGCCTTTGTCAAAACCACAACTGGTTGGCAAAAACTTGACAACGTAGATGTTGTTGTTAGTCACGAAGCTGGTGGAGAAATTACTGTAACTGGTACAGAAGACACTGGCTACGTCGTTAAACTGAACACTGGCGCGGGTAGCTGGAAAGATAGTGTTGATACCGACATCACCGACCTCGAAACCAAGACGCAGAACATTGATCTTGCTGGCACGACTTCAGGAACAACACAAATCAATGGGGATATTAAACTTAACGGCACTTCGGGAGCTACAGTTATCAAAGCAACCCCCGGAGGTCGCGGCATCGTTGTTGGTAGCAGCGTAGGCAACGAGATGTTCTTGTCGGCAAGTGGGGCGAGTGCGGTAGTTAGCGCGATCGGAACAAATAACCTACTTACTCTGAATGGTTCATATGTCAACATCGGCGGCAGCTTCGATCCGAGTGTTTGGCCTCCTATTGGGCAGCATACGGACGACGCTACGGAAGTCACGATCAACGCAGTCACCGTAAAAGGCAGTGCGTCTGGCACAACCACCCTCGAAAATTTCGTCATCGACGGCGGCACTTACTAAAAAATAACTAAACAACAAAGTCCTCCAGAGGTTCGACCCCTCTGGAGGCCCATTCTATAATGGCATCTCCAAAAATAATTCCCAAAAAGTCGGTTCAATCTGCGAAAATTCCGCTGAGTACCGATCTTGAAAGCGGTGAGATTTGCATAAATCACGCCGACAAAAAACTTTACGCCAAGCATCCAAGCACGGGTGCAATTCAAGAGATTGGCAGCCTGTCTGCGCATTCGCACGACGAGCTTTATTCACTCAATGGCACTCAACACCTTGAGCTTCAAAATAATGGCGACTTAACTTTACCTAATGGCGGCACGATTTCGGATTCTGCCGTAGCAGAGGGATCAAT
>Ga0214919_10002184_pt1 | contig 31038 bp, 28 predicted proteins | sample LL1503_MetaG_FD_177994 | JGI IMG/M metagenome (GOLD analysis project Ga0214919, IMG submission 177994) | Freshwater microbial communities from Lake Lanier, Atlanta, Georgia, United States - LL-1503 | ecosystem: Environmental > Aquatic > Freshwater > Lake | place: USA: Georgia | collected... | reverse complement strand
AAAAAGTTTCCAATTTTCTATTAAATCTGGAGAAAATCGCGAAATCAAAAAATTTTACAGATTCCACGGTCTATTTACAGTCTCTGGTTTCTATCTACAGTTCTCTAATTTCTATTTACAGACTCTAATCTCCATTTACATATTCTAATTTCTATTTACAGTTCTATAATTTCTATTTACAATTTTATATATTTTATTTACAGATTCTACTTTCTATTTAATATTATCATTTATTATTATTGTTTTTTCTAATTTCTATTTATAGTTCTCTAACATATATTATTGGAGAACCTATAAAAACTATTTTATGCAGTATAAAAATAATTTAAAATAATATTTTTATACCATTATGGTAAGGATTCTTTACAAGGGCGGCTTCGCCGCCCAACATACAACGGTTCTCAAATAATATATTATTATTCTATTACTGTAAAATTCTTTTCTTTAATTTTTAAACAACCATTTTTATTTTTAGGTTGAATAATTTTATTATTATCTAAAATAGATATTATTAATTCCTTAAAATCATCTATTGTTATTTCATTATTTTTAATATCCTTAGAGAACCTTTTAAAAATATTATTTAATGTTAAATTATTATTTATATCATCTTTTATATTAAAATTCCACCATTCTTCAACAATTTTTACATATTTATCTTTAATAGATAAAATACTATTATTATTATTAATACTTTTTATAGCATCATCGAGAACTTGTTTTGTTTGTTGTAACATTTTAATATTTTCATTCATTTCTCTAGATGTTTTAATCATAATTTCTAATGTTTTCAAAGTATTATCTTTAAAAACTTTTAATTTTGTTAATTCACCATCATTATTTTGTTTTTTTATAACATCATCATATAAAGTTTTACAAGAATACCATACAGAACGTAATAATTCATTTTTATTTTCTATTGATGAAAAATTATTAATATAACATATATATAATTTATCACCATTTTCGTGAATTATAGAATCAAAAACAAACGGTGCTTGATTATATTTACAAATTCCTGAATCATAACTAATAAGCCAAGCAAATTTAAACATAGTATTCTTTTGTAAATCACCTTTAATTTGTTCTCTATGAGTTTTTCCTACAACGGATTTATGTATTTTTGTATCACAAAGTACATTGAAATCTTTGAAAAATAAATGTACGTCACCTACATGACCTAGTTCTCCAACATGTTTAGAATGATATTCAGAAAAATCACGAAAAGTATCATTCGCAATATCTTGAAATAAAAATTCTCCTTTATTACCTATTTCTATAGTGGATTTATTTTTTTTATTCACTTCTTCAGACATTTTATGGATTAATTTATTATTTAATTCTGTTATTTCTGCATTTTTAACTTTTAATTCATTCTGTAAATGATTATTTGCTGTTTGGAATTGTTCAAAAGCCTTATCAAATCTGATAATATTTTCTCTATAATAAAGATTCATATTTTCATATAATTTTTCTTTGTGTTTTAATGAAATTTCATTTTCATATTCTATATTTTTTATTTTTTTTTTATATTCCTCTATTTCGTTCTCATAAATCAAACTCAATTCTAATTTATTTTTATTAATATATTCTTGATTATTAATATTTATTAAAGATTTTTTTGTATTTGTAATAAGATTTGTACCTATTTTTAATAACAAAAAGTTCTCATCAGGTGAAAAAGAACCTAATTCAATAGGTATTTCACTATCAATTGGTAAATTAAGTATAAATGATTTTGTTAATTCTGCCATAATTTAATATTATATTATATTTAATAATTTTATGTTGTTTCTATTTACAATTTATTAATTTAATAATTTGTAAAAATAATATAGAAATTCTAATATAATATATTTAATGGAAAATAAATCAATTACTATTACAAATCCTTATGTGATTGATTTTTTCGAAAAAAATTATTTTGAACCAAATTCATTATTACCTGTAATAATAAAACAATATGAAGAAAATAATAACAACTTAAAAAAAAAATTAGAAGAAAATACATCTAAAAATGATATATTCATTTCAAAAGAAGAATTAAAAATTTTTTATGAAGAATATAAATTTTTTATAAATCAAAAAACAACGGTTACAGGAATTATGAAAGAAGCATATAGAGAAAGTCAATGTAATTTAAATAGAATTAAATTTAGTAATTTAGATAATTTTTTTACAAAACATTTAAATATTAAAAAAATATCTTTTGTTTGTGATATTTGTGGAACTTTTACAGTTTCTACAAAAAAAGGTTTAATTACCCATAAAAGAAAATGTATAAAAGATTATGAAGAATATCAAGATGATGAGGAAGAAGATGAAGAGGAAGAATATAATGAGGAAGAAAATAAACAAAATAAAACTGTAAAAGTATTAGAAACTATACAAAAAACAGTAACACAACAAAATCAACCAATAAAACCACTACAAAATTCACTAAAAAATAGTGAACCTATAAATTAAAGTTAATGCAGTATAAAAAATAGTTTTATAATTATTTTTATACCAATTATGGTAAGGATTATTTATAAGGGCGGCTTCGCCGCCCTATTTAAGAATGTATTAATAAATTTTTATTATAATAAATCTAGAAAGATAAATGAAATCACTATTATTGACAATTGCCAAGGCCATAACCAAAATAATATTATTATAACAGGAATCCATAATTCATATAACATCATATTTATTGAATAAAATATTATGTTTGAAAATAAAATCAATTTTACAGTAACAATTCAGCTTCTATCCAATAACTATTATCCAAACATCTACGATTTGTAATTACAAAACCTTCTTTTTCATAATATAGTTTGTAATATTTTAACCTATAATGAACGTCTACAAAAATTTTTTTTTTATTTTCTAGTTGTGCTATATTTTTAATATATTCAATTAGTAATGTTTTTATTTCAGCTAATTCATCGTCATCTAATATTTGTTTTTTATTTACATTAAAAGATGGATATGTCGAGTCATTTAAGAATAAAGACGCTATTTTTATAGCGTCTTCATGTTTTTCATAATACAAAGAAGCTACAAAATTTGTAGTCCTAAAACCATCATACCAATAATCAAATATAGAATTTGTTTTCCATATTCGAATCATATATTTATTATTATCATAATTATGACTAAAAGCACATTTTTCACTATAATGACTAAAAGCATATTTTTCACTATAAATACTTGGAATACAAGTATCGTCGTTATTATTTATTGATTTACCATATCTTAACATATGCTTTACAGCACATAAGTTAGGAAATAAAACAGTTTTATTAAAGATATTCATATTATTAATATAAAAATATATTTATATTAATAATCAATTTTATACCCCCTTGAAAATTAATAAATACCTGAAACACCTAAGACGTAACGCGCCATCTAGCAAGAGTATCGCGATAATTTTCTTTGAATAGTACAAAATCATCACGGTGATTCCTCGCAATCTCTGAGATAGAAGAAACTTTCCTCGAAATAGAAGAGATTTTCTCTGACAGATTATCATTAAATTGTAAAGATTCGTCACGGTGTTTCGTCACAATCTCTGAGATAGAAGCGAATTTCTCTAACAGATTCTCATTGAATTGTAAAGATTCGTCACGGTGTTTCGTCGCAATCTCTGAGATAGAAGCGACTTCTCTTGACACTTTTTCTATGCTGTTATTAATTTGGTTTTTCGTACGTTTGAGTTCTTCTAAAATGAGGTGTTCTTCCATACCTCTATACAAATATAAGAATCTTTTCTTTATTTTTTTTTATTAGTAAATAAAACTATTAACGCAATAATAATAACAGCCTTTATTATTCCAGAAGGTGGTGGAGGTGGTGGAGGTGGTGGTGTTACTATTACTGATAAATTTTTTTTAATATTTATAGTATACGATTTGTTTACAATAAATTTATGTCCTATCATTATTATTGATAACATAATTTTTTATGTATTTTTATTCAATTTTACATTACAAGAAAAGGTGTAATATAATGTAATAAAGAATATACAATAATTATCATTTTTATACCATTTATGGTAAGGATTACTTTATAATAATCGTCTACATAAGTTCTATATGAAGAATCATATCATTAAAACAACACTCTACTGCAAGATCTAATGGAGTTTTACCAGAAGAATGTCGGATATTAACATCCGCACCCTTGTCTATCAAATATCTGAAAACATCATAATTATTAAATATTGTTGAACGTAAAGTATCTTCTATACAATGAAGTTGACTTCTACAAATAGGACACGGAACTTTTATATCTAATAAATTATTATGCAATCTCAAATATTGTTCTGCGTGTTTAAACATACATTTTCCGTGTATTTCATGACCGCAATATAGTTTGAATTCACATTGATCCATAGAACAAAAGCATACAGGACATTCATTTTCGTTATTCATGTTTGATTTTAAATTTATATTTTCTATCCTATAAAAATCAATTTTTTGAATAAAAAGGTTCAAGATATGTTATCTATTTTATCATAATCACTATCTAATTTGTCAAAAAAGTTACTATAATCATTCATTTTTATATTGTTATTGGAACTATTATTTGAAGTATTGAACGGACTAATATTTGGACTACTAAAAGCACTATTATTTGGAGTATTATTTGGAGTAATATTTAAAGCTTTCAAATTACTACTAAAGACTTTGTCCTCTTTTTTTGAAGTTTTATAATTCAATGAACTCAATATTGAATCACTCAATGAGTTTTTTCTTTTACGATTATGATTATCATTATTTCTATTTTCTAATTCTTCTCTAAAATTCATAATTGTTTCTATTGAAGTATTGTTTATAATTTTGAATTTTTCTTCTTTATTCAAATTTTCAATTAAACTTATTGAAATCAAATTATCGTGTGTTTTTTTATCAATTACCGAATTTTCTACTAATTTCGAATAATTGGCAAATTTTTCATTGCAATATTCGTGAGGATTATAGTGACGATTTAATCTATCTAAATCTAATGTTTTTGATATATCAATTGAAATAATATAAAATTCTTTGGCATTCAATAAGTCGATTTCCATATTTTTTTGTATTTGTAAAAATAATTCAATACTACCTATTAATCCTGCAACTAAACTTATAAAACAACATATTAATGATACTGTCATTTGACTTGTAAAATTTGTCAACGCAATGTTAAATACAGAATTTATACCGGATAAAATAATAATTGGAATTCTGAAATATTTCAATAGATTTAGCATTTTAAAATAATTATCTTTATGATATTTACTTCTTACTAAACAGAGAATTCGCAATTTTTCTAAGATTTTTTCTATATCATCCGTCCAAATATCTGTATTAACATTTTGTTGCATTCATGAAATAGTTGTACAAAGATAATATTGCAAATTTTTAAACGCAGTTGTAATTCAGTAAAATCGATAGTTCTCCCCCGACCTCCCTTAACTGAGAGACAAAACAAAAAAATAATTGTTTTTTACATAAATTTTGTTTTTTTGCGTAAAAATATTAATTTAGATAGGAAAAATTCTACGATAATTATATCTTTTTTGTGATGAAGGAGGGCTAATTTTTATTCTTATTGACGGACTATCTAGAACCGCCGAACTATATGAGTCATAATTACTAACGTTCTCCTTCCCTAAAACAAATTGCATGCTTTTATATAACAATTCCTCTTCTTGTTTATGGAAAGGAGGTATATTACAGTAATTTACTAGATATTTTTTATTCCAACGTAACTGTCTATTTTTATCATTTTCTTGTAAAAATTTACCTATAAATCGACTATTATTTATAGCCGTATTCGGTATTATTTGAAACCCCCCTTCTTTACACAAAACAGCATCCAATGATCCCAAAAAAGGGGGTTTTATAGTATTATAATAATTACAAATGTTCTCTATTTCTTCTTTGGAAATAGTATTCAATATAGTCTTGATTGTCATTTTTACAATATATTAATATTTTTTTAAATATTATAAAAAAAATATTAATTTTTCAATTTTTCCTCATATTTCTTTCCTTCTTCTCCACACAATATATCACTCATTCTTGCTGTAGAACAATAATAAAATTCGGTATTTTTATCACTTTCTATACCAGTAACTAAATAATTATCATTATCATTATTGTCGATTTTTGGAAAACGATAACATTTACTATATTGTGGATCTTTAAAATTTTGTATGTAAAATCTGCAATCTTTACAGAATTTATTAGTTGATACTTTCAAACTTTCATATGATTTTGTAACAAAAAAGAATAATAATAATGATTTATAATTCATATCTGCATAATAAGTAAGAAATATGTTTAACTTGTTTTTCGATATTATTATATGAAAAAATCGCAAAAATCGAAAAAAAACTTGTAATTACAAACTGTAAACTTGTAATTACAAACAGTAGATTGTAGTTTATCCCTTTGAAGATTTGTAACGGGACGCGTCCCGTTACATCTTCGGAGGGATCGACCTCGAAATTTGAAATTGGGGGACACAGAGTGTCCCATTTCAAATCTCCGATGGTTTTAATTACGGAACATTAACTCAAACAATGATTATTAAGGTTGTGATGGACCAGTTGGACCTGTAGGACCTAAATCACCTTGAATACCTGGAATACCTGGAGGGCCACGCATACCTTGTAATCCATTATTTCCTCTATCACCAGTAATACCAGTAGGTCCTGTAAGGCCTGATTCGCCAGTAGGACCCGATTGTCCGGTAGGACCTGATGGACCGGTAGGACCTGATGGTCCAGTAGGACCCGATTCGCCAGTCGGTCCATCTATTCCTCGTGGACCAGTTGGTCCTGTATTTCCATTTATCCCATTTATTCCATTATTTCCTTGTGGACCAATGGGTCCTGGTGGTCCAGGAGGACCTGTAGGTGCTATAATAATAATACGTTGATTCCTTCTATTATTATTTTCATCATAGTTTTCTGTAACAGAGGAATCTTCGCTACATGTATCAGGTATGAAATCATTATTAATATTACAAATATTATTAGTTAATGCTCCTTCAAACCTTCAATGGTGATGATCTCCTCCACCATTTCCGCCATTTCCGCCATTTCCGCCATTTCCATTACGTCTATGATGATGTTCGAAATCACGTCCATCAAAGTTGTTATAAACATTACCATTACCAGGGCCATATCCGTAACTACCACCGTAATTACCGGGACCATCCCAATCTCTACCACGACCTCCCCATCCACCATCTCTTCCCCCACCACGTCCCCAATAGAGCTGGTTATATTCGTTCAATTTAAGCATGTTAGATTCATCTCTAGAAACAGTCAAATTATCACGTAGTCTATCACGATCAATAGTATCGGCTTTTTCTTTAACAGAATCGACTTTCTCTTTAATAGTGCAACAGCATTCACATAATTTATCCGCCAAGAATTGTTGACTCTTGAGTTGTTCGTATTTGGCATCGGCCAATTGAGATGACAAATGTTCTTTGATTTTCTGGGCTTCCAATTGGGCTGAAGCATGGTTTTGTGCGGCTTGGCAAGCCAAACTTTCCTTGACTTTTTGCATTTCGAGTTGGTTAATAGCAAATTGGTTAGCAGCTTGGGTCATAACACTTTCTTTGACTTTTTGGGTTTCTAATTGATTCATAGCAAAATGTCCGTCGGCTTTACTAGCCAAGAATTGACTTATTTTTTGTTGTTCTAGTTCAGAAGAAGCAAATTTATCATCTATATTTTTAGACAAATATTGGCTGATTTTCTGTTGTTCTAATTGATTCATGGCAAAATGGTTATCGGATTTACTAGCCAAAAATTGACTTATTTTTTGTTGTTCTAATTCAGCAGAAGCGAATTTATCATCTACTTTAGTAGACAAATATTGTTTTAATTTTTGTTGTTCTAGTAAAAGAGAACCATAAGAATCAGTAGCTGTTTTAATAATATCATGTTTTGCACGAAGGTGTTCTTCACCTATATGTGCGAATCCAGTAGCACTAGCAGTTCTTTGTTCCCAAGCAGAATCATTAATAGATTTATTCAAAACATTAAAATTTTGAGTACCGGCAGTTAATACTTCATTTGCACTACGATTTACATCATTTAATATACTATGACGAACATCAGTCATAAGATTTTGTGTTTGTCCTGAAGCAGTCAATGTTTGGATACGGTTTTCACCAGCAATACGTTCTGCGGTTCCAAGTAAAGTACTGAAACTATCTTTGGTAGCAGCAAGATTCAGTGTACCATTCAATTCAACTGCTTTGGTAATATCACGAGCACTATCATTTGCATATTGGCGAGATGCGGCATCGGTAACAACAGTAGTTAATCTACCTTCAGCAGCAGCTTGTTGGATAGCTTGTGAATTATTAGCACCATTACGTTCAATAGCAGAAGCCAATTGGGAATTGATACGTTCAGTAGTTTGCATATTTTGAGAACCATTACGTTCAACTGCATTACCAACCTGATAACCAACACGTTCAGTAGTGGTTAAAATCTCATTACCATTACGGTCAACCGCAGAATTCAAAATAGAACCAACACGTTCAGTAGTAGACATATTATTCGCACCATTACGTTCAACCGCAGTAGCTAATTGAGAATTAACACGTTCGGTAGTACTCATTATTTGATTACCATTACGGTCAACTGCAGAATTGACTTGATAACCAACACGTTCGGTCGCGTTCATATTTAGAGATCCATTACGATCTACCGCGGAATTGACTTGATAACCAACACGTTCAGTAGCATGCATACCATTTGCACCATTACGTTCAATGGCAGTAGCTAATTGGGCGTTAATACGTTCAGTAGTAGACATAATTTGATTACCATTACGATCTACTGCGGAATTGACTTGATAACCAACACGTTCGGTAGCATTCATATTTAGGGATCCATTACGATCTACTGCGGAGTTGACTTGATAACCAACGCGTTCAGTAGTATGCATAGCATTCGCACCATTGCGTTCAATGGCAGTACCTAGTTGGGCGTTAATACGTTCAGTAGTAGACATATTCTGGCTACCATTACGTTCTACTGCATTACCGACTTGATAACCAACACGTTCAGTAGTAGATAAATTTTGAGATCCATAACGATCAACATTATTACCTACCTGATAACCAACACGTTCAGTAGTAGAAATATTTTGGGAACTATTACGATCAATAGAATTTCCAAGTTGAGCTGCGATACGTTCAGTAGTAGCCAAGATTTCACCGGCATTACGATCAACAGATGAATTTATCATAGATGCATTACGATCAGTAGTATTCATGTTATTCATACCATTATGGTCTACGGCACGTAGGATATCACGGGCAATATCATTTGCTGCTTGTTGTTTGGTTTGTTCTGCATTTCCAGTGACAGCAGCCAATATGTGTTCGTTATTTTGCGAATCGTATCCTCCATAGAATCCAGAAGAAGGAGAACCAGAATAGAAATTTTGCCATTGGTGAAATGGCGCCTGTGGGGGTACTATCGTCTGAGTAGCCATTATATACTAATGTTTTAGATTTAATTATACAAAATAAATGTTTTTTCAATCCTAAACCATTTTGCTCCATATATCGTAATAAAAAATGTAATTAGTAATTCACAATTTGTAATTACAGCAATTTACAAAATTACAAAATATTTACAATTATCACATTTGTAATATTTGTAATTAGTACCTTACCAATTATGCTTTGTAAGTATAATATTTAGGAAAATATTGGCAAATTATATAAATGAAACGGAATAATTATATACAACATTTATTAATCGAAAATAGAGTATTAAAAGCCAATTATAACATTTTGTATGTAAAAAATGCAGAACAACAAGAAGAAATAAACAATTATAAAGATAAAATAGAGAAATTATATGTTAAAAATGCAAATACAATATTATTTTTACAAGAGAAGAATAATCATTTGAATGAATTAATAATGGAAAAAAATAAACATATTCGCAATATTGTATATCAAAAATCATTCCCTGTGAATTCTGCGCCATTATTTCAATTGAATGAATCCTTACAAGGATCGGTCCCAAGTCCTAGTGAAAGTGATTTGACGTTTGAATATTGATATTCTTCGTAAATAGATTAGTTATATTGATATAAAAATTATATTGTATACTTCTATAGATTAGTCTAATTAATCCTGATGTCTTGTATACAAGTTACGAATAAAAAAATATGCCAATTCTATGAAGAGAATACTTCTATAGATTTTGAATCAGTCAATATTATTTTTATTGATCTTTTTGAAAGACTATCATTGAATAATAATACTAATCTATTCCTTACCACAAATGTATGTAATAATAATCAATCTATTAAAGAAATTATAACTGCTAGCGAAGACCGTATCAGATCTAATATGAATTCATTCAAAGAGGAAAATACTAATTCTATAAATAATCAATCCAAAATTATTACCGATTTGACAGAAATGCTAACAAAAATCCAAGATAAATCTACTATCGAAAAACACAATGACAAATATTTATTGAGTATTTTCAATAAAATCTATCATTCGGGGGAAGTACATATTTCTAGTAAAACGAACATTAATGGAATGATCGTTTTGAGACGTCAGGGGAAACCGAATGTTCTCATTGAGAACCGTGATGTAGAAACAAATGTTTCTAGTGAAGAAGTACAATCTTTTATATTGGCAATAGAAGATCAGAATTGCAATGGTATTTATTTCTCTCAAAATAGCGGTATTTCTACAAAAAAGAATTATCAAATAGAGATTCATAATAACAATATTATTGTTTTCGTACATCAAAGCCAATACAATCCATCGAGAATAGAAGCCGCAGTAGATATTATAGATCAATTGTCTAATAAAATGCGTCAATTCAAGAACAGTGGGGGTGATGACTGTTCTATTCCCAAAGATGTTATGGATGCTATCAATAATGAATATCAATTATTTATTTCGCAAAAGAATGCGGTAATTGATGTTTTCAAAGAGAGTCAGAAAAAAGTTCTCTCTCAAATTGATGAAATCCGGTTCCCGACATTGGATAAATTCCTTTCGACCAAATATTCGGCACCTATAAAGAAACCGGGTTTGAAATGTGAATTATGCAAGAGTTTTACGGCGAATAACTTAAAAGCGTTGGCAGCACATAAACGTGGATGCATCCGCAAATCAGGGTCAGGGAAACCTACGTTGCGTTCCGACACCCCTGAAACCCCTTCCCTTCTCAGAGGAACTGATGGTTCCCTCTCCCAATCTTCTTAAAAAACCCATACGAAACCCAATACGATACATTATACGACACCCAACACGATACATTATACGACACCCAATACGATACATTATAATATAATTTGCAAAAATTACATTATAAAAGTTTCCCTTGATAAGGAGGGGGTTTCAGGGGGAACCTTGGTTCCCCTGACCCTGAGATAAATACATTTTATAAAACCATATAAATTTTTCATTCTATATTATTCAATGATGAAGTTCCTGTTGTTCCTCCCCCTTTTTTCGAATGCGTTTTTTACGCATCATAATATTTATAATCATAAAAGATCATCACTCCATTCTATTCCTATAAGAGAACCTGGATTACCTAAAAATTATCCACTCTCCCGTAATTATCACGAAAATTATTTGAAACGTTTGAATTCAAGAAATATCACTATTCAAATCAATGAAATTTTAAATAATAATAATGATTATGATGAGGAAGAAGAAGAGGAAGATGGAACTATTTATTCTATTTTGAATATACCCAAACATCCCGATGAATTAGGATATCGTGTTGTATTGAATAAAAAAATGTTTAAACAAATTTCCCATGATATTGAAGAGAACTTCAAACCAGAAAATAACGAAAATTATAAAGAAGAACAAGAACCAAAACATAATGAATATTATGATACTTTTGGAAACAGATTGCGTACGCTCGGACGTAATAAAAAAAATGCGAAATCCGAGAATTTCGAAGTCATTTCGAAATCCCCCGTCAATTTTTCACATGTCGGTGGTTATGCCAATATTAAATCCGAATTGTATCAATGTCTAGATATTCTTTCTAATTATTCAAAATATCAAAAATATAATGTTCGTGTTCCCAAAGGACTTATCTTCGAAGGACCACCTGGTAATGGTAAGACACTAATCGCAAAAGCATTAGCAGGAGAAGCCGGAATAAATTTCATCCCTGTTTCCGGTTCCGAATTCCAAGACAAATATATTGGTGTTGGTTCTGCCCGTATCCGAGAACTTTTCAAACTAGCCAAAGAGAATATTCCTTGTATTGTCTTTATTGATGAGATTGACGCACTAGGACGTAAGCGTTCTAGTGACGGAGAATCCTCTGGAAATGAACGAGACGCTACTCTGAATCAACTATTGATTGAATTAGACGGATTCAAAGATACATCCGGAGTTTTCCTTATCGGTGCAACGAATCGCGTAGATTTGTTAGATGCGGCCCTTATTCGCCCAGGTAGAATCGATAAACGTATTTATATTGGAAATCCGGATTCTATTACTAGAAAAGCTATTTTGGATATTCATTCAGAAGGAAAACCACACGATGATTCGGTAATAACCGATAATTTGGTAGAGGTTACTAGTGGATTGTCGAGTTCTCAAATTGAGAATTTATTGAATGAAGCCATGTTGAATGCATTGAGATGTGATAAAACCCAATTTACAAATGATGATTTGGATGAGGTTTTAAATAAAATGATGGTCGGATGGCAGCCATCCGATCACGAATTTACAAGTGATATCATAGAACAAATTGCAGTACATGAATTGGGTCATGCGGTTGTCGGAATCTCTTCTTTACATCATTCTAAAATGAAAAAAGTAGTTATTAATTTGTCTTCACCGAATTCGCCTGCATATACGATATTCGAAAATAACAATTCGAATTTCTTTACTCGCGAAGCATTGTTAGAACATTTGATGATTCTTTTAGCAGGAAGAATTGCAGAGGAAGTTTTCTATGGAATGTCAGTAACTACGGGTGCAATCAACGATTTCGAAGAAGCTTTGAAATTAGCACAAAAGATGGTTTGTTATTATGGTATGGGTGACAAATTGATCTATCCTACATTGAGTGAGAAATACAAGGAGATTATTGATACCGAAGTAGCAAATTTGATTCAGGATGCTTACAAGTATGGCGAATACATTATTCGGAATTCGAAAGATTTGATTATGGAGGGGGTTGAGATATTACTCAGAGACAAGGTTCTAAAAGAAGAGACGTTGTCGGATTTGATAAAATCCAAATATAATAATTCATTGAATGCATATCATCTTACGAGTTCTGTCAAAAAAGCGGTTTATAAGAAAATTTGATAGATTTTACTATAAAAACGCCCCATTTTACGTAAAAAATTGATTCTTTTTTATGTAAAATAGTATATAACATTGTATTTTATATTTACACACCTAATATTACTTATAATGTCGGCCTCATTCTTAAACCGTTCTATTGATATCTTGAAAACTGCAATAGTACAACAAGAAGCAAGGCAAAAACATAATTGGAGAGATAGTATTTATAGTGGTTTAGAAGCACTAGAAAAGAACAATGTCGGGGTTTATGGCGAAGCCCTCTTTCAAGAACTATGTGAACGCTCTTCTATGACTTCTGAAATCGACGGAACAAAAACAAGAAAGAAGGGAGGAGGAGACGGTGACGGTAAAGTAAACGGACATACGGTAGAAGTAAAAACCGCTATGATCGGAAATAGCGGTACTTTCCAGCACGAATTAGGAGAAGTCCCATATAAATATAATAAATTCGCCCTTATCGATATTAAACCGACAGGCTATTATTTAACCATTCTGGATAATAATTTGACAGAAGAAGAGTATAAAAATGGGGGGAAATTCCTAGAATTTCCGAGCAAAAAAATCACATGGAGAAAAGAAAAAGGAGCATTCAAATTTGATACTTCCCCCAAATTGAATGATGCCGCGGTCGAACTAGGATATTCTATTTTCGTGGACCAAGAGACACCGGATGAAAGAGTTATTGAGTTTATTCGGTCACGATTTCAAGTAAACAGTTCGGCAATTTGAGAACTCCGTATATTATAAGCCGAATTCGTAGATAAAAACGCTATTTTGGTCCAATCTATTTCTTTGAATTTTTGAATATTTTCTTGTTTTTGTAAATTAAATAGAATCCCGTAGCCTTTTTTTCTTGGTAATGTATCGAAAGATTCATAATATTTCATATTTTCCTTTCCGAAACAGGTTGACGGAATAAATATATCACATTTATCAAACATATCTTTATTACGGGTAGTAGATGGTGTCCCACCATCGGACAGGGAATATATTTTCATTATATCCGTGTTTATTTTTTTTACTTTATATGTGTCGTTTTCGTGGTTTTTCGACCATATTTGGAATATACAGTTGATTTTTATTTGTTTTCCAGAGGGTTCTAGGAAATTCGTGTCTAATTTTTCGCTATGTAATAAATGGAAACCGATGACCCTCTTTCTCGGAACGCCTTTGCCGTCACTTTCAAAGAGTTGGGGTAATATAAAAGCGACATATTCAGCGAATTCATAGGAATGATTGATAAATTTGAGCGCCATTTGTCCTCTCAATCCGAAAGGGGGGTTTCCAATGACTATATATTTGGCGGTTTTGTCCGTAGGTAACCATTTTAAATAATCGGCTTCTATAATGCTTTCGCATTTGGGTTCTATATCTACTGCAATGGTTTTGTTTTCGGGTAATATTTTGAGGAAATTACCGGATCCTGCGGATGGTTCTATATAAGTAAATTCCTCTTCCTTTTCTTGGTTTTTTGCGAGGATTTCTAGAATTTTATTATGGCAATATTTGGCTGTTTCGACGGGGGTAAAGAATTGGTCTTTGTCTTTATAGGTGAATTTGGAGTAATCGATTTTGATATTTGCGAGTTTCATTAGTTCGAAATTGTAGGATTCGGGGACGTTTTCTAATTCCTTCCATCTCTTTACAGTTCCTGATGCGATATTGAGTTCTTCCGCGATTTCTTTGTAAGATTTGTCCTTTAAAAGTGTATCTAAAAGGTCTAATAATTTATTGGGACTTTGAATAATAGAAGACATTATAATAAAATAAATTATATTTTATTATAAACTTTCAATTTTATTTCATTATTGTTTCCCATTGATATGGATTTCTTTCAATAATTCTTTCAAGACTTTTCCACGGACACGGTCTTCATTATTTACTGCTTCGCATGATTTGTCTATTAATATATTTTGTTTGATGTAATCGGGGGAGTCTAAAATCCTTGTATCTGGATGATTATTTTGCCATTCACAAATATTACAGAAATTTTTGTTCTCTACTTTCCTTATTAATTCTTTCATTTTGGAATTATTGGTATCATCTTTGTTCCATTTATCGTCTTCTTTTAAATATACGACTTCTCTTTTTATATCGGTACAATGGATGGGTCGTTTCGTTATTTCCATTCCTCTCAAGCTTTTCAAGATAATTTCGGAAATTCCTTTGACAAATCCTTTTTCTCCGACGTTCTCTAAATCGTCTAATGTAGGATTTAAATTATCGAGAAAATCTTTGACGTTCATAGCGTCTTTACAGGTTTCATTCAAGAAAAAATTCAGATTAAAAGTTTGATTGTTTGTTTGGTTATTTATGGTGTTGTTACTGTTGTTGTTTGTAGTACTTATAAATTGGTTTTCTCTTTCTATAAATTTATTGATAAGTTCATTATGTTGTTTATTTTGTTCTATTAATAATTCTTTGAATTCATTATTTTGTTTTATTATATCAATAAACATATTGATATTAGTTTGGACGAAAATATTTTGTTGATTGAGTTCTTGAGTAGGTTCTTTACTAGGTTCTTGAATGGGTTCTTGAGTGGGTTTATAATTACAGATTTTTTTGTGTTTGGATAACCCTTGAATATATTTATAAATCTTACCACAAATGCATTTTATCTCTTTATTTATACTTTTATCACTATTTATACTTTTATCACTATTTATACTGTTATCCAAATTATGCTTAGAAGACATTAAATGCTTGTCATAGTTATATTTTCTACTTGTATTATAGTCACACATATCACATTTATATATTTCTACTATTTTATACTTATCTGTTATGTTATCCTTATGTTTTGCTGTAAGTAAATGTTTATCATAATTACATTTTACTGATGTAATATAGTCACATCTCTCACATTTATACTTTTCTACTAAATTATACTTATCCATTATTATCTATATTAAAGATACATATATTTTCTCTAAATGAGTTTCCCCAAAAAACATTTAAAAATCATGCTAACACTTTTTTTCGCGTTTTTTCGACTTTTGCTGCATTATGCTCTCAACCCACTTTTTTTACCCCCCTTTGTAAATTTCTTTTTCAGAAAACCAAAAAAGGACAAAAAATAATTGTCCTTTTTCCAAAAAAGTTCGGACTTTATTATACAAATCTTTCATTTTTCCGAAATTGCAGGGGGGACCCTACGATTTTGACTTTTCTCTAAAAATCATTCAAAAAAAATTGAATAAATAACATAAAACTATTCAAAATAATATTATAAAATTATGAAGCATTTTATCAACCTAACCTCGTGTGTAATCAATAAATTACATATTATTAGAATCGAAAAAGAACCAAGTAAATATACTCTATATTTGACCCATAAAAATATTGATGGATGGATGTTTTGTGGAAGTGGTAATGTAGTAACTACTAGTAATACTATCGAAATTTGTGAAAAAAAAGATAAAGAGGATTATGATAAAATTACAAAAGCAATAAAAGAAATTGAATAAAAGAGAAAATTCATTGTAAAACCATATATATTTTTTGTTCTAATCTATTCCAATGAATGCAATTTTGAATGATAATGATGATAATCACGATAAATATAAAGGTAATTTATTAGAAATAACAAAAGAAATGGTAGAAGAAGAAAAAGAAGAAGAAATGATAGAAGTATTATACTGCAATTGTTATGGAGGTTGGGGGATGAGTGAAAAAGCAATAAAGATGTATAAAGATAGAAAGAGAGAAAAAAACAAACAAATTTCGGAAGATTCTTATAGTATTTTAAGATATAGCCTTGAAAGACACGACCCAAATTTAATAGAAATATACAAAGAATTAGGTAAAGAATTCGACGATAAATATTCCAAATCAGAAATAGAAGAAATCCCCAAAAAATATGAAAATTATTATACAATAAGTGAATATGATGGTCTAGAAAGCGTAAATATTGATTATTATAGATACGATAATGAGATGTATAAAATAAATATTGAAACCATTTTAAAGAGTGAAATGAATAACGATGAAAAAATAAAAGAATTAAAAAAGGTAGTTTTTTCTAGTGAAATATAATGCAAAAAATACAAATATACAACATTTTTATTTTTATAATATAAAGGGTTTACCAATCTTCATCACAAGCTAAATATTGAATACTCATTTTTTGTGTAGGAGGAATAAATTCATCCTCTTCTTCAACCCGAATTTTTGCTATAGGTTTATCAAGATTACAAATATACTGATTCGTTCTCTTAATAGCATCTTTGGTTTGATTAATAAATGATACTGTATAATTAGTATTATTTATTTTTTGTATGTCATAAACATTAATTTTACTATATAGCGCATTACATATAACAGATTTAAATCCAGTTGCATTTCTATCCATATTTCTATTAATAGAGATATCAGTGTTTAATTTGGCACGCTGAAATCGTTCTTTGATTCTTTCTACATTTTTTTTCATTTCCCTGTCTTTATCCAAAGATAATTTTCTGATTTGTTCTGTAATTTCATCATAAATTTTTTTATCGGCTTCCATAAAAGTAATAAGTCGGGATTCTAAAAACAAAAGTTCTTCTTCTAATTTTTTTTTATAACTACGAAGTTCTTTGAGACTCATAGTACGTACCTTGTCTTGCTTGGTTCTATCCGCACTGGATTCGAAATACAGGATGCTTTCCATTGTTCTAGAGAGTGGTTTTGAAAGATGATATTATCAGTGTTGTATTATGCTTTTAATATTTTTATAAAAAAAGTATTCAATTTTTTAACGTTTTTCGTAGCGTTTTTACAAAAAAACCTAACATTATAAAATTCTAAATTGAAATCATAATCAAATAATTTATTTTCCATAGTATCGTATTTATTTTGAAGATAAAGAATAATATTTATTATTTTATTAGAGAACTGAAATAAAATATAATGTAAATCCATATAGAATTAAAGTTTTGTATTAACTGTATGAACGCTTTAAGCGTAGAACAATTAAATATTTTAAAAAATATAAAAGATGGTAAAAATGTAGTTGTAGATTCATGCGCGGGAACGGGGAAAACGACACTTATTTTATCCGTAGCGAAAGAATTATCAGATAAAAAAATCCTACAAATGACCTATAATTCAATGTTAAGACACGAAGTAAACGCCCGTGTAGAAAAGTCTGAAATAAAAAATATGAACGTACATACTTTCCATAGTTTAGCAGTAAAATATTATATGTCGACCTGTTTTACAGACACAGGAATCCGCTATATTTTATTGAAAGACCTACCTCCATTGATAACTCTACCAAAATTCGACATTTTTGTATTGGATGAAGCCCAGGATATGACATTCATTTATTTCCAATTTATGGTAAAATTCGCTAGAGATACGGGTTCTCCAATACAACTATTGATTTTAGGGGATTATATGCAAGGACTCTATGATTTCAAGGGTGCGGACACACGATTCTTGACTTTTGCAGATAGATTATGGAATAATTTCGATGGATTGAGAACGAAAGAATTCGTAAATTGTACGATGAAAATGTCCTATCGAATCACGAATCCAATGTGTTCTTTTGTAAATAATGTAATGTTAGGTATGGATCGTATGGCAGCTTGTAAAGAGGGCCCTCCAACTACTTATATACGTAATTCGAGACAAAATCTAGAAAAAATAGTGGCAGGAGAAATCCTGAAATTATTTGGTGAAGGATACAAACCCTCTGATATATTTGTATTAGGACCCTCGGTAAAAGGTGTAAATAGTAATATACGTCAATTAGAGAATATATTAGTAGAACGTGGAATACCGTGTCATGTTCCAATGTTAGAGAATGATAAAATAGATGAACGTGTAATAGATAAAAAGGTGGTTTTTTCTACATTTCATTGTGTGAAAGGTCGAGAACGCAAAATCGTCTTCATATTAGGTTTCGACAATTCGTATTTTCGATGTTACGCGCGAAATCTATCGAAAGAAGAATGTCCGAATACGCTATATGTTGCAGCAACCCGTGCTACAGAAAGGCTTTATGTATTAGAAAGTGATAGTTTTAGAGGGGATCGTCCACTCGATTTTTTACAGATGTCGCACGTCCAGATGAAACAGCAACCTTACGTGCAATTTCGAGGGCAACATCAAAACATTTTTGTAGATGACGAATACGAACAAAACAAGAATTCCCAATTAATAACACGGCATTTTTTGACACCTACTGAATTAATAAAATTCATACCCGAAAATGTTATAGAAAATGTTTCTGTTATTTTAGATCGTATTTTTATTAAAGATTCAGGAGAACCCGATGATCTAGAAATAATGAGTATTATTGAAACAAAGGAGGGTTTTTTCGAGGAAGTAAGTGATTTAAATGGTATTGCAATTCCTTGTATTTATTACGATTATTTGAAAGGAGGTTCTCAAAATACATTATTAGAATTGATTCATAGAAGTATTGAGAATATGCGGAGTAACGAACATCATTATTTGAAAGAAATTGTCAATGGTTTACCGGATAAATTAGATACGGTATCGGATTATTTATATTTAGCCAATATTAGTATTGCGGTACAAGAGACTTTATATTTCAAATTAAAGCAGATAGATAGAGAAGAATATAATTGGTTAAAAGAAGAGGTTATAGAAGAATGTAAAAGTCGCTTAGATAATATTATTCGACCCGAATGTTCTCAAGAATCACCTAAAATAGAGGAAACAATTATTCGAAGTATAGATGATGATGCGCATGTAAATATAGATGCCATTTTATTAGAACATTTTGATCCAAATATTCGGTATCGTTTTACAGCAAGAGTAGATTTAATTACGGATTCAACAGTATGGGAATTGAAATGTACGAGTAAAATTTCATTAGATCATTTGTTACAGGTTGTTATTTATGCATGGTTATGGGAGAACCGAGTGAATGGAAGTTATGAAAAGAAGAATTTTCGGATTTTCAATATCCGTACAAATGAACTTTTGAGTTTAAATGCGACATCGGAAGATTTAAACACAATAATTTTGGCATTGTTAAAAGGAAAATATAACAAACAAGAAAAAAAATCCGACGAAGATTTCATTTCAGATTGTCATAATACTTTTAAGCAGTTGGAGTAGATTCATCAACAGAATCCGTAATAGTAGCATCTTCAGATACTGAAGGTGTAGGTTTTTGGACGAATTGTTGGATACATTCAAAGATTTTGGCGGATTCGGCGATGCTAAATGTTCCACGTTTTTGGGCGACATTCAAAAAAGAAACAATGACATTAAGGGCAATATTTTCATCGGTAATAGGAACATCAATCAAACGGACTTCAGTAGTATTAGAAGAAGGAGGGACAAGAGTAGAATCAGGAGTATTTTCCATTATATAAATGTATAAATAAAGTTATTTATACATTTTAGACGCGTTTTTTGTTTTTTCTACAACGGCGAGTTCTCTTATTTCTACGAGAACCCTTTTTACATCTTCTTCTCCTTTTTGTTTTTTTATTGGTTTTCATTTTCCTTTTTTTTCTAGTGTTATTTTCCATAGAATAGATATCATCTTTCATTTCACCTAAAACAGGAACAAGAGGAACTGGGGGAATTTCAGTAGTTGGTACATTTACAGGTTCTTTTACAGGTTCTATTGAATCATCGTTACCAACAAATGGAGTATCAACATGTTGTTCGACTGGAACAAATTTATCTTCAACAATAGATATAGGTTCGGCTTGAGTCATATTATCCATAGATTCTATTTGAGGCGTAATTTCATCTTTTTTTTCTTTATTCTCTTCCATAAAAAAATACAATATATACAATAATTATAAATTTTTATTTTTTATCTAATAAAGTATAAACACCACCCCCTGTTTTTAATAATTTTCTCTGCAAATAGGACAGGATTCACATTTACTATGACAATCTTGACAAATATAGTGACAGCAACCAGGAACTTTCAACATATTAGCAGTCATTTTTTCATAGCAAACAGGACATTCTTCTAACTCTTCTAAAGACAATTTCGAATAAAACCCCTTAATTTTGTCTTGCATTTTAACAATAATATCACTACGTTTTTTGTAACTAGAATCCAAATTACGATTATATTGTTTTTTCATTTTGTCAAATTTAATTTTCAAATAATGAATTTCGGCATTTTTATCTTCTAATTCTTCAATAAAATCACTATTACTAGTTTCAAGTTGATTACAATATTCCAAAAGTTGTTTATAGGTTTGCATATTAGAAGGATAAGGAATATATGATTTGTAGTAACAAACAACAATATTCGTTATTAAATCTCCATTGACTTCATCATTCTCGGTAAAATGAGTACCATACAAAGAAGTATATGACACAACCTTATCAAATTTAGTCAATATATAACTATTGAAATATCCGTGAAAATAGTTCTCAAATTCGGCGACACATGGAAGTTCTTGATCTTTTTTGACAGTTTCATTCGACCTTTGAAGTCCATTTTCATCTACAAATGGAACATCAATGGTATAATCAATAATTTTTCTAGGTATTATGAATTGATAAGGATGGACGGAACAGCATTTATTATAAGTTTTAGATTCCAAAGACCATTCGGACAAATTCGGAAAATACAAATCTCTCATACTAACCATAAATGCATCGAATGCATTAATAAATTGTTGATCTCGAGTATAACGCGGCATGATATTATTCTTGAAATGTTTGGATACACTTAAAATGAAAGCACAAAAAACATTCAATTTTTTATGCTTTCTACTTACGTTTTTGAGTTCTTCTACGATTTGGAACAAAATCTTTATTATAAATAATAGCACGTAATAATCGCAATTGTTTGATGGCATTCTTTTTACTCGCACATTTTGAAAATGTTTTACGCGATTTTTTATTATAAACACGGTAACATGGTTTGTTGTTTACTTTTCTCAAAGTATAAGGCATATTTTATATATTATACGAATATAAATACAAAAATATTCTAAAATAAATAAAAAACTATACTAAACTAGAAGTATAAATACCACCACCGTATTCTACAATCGTTTGATATTGACCGTTTGCAGAAATAGCAACATCTACCCAATCTTTATTTTGTAATTTAGGATCACTAGATTTTTTCCAAGTTACACCATAATCACTAGACAAATAAACAGTACCACCAAATTCAATAGCAGTTTGAAAATTTCCATTTGCTGAAATGGAAACAGCATTCCATTGTTTATTACTAACTAAATCTGCAACTACAGGATTCCAAGTAACACCATAATCATTAGAAACATAAATATCACCTGTACTTTCAATAGCAGTTTGATAATGGCCGTCAGATGAAACAGAAACGCTTTGCCAATTAAAATCCGAAAAATCACCAAATACATCCTTCCAAGTTTTTCCATAATCGCTAGAAACATAAATATTTTCTGAAACTATAGTTTGATATTGTCCTGTAAATGACATTGAAACGCCACCACTAGGAAAAGTTTGAATAGCATTATAAATAGTACTTTCAGTATCATTATATCGACTCCATGTATTACCATAATCACTAGAAGTATAAATTGAATCACCACAAGATAAAACAATTTGATATTTACCACTAAGAGATACACAAACATAAACATCTGAGTTACCTAAAGCAAAAACATTTCTCCATTTAACACCATAATCATTAGAAATAAAAATAGATAAACCATTTGAAACAGTTTGATACAATCCAGTTTCAGAACAACCGATAGATATAGAATTATTGGTATTATTTATTTTATCTGCAATACCTATATTAACAGCATAAGTCCAATTAGCACCATAATTACTAGATACATATACAGTCCCTCCGCTTTCAGCAGCATTTTGATATTGTCCTAATGAAGACATGGAAATACAAAGCCAATTTTGATTATTGAGATTAGGTTGTGGTGGAGATCCTGGAGTTGGATTTATAGGTGTTAAGGTTGGATTCGTCCAATTATTACCAAAATTTGTAAAACTAAAAGTATCCAAATCATCGAGAACAATAAGAATGGGAACTGAATAAGTTTGTGTAATATCTGTAACCGTTGATGTAGTAACTTTATGAATATTCGCTTGAGGATTTGAATAGTTTACAAAACTATCTACAGAATGTAAATTAAGTGGTCCTTTGTTAGAAATAGGAGTATAAAGTTCGGGTTCTATTCCAACAGTAAGGGTTATACTAATACCATTTGGTATATAAATAAGATCTCCTGGCATAAATCCATTATAAGGAGTATAATTATTACCATTATAACCATTAGGAGAACGATTTCCAAAAACATTAGAACCACAAATAAATCGAAGATGGGAATTCAGATTATTTACTGTAAAATATCCACTTAATGGTGATATTGAAGAACCTGTAATGCCATCAAATGTTATACTATTAATCAATTGAATAAATGCAGAAGCATCAAAAATACCTTGATTTGCACTAAATTGCCCTACGTTTTGAAATACAGAACTAAATCCAGCAGGAGCACCAAAATATTGCATAACAGTATAATTGAAATCATTATAAAGCGTAGACATTTTCCCCATAGAAATTATATTAGAATTACCAAGACCATGTAAAAAATCAAATGATGAAACAGTAACTGAATCCTTTATATTACCATAATCATCAATAAGATTTTGATTTTCAGGATCATAAAAAATAACTTGAAGAACATTAGCATTATTTTCGTCTTTAATTACACCTATTTTTTCATTCATAGTTCGAACATTATATTTTATTTGTAATGCTTCTGAAACATTATATTGAGATATAGGTATATTATTACTTAATTGAATTTGTGGAAAACTTTGATCTATAGAAAAACCACCAATACTATCAAGAACATATGCTACTCCAGTATATTTACCATTTATTTTAGTATTAGGTGATGTTAAATAAGTTGTAGACATATAATTACTATATAAATTGATGATAATAATTTGTAAAATACGTAATTATTTTGTTGTATTTTTTATATTTTTATGATTATATTCAAAAATATAAAAATAATATTCACTAATATAATTTTTATTGAAAATTTATCCCTTTGAAGATTTGTAACAGGACGCGTCCCGTTACATCTTCGGAGGGATCGACCTCGAAATTTGAAATTGGGTACACAGAGTGTCCCATTTCAAATCTTCGATGGGTTAGATATTTAATATGATAAAAATTTTAAAGCGTAAAATCAGTTAATCTAATTAGTAATGGTGCTTTAACAGTTTGAGTAATATGATTAAGCGAAGCACTAGATGAAATATTATAAGAAGTCAAACCATATCTATTGACTGATGAACTTTGTTGGTTTACAGCATTGGGTGATATACCAGAATTTGCTATATTTAATTCTAAATTCAATGTTGCTGTAGTACCTTGAGGTATTAAAATAATATCCCCGTCTATAAATCCCTTTGGAATAGTATTACCGGAATACATTGTTGGATCACGATTACCAAAAATATTACTTGTGGTTGAATAATTAATAATATTATTAATATTATATATTTGTATAGTTCCATTAAGATTAGAAATATATCCTCCACTAGGATCAGGTGAATCACCACTTATAATATGTACAAAAGCAGATGCATCAAAAACACCCCTATTATAATCAAAAGCACTTTGGGAATCAAATAATGTAGTAAATCCACTAGCATAATTGAAATATTGATTTACATAAGAAATAAAATCACTATAAAGAGAAGTATAAGCACCTACTGATATTATTTTTGAAGTGTCTATACCTGCAACAAATTCAGAAGCTGTTAATGTAATTGTATCATTTGGATATAATTTACTTATCGAATTATAAACACCTATTTTACGATTGAAAGTAGCAACATCATATAATACTTGAACTGAATTAGTAACATCAAATTGAGAGACCGCTTGTACTTGTTGTAAAACAAGAGTATCAAATTGTTGATTAATCGCATAACCTCCTTGTGCTGTTATAGCATAGACATTTCCATAATATACATCCTTATATCCGGGAGTAGCGTATTGGTTATAATCATTAGCTATTATTGACATTTATATATAGATATAATTATATTATTTATATCTATGAAAAATAAAAAAAATATATTAAATATTTTGTTTTTCAATATATTTTCGATAGTCTAAAGATCGTAAACTGTTTTTAAATTCAAACAGAATGAAAAATTCGAATTATTCATAGGTAATATTCTACCTTGTTCGTCAAATAAACGAATTCTTAATTTTTGAATATCAACAGGACCAAAATATATTCTAGGTTCACTAATAATATTATAATCATTTTCCATAATCAAAGTAAAATAAGATCCTTTCAAAGAAATTCTTGCTAAAATATTTGAATTCATCATAGAATTGTTATAAACACTCAAAAAATGATTATTAAAACTATTATTATAATCATCAATTGATAAATATAAATATCTTATATTTACGGGTTCAATAACACCTTCTGCAATATAAGCATTACAAAAATTATATTGTGGCTTAATAAAGCCTAAATTCCAACCTATTTTTGAGCTTATATTTATAGTATCAGTTACTCCCATAATATCCTTTGTAAAATCCATATTAAAAAAATTAATAAATTCAGCTTTATCTCCAGTTGTTTGAATAGTAACTTTACCTGTTCCAGAACCACTAGATGTTATATCTAAAGACAATTGAATATAAGATGATATATTATCTGGATAAAGAGGTGTATTATCAGCTGTAAGAGGACATAGAAGTCCATTAATAGTATCAATAAAATCGTTTGCATTATAATTACCATCAGGAACAACCAATTTTATATCTTCAATGATTACTTCATTGCTAAAATTAAAAGAATTATAATTAACGCTTATGTTTAAAAAATTATTACCTAAACTAGAAGAAATGCAATAAAAAGATACAGGTAATTCTATAGATGCTAATTGCATAGAAACAACTTTATTAATTTTTGTAGGTAATTGAATAATGAAATCCGAACTTTGAGTCGTATAAATATTATCACGAAAACGTGTATCAATATTAAGACATTTTGTAATAATTCTAGTTTTTAAAGGATTTATTGTTCCTGGAAGAAAATCGCTATTATTGGTATAAATATATTGAGTATCTGGTCTATTTATTAATTCTTCTGTTCTAGATAATGGTTCTTTTGAAAGTGGTGTATCTATATTATCCAATTTCCAATTTTTAGGTATAGACGTAGGTTGAGGAGGCGGTGTTTTAGAACTACATTTTACAAATATAAGCCATTCTTTTGCTATATTCAAAAATTCGATTAAATCTCGTTTGAAACGTTTGTTGACATAACCGCTTTTTAAAAGTTGTTCTCTAATTTCATATTCTTTTAGTTCAACATCACTAGCTGTATATTTTGAATGGGGTTTTAATCTAAAAAATTTTTCTAAATCATTAATATTGTAATTGTTAATATCCAAATCTAAATTTTCCATAATAATTATAATATAATTGAATCTTACAAATTATATTGAATTATTACGTTATTTATAATAAAAAAATAAATTAATTGTATATATATGTCTTCTAGTGATTATACATCGTTACGTAAATTTGTACAAATAAATCATAATAATAATGCAATAGCAAATAATTTTACACAACCAAGTCAATATTCAGTAATAGTAGGAAATCCAGGTCCTAAAGGTCCTACTGGTAGTTTTGGTGCATCTGTTTTTAATTTTAAAAATATTACAAATTCAGATTCATCAATAATATATCCAACAAGTAATTCGATATTGAAAATTTCGACAACACAAAATCCAGATGTGATAATAACGAATGAATCTTATAATAATTGTTATCTATCATTTTCATTTGGTGATATTAATAAATCAACAACAGTTGGAATTACATTTAATTTGGGTAGTTCTTGTTATTTTTGTTTCAAAATAGATGAATATGGAAATTTATTTATCAAATATAATAATAATTCTTTACCTATAAATACTAATATATCATCTCAAGATGTATATGCAATTTTTTTGACAAATCAAAATGTAGAATTTTACAAAAACGGAATATTATTGATAAATACAATTACAAGAACAGATACATTCAAAATTGGGAATGCATATTTTGGTTTAAATACTATAAATAGTAGTATAACAAATATTTCATTTTATACAGTATTGAAAGGTCCTACCGGTTTTAGAGGTCCTCAAGGTCCTAAAGGTTCTGATGGTGATACAAAATTTACAGGTGCTACTGGACCAACTGGATATACAGGTCCGATTGGAATTGCAGGAACTGCTACAAATACTGGAGCAACAGGACCTACAGGAGTTACTGGACATACAGGTCCAATCGGAATTCCTGGAACTGCTACAAATACGGGAGCTACGGGATCTACTGGATCTACTGGATCTACTGGAAGTAAAGGTAATACAGGAGATACAGGACCTATAGGAATAATGGGTCTTAGAGGGTTTCCAGGACCTCAAGGAGATACAGGAGATACAGGAGATACAGGATCTACAGGACCTACAGGTAATACAGGACCTACAGGTAATACAGGACCTACAGGTAATACAGGACCTACAGGAGATACGGGAGATACAGGACCAACAGGAAACACAGGACCAACAGGAAACACCGGAACAACAGGAAACACAGGACAAACAGGAAACACAGGACAAACAGGAAACACAGGACAAACAGGAAACACAGGTACAACAGGAAATACAGGTACAACAGGAAATACTGGATCAACAGGAAATACTGGACCAACAGGAAATACTGGATCAACTGGAAATACTGGATCAACTGGAAACACCGGACCGACAGGAAACACCGGACCGACAGGAAACACCGGACCAACTGGCGCAACGGGCGTTACAGGAAACACCGGACAAACAGGAAACACCGGACAAACTGGAAACACTGGACCAACAGGAAATACAGGTACAACAGGAAATACAGGTACAACTGGAAACACAGGACCAACAGGAAACACAGGTACAACTGGAAACACAGGTACAACAGGAAACACCGGACCGACAGGAAACACAGGACCAACTGGAAATACTGGACCAACTGGAAACACCGGACCAACAGGAAATACAGGACCAACTGGTTTTACAGGAAATACAGGTCCAACAGGAAACACAGGATATACAGGAAACACAGGAGATACAGGAGATACAGGAAATACAGGACCAACAGGAAATACAGGACCAATAGGTCCTACGGGTTCTATAATAAATTCATTAGATTTATCATTAAATAAATCTTTGTTTGTTGGTGGAGATGTATCATTGAATAGTCGCTTATATGTTTCTAATTCAGTATTGATTGGTATATCAGGAAGTCCATACCAATTAGACGTAAGTGGAACAACAAATTTAAGTGGAATATTAAATCCAGTAACATTAGTAGATCAATCGGTATTGTTAACAGTAACACCTACATTAGATTTCTCAAATAATTTGGCAAAAATATGGAATATTGTTGATTTAACGTCAAGTTTAAGTAGTTATGTTTGGTATACTTGGCCTATGTCAGCAAACGGTCAAATTCAAATAATATCAAATAGTAATAATAATATTTATATTTCAAGAAATTACGGATTAACATATACATTAATGTCTTTTTCATTTACACCAAATTCTCCAGTAATATCAATATCATCAAACGGACAATATATAGCAATAGGAAATAAAAATCTAATAGGAATATATTTATCAAAAGATTATGGAAACACATTTGCAGGAACATCAGCATTAACATCATTTAATTATGACTATATAGCAATGTCAGCAAATGGACAAATAATAACTACATCTTATAGTTCAGGAACAATTTATATGTCATTAAATTATGGATTAACATGGAATACAAAATCAGTACCAGCTAGTAATAATGCTGGTTTTAATATGTCTTTAGATGGAAAAATAATTATAGGAGCTGGAGGTGGAGGATATTCTTATGTATCAAAAGATTATGGAAATACATTTATATCAACTACACAAGCAGGATGGGGTGGTAAATTTGCGATTTCAGCAACAGGAAAGTATGTATTATCATATAATAGTAATACTGTTAAAATTTCAAGTGATTATGGTGTATCATGGATCGTAAAACTAATAGCGGGTACAATAATTAAATCAGTAACAATATCAGTAAATGGACAATATATGATAGCAGCAACAAATTCAGGAATATATACATCAACAGATTATGGAACAACATGGATAGCAACAACAAATCCACAAGATGTAAGTTTTAATTATAATTCAATATCAATGTCATCAAACGGACAATATATATCAGCAAGTTATTTTGATAATTATAATGGAAGATATGTAATATATAATTCAACAACACCATATCCAAATTTATCAACAAGTAATACATTGACAGTAGGAGGAGATTCAACATTAAAACAACGTTTATTTGTAAGTAATTCAATATTAGTTGGTTTATCTGGAAGTTCATTCGAATTAGATGTAAGTGGAACAACAAATTTACGTGGAACAGTAAATCCAATAACATTAATAGATGATTCTGTTTTATTGACAAATTTGCCTCCATTAGATTTTTCAAGTAATTTTGCAACAAATTGGAATAATATAGTAAGTTCACAAGTATATAATTATAGTTTGGTCGCAATTTCAGCAAACGGACAATATCAAAGTGTTACATATAGTACTTCAATTGATAATATTGGAGTATTTATTTCAAATAATTATGGAATAACATGGAGTAATAGTAATATATCAACAAGTGTTTCGACTACAGGTTTTAGAAATATAGCTATGTCATCATCAGGTAAATATCAAGCATTTACATCAAATAATGGAAAAATATATACATCTAATGATTTTGGAAATAATTGGAATAATTCAAATGATTCAGTAATTACATATTGGAGAAATATTGCAATTTCATCAACCGGACAATTTTTTATAGCAGCTGGATTAAATGGATTATATACATCAAAAGATTATGGAAAAACATGGAAAATTACTAATTCTCTTTTTACTAGTAAATCAATGTTTGGTGTAGGAATATCATCAAACGGACAATTTCAAATAACATCTTATAATGGAACTGTATTATCAAATTCAGTTTATATATCAAATGATTATGGAAATAGTTGGAATGGAGTATCAACATCATTTATATCACTTACAGGTTATAGCGGAAATGGGTTAGCTGTGAGACATATATCAGTATCATCTTCTGGAAAATATATAATAATTTGTACAATTGGTGATGGAGTATATTTATCAAATGATTATGGAAATAGTTGGAATAATTCATTATTACCAATAAATTCTTTAAGTTGGGTATCATCAGCAATATCATCGGATGGAAAATATCAAATAGCAACACAAAATAATACATCAATGTATATATCAATTAATTATGGTAAAAGTTGGAAATCAACAAATAATATAACAAATAATATAAATAATGTTGCAATTTCATCAAACGGACAATATATAACTTGCGGAACAGATGGTAATTTATATACTTCAACAACACCATATGCAAATTTATCAACAAGTAATACATTGACAGTAGGAGGAGATTCAACATTAAAACAACGTTTATTTGTAACGGGCGATGTATCATTAAATGGAAAGTTATTTGTATCAAATGATATATCATTAAATGGAAATATAGTAATAGGTAAAGATGCAACAATATTAGGAAGATTATCCGTTCAACAATATAGTAACCAAAATATAATAAATACAACTACTACAAATTATTCATTAATTATAAGTGAAGATATTTCATTA